>Ga0315296_10004150_pt1 | contig 11900 bp, 10 predicted proteins | sample YL17G14_18_MG_FD_203921 | JGI IMG/M metagenome (GOLD analysis project Ga0315296, IMG submission 203921) | Sediment microbial communities from Yellowstone Lake, YNP, Wyoming, USA - YL17G14_18 | ecosystem: Environmental > Aquatic > Freshwater > Lake > Sediment | place: USA: Wyoming | collected...
AAATTTATTTTCTTCGCCCTGTGGTAAAACTTGCTTTTTAGGAGCAAGCCGGCTAATGGTTCCGATAATATCATCTGCTTCAAATCTTTCTTTTTCAAAAATCGGCACATTAAACGCCTCCAAAACCTCTTTCACTTTTGGAATTTGCTGATATAGTTCCTCCGGGACTTTTGGCCTTTTTGCTTTGTATTCCTTGTATTTTTCATGCCTGAAAGTTGGAGCCGGAAAATCAAAGGCAGCGGCAATATAATCTGGCTGGAAATCTTTGATTGCTTTCAAAAAAACCAGTAAAAACCCATACACAGCATTTACCAGTTCTCCCTTTTTTGTCGTCAATCTCGGCAAAGCATGATAAGCCCGGTGGATAATTGAATTGCTGTCAATAATAAGCAAACGTTTCTTTTCATTTTCCATTGATTAATTTTAACACAAACCCAACCACTTCATCAAAGGGTACATAGAATTAGTATTGCTTGAAGTTTTTAATAATAATCTGTCTTTTTTCTTTGTTTACAAACTCAAACTTTATCCAGATTGCATTTTTGGGCAAAATTTTCCTGATTCGGTCAGCCCATTCAACAGCCACCAGATTTTTAGAATTAGAAATAATTTCTTTAAAACCTAATTCCAAAATTTCTTTCGGCTTTTGAATTCGATAACAATCGATGTGGTAGAAGTCCGCGAATTTACGCGAATTTGCACGAATTCTAAACCTTCGCATAATAATAAAGGTGGGGCTTAATATCTTTTTTTTTATTCCTAAGCCTTTGGCAAAGCCCTGCAAAAATGTCGTCTTCCCTCCTCCTAAATCTCCTATTAAACCCAAAACAATTACCTTTTTTGTAGGACTGCGTTTCAAAATGTTCTTGGCAAAAGATTCTCCAAGTTTTTTAGTTTGGGCGGAGCTTTTTGTTAGATAGATTTCCGCCCCCTTAGAAGTTTCCATTATCTTTTTCATATTTTAACTTCCGGTAAAAATCTTTTTGAATTACAGAATTTCTAACGGGGCTTATTGACTTTTAGCTAAATTTGAGCTAATTTTAACTAGGCGAAGAGAACTTCGTTCTCTTCTTCACCTTCGCTTCCATAGGGCGAAGAGGGCGAAGCCCTCTTCTTTCACCTCGCTCCCATAAATGGGAACTCGGTAATGGAAGCTCGGTAACTAATTTAATTTTAACCTTTCATGCCAGAAATTTCAAAAAAAATTGTTGGTGAGATAGCCATTTCTCAAAAAAAATTTAACCTTTTTCAAAAAGAAATAAAAAATATTTCTGATTTAAAGAAAGAAATTGAAAAGGCTTTAACTAAAAGCGCCACTGAGATTTCAGAGATAATTTTAGGTGGAGCAATTGCCCTTTCGGCTTCCGATATTCATATTGAACCTGAAGAAGAAATGGCTAAGATTCGAGTAAGAATTGACGGAATTTTATTAGATGTTCTTAATCATGAGAAAAAAATATATGAGACTTTACTTTCCAGAATTAAACTTCTTTCCGGGCTTAAATTAAATATCACTGACCGGCCTCAAGATGGCCGTTTTTCTGTTTTAATAGAAGAACTGCCGATTGAGATCAGAACTTCTACTTTACCGGCTGAATATGGGGAAACGATTGTTCTAAGGCTTTTAAATCCGAAAAGTTTAATTGAGATTGAGGCTCTGGGTTTAAGAAAAGATTTAGTTGAAATATTTGAAAGAGAAATTAAAAAACCAAATGGAATGATTATAGTTACCGGCCCCACGGGTTCTGGAAAAACTACAACGCTTTATGCTTTTTTAAAAAAGATTAATAAACCAGAAATTAAAATTATCACCATTGAAGACCCGATTGAATATCATTTAGAAGGAATATCCCAAACTCAAGTTGATCCCAGAGCCGGATATGATTTTGCTAACGGTTTAAAATCAATTATGCGCCAAGATCCGGATGTAATTTTGGTAGGAGAGATTAGAGATTTAGAGACAGCTTCCATAGCCCTACAATCTGCTTTAACTGGCCATTTGGTTTTTACCACATTACACACCAACGATGCTACTGGTACGATAGCCAGGTTGCAGGCCTTAGGAGAAAAACCAGTTAATATTGCTCCAGCTATCAATATAGCTATTGCTCAAAGGTTAGTCAGAAAGGTTTGTAAAGAGTGTTCAAAAATGGAAAAATCCCCGCCATCAATTTTAGAAAAGATAAAAAAAGAACTTAGGGGAATTCCAAAAGATATCAAAGTTCCTGAATTAAGGGCAGGGTTAAAAATTCCAAAAGCTAAAGGTTGCAAGGATTGTAATTTTACCGGTTATAGAGGAAGATTGGGTATATTTGAAGTGATTTTAATAGATGATGAAATGGAAAAATTTATTTTAAAAAATCCATCGATAGCTGCCTTTAGAGAAAAGGCGACTGGAAAAGGAATGATTCCGATGTACCAAGACGGGTTAATTAAGATCTTGGAAGGATTAACAACTATTGAAGAAGTGGAGAGAGTAACCGGAGAGTAAAATAGCCCTGGGGCTGGGGGACTAGAGTACTAGGGACTAAAGTTTAGAGTCTTTCTGAGGAGTAATCTCGCCTAAGCCAGATTATCCATCAAGAAAAGATTCCATCCCCCCAGCCCAAGAGCTATTTCCTAACGAATAAATTCTAACAGATTATGACAATTTTGTCAAGCACCGAGTCCGCCCGAAGGGCGGACGAAGGTAAAGATGAAGTAATCTTCATCGCCAGCCCCCGCGTTAAATATTTAGCACAAGGATTAAAAGTTGTAGTTTTTTTATCTCTTTTTTTTATTGCGTCCGCTACCCAAGCCGCTAACCCTTTAGACGTGGTAATAAATGAAATTGCTTGGATGGGGACGGTTAATCTGGCGAACGATGAATGGATAGAATTATACAACAATACTGAAAGCCCCATAAGTCTTGACGGCTGGCAATTGGTTAGCCAAGACGGAACGCCAAAAATCAACTTATCTGGAACAATTCCTGCTAATGGTTTTTATTTGTTGGAAAGAACGGATGACACTACAGTCCCGAATATTCTAGCTGACCAAATTTATACCGGCGCCTTAGGAAATAGTGGAGAAAATTTAAAATTATATGATAGCTCAAACAATGTAATCGACAGGGTAGACTGTTCTGCTGGCTGGCTTTCCGGTCTCGGGAAACCAGAATATAAAACAATGGAAAGAAAAAACCCTCAGTTTGAAGGCTCTGACCCCAATAATTGGCAAACAAGCCAAAATGCCGGAGGCACGCCAAAAGCTAAAAATAGTATTGTCGTCCAAGCAGAACCGCAACCTAAACCCGAATCTGAAAAAACTGCTGTGGAAGAACCTACTGTTGAAGTCAGACTTCAACAAACTTATCCTACAGGCGTTGTGATTAACGAAATCCTTCCTTCTCCCGAAGGCCCGGACTCGGAGGAGGAATGGATTGAGATTTTTAACCAAAATAATTTTGAAGCAGACCTCTCTAAATGGCAAATAACTGATACAGCCGGCGGAACCTTTACTTATACGCTTCCTGCTGGAACAAAAATTTCAGCCCAAGGATTTTTAGTTCTTCCCCGACCCGAAAGTAAAATCACCTTAAATAATGACGAAGACGAATTATTGCTTATTCAACCAAATGGGAATGTATTAGATAAGGTCAACTATCAAAAAGCTCCTCTGGGTCAATCCTATAATAAAACAGAAAACGGTTGGGTTTGGAGTTCTATTTTAACTCCGGGCTCCGTCAATATAACGTCATTACCGGCAACTCAAAACGAAATCGGCCAAAAAGAAAAGGCCGAACCAAAGAAAGAATTACAAAAAAATCAATTTCAAAAACAGCAGCTGGCAGACATCGGCGAACAACTTCCTAAAGCATTTAATTCTTTACATATTTTCTTAATCGCTTTAGGTCTCGCCGTTTTCTCAGGAATAATAATTTTAATACTTAAAAATAAAATTAAAAAGGGATATAATAAAGAAGTATGAGCGGTCACAGCCATGCGCGAACCATAAAACACCAAAAGGATATTACCGACAAAAAAAGAGGTCAGATGTTTTCTAAAATGGCCAGAGTAATTTCGGTTGCCGTAAAAGAAGGAGGAGCAAATCCTGAAACCAATACGAAGCTAAAAGTGGCAATTGAGCAAGCCAAGGGTTTTAATTTACCCAAAGAAAACATTGAGCGGGCCATTAAACAAGCGACTGGCGGAGGAGAAGGAACCAATCTTGAGGAAGTCTTTTTTGAAGCCTATGGCCCAGGAGGAATCGCTATTATTATCGAGGGAATCACCGACAATAAAAACCGAACCCTGGGCGAAGTCAAGCAAATTTTGGGCCAATGCGGCGGGAAACTGGTCGGCGAGGGCTCTGTTAAATGGCTTTTTGAGAAAAAAGGCTGTATTACAATTAATCAACTCCTCCAAAATGAAGATTTTCAAAATAAGGAAAAATTGGAAATAGCGGCGATTGAAGCTGGCGCCGAAGACGTTTACTGGCAGGATGAAATGCTGGATGTTTATATTAAGCCCGAATTATTGGAGGAAATCAAAAAAAACTTAGAAGCAAAAAATATTAAAATTGATTCTGCTTCTTTGGATTGGGTAGCTAAGGAGGAAATTTCTATTGACGAGAAAGCAAAAAAGTCCTGCCAAAAACTTTTTGAAACCCTAGATGAAAATGAAGCAGTCCAGGAAATTTACTCTAATATCAAGCTTCCGTGAAGCGGGGTCGAAGAGATAAATCTCTTCTTCATCTTCGTTTTCGCTACGCGAAAACTCGATAAGCGAAGATAATAAAATTTATGCCTTCTGAAAGTATTATTAGAAAAAAAGCAATCGAAGAACTTCAAGCCGGCGGCTGGATAACGTGGTTTGGGCCGAAAGTGAAATTTAAACAAACCGATATATTCGGAATAATAGATTTATTGGCCCTAAAAGGAAGAAAGAAAAAAAATATTCAGCTCACCACCCTGTCAAACATTTCAACCAGAAGAAAAAAAATAGCAAACTTTTTAAAAAAAAATAAAGTTGAAATGACGGTTGAAATCTGGGCGTGGTCGAAGAAGAAAAAACAATTCAAAAAAGAAAAGTTCAACGGGAAATAAATATATCTAGAAAAGACTTGACAAAATTTTTTAGATAAATATAATTCTAATAGAACCATCTGAACACATAATTTAATTTACGTGTTCGGAAAAGGTCGAAATCTAAAATTGAAAACAATAAACTCCGCCCAAAAGCGGAGTAAAATAGTTAATATAACAAGGCCTAATAATATGAAAGATGAAATTTTAACTCCCTTTGTCAACGAAGACGAAGAAAAAGAGGACGACGAAGAAAAAGAGGAACCTGATAAAGAGTCCTCTGAAGAGTAAAAAAATTCCCCCGCTAAAAGCGGGGGAATTTTTTAAACAAGCTTTGCAAATTTTCTTTTCCCCACCTGGACTATCAGTCCTTTTTTTGTTTCAACTTCTTTTTTCCAGTCGTCTTGGACTTCTCTATTAATTTTCACTCCTTTTTGCGAAACCAGCCTTTTTGCTTCGGATTTGGAATCGGTTAATCTTGTTTTTACCAGCAGGTCTAAAATATTTAAAGACATTTGTTTTATTCTAATTTCGGGTATTTTTGATGGCAGTTCTTTCTCTTTAAAAACCCTATCAAACTCCCTCGCTGTTTTTTGGGCCATTTTATCGCCGTAATATAAAGCAACAATCTCATGCGCCAATCTGGCTTTAGCATCTCGGGGATTTAGTTTTTTAAACCTTATATCTTTTTTTATCTTTTCTATTTCTGGCAAAGGAACATCTGTGCAAAGTTCAAAATATTCTGGTATTAATTCGTCTTTCATTGACATAACCTTTCCATACATATCGTTTGGTTTATCAACAATTGTCACCACATTGCCCCAACTTGTTGACATTTTTCTTCCGTCTGGCCCTGAAAGCATTTTTGAAGTCATAATATCTTGAGGCGGTTGTCCGAACATTTTTTGAATCTCCCGGCCGACTTTCAAATTAAACAACTGGTCAGAGCCACCAATTTCTACATCCGCTTTTACGGCCAGAGAATCATACCCTTGGAACAAAGGATAAGTCAGCTCGTGAACGCCAATTGGCCTGCCTTGGTCCCACCTTTCTTTAAAATTCCTTCTTTGGATCATTTGCTGGGCGGTAAAGCGCATAGCCAACGAAAGCAGTTCTTTTATGGTCAATTTACTCAACCACTCGCTGTTATAACGAACTTCAACTTTTTTCATATCTAAAATCTTTCCAATCTGTTTTTCATAATCTTTCATATTTGTTTTAATCTCTTTTTCAGACAATGGTTTCCTCATGGCCCGCTTGTCAGAAGCGTCCCCAATTTGAGCAGTAAAATCGCCGATAATCAATATAATCTGATGACCTAATTCTTGAAAATTTTTAAGCTTTCTAAACTGAATCGCCCGGCCAATATGAATTTTAGGGCCGGTAGGATCAATTCCGTGCTTTATGCGGAGTTTTCTGCCCGATCTTAATTTTTTGAGCAAGCTTTCTTTCTTAATAATCTTCTCTGTATTTCTGACGAGCAGATCTTCAATTTTTTGAGAATTGGTAATTATCTTCATAAACGAGCCCTATCAGGGCGAGTAAAAGATGAAGGCAAACTTTGAAAAAGGAAAACTTCATCACCCTTATATATTAACAAAATTAACCCTAAAACACAATTTTGATAATTAAATTGAAAATTTGTCTTTTTTTTAGTAAAATCAAAGCATGCCCCAAAGAAAAACATATCGTAAAATCTATCAGAAAAACAGGAAAAAAGTTTTGTTTTTTTCTGTTTTAAAATTGTTTGGTCTCGGATGTCTTTTAGCGACTTTTATTGTTCTTTTTGTTTTTGTTTTCTATGCTAAAGATTTGCCAAGGCCGGAGATTTTCACCGAAAAACACTTTATCGAATCAACTAAAATCTATGACCGCACCGGCAAAGTTTTGTTGTATGAAATATACGGAGAAGAAAAAAGAACGATTGTTTCTTTAGAAAACATCCCTGAATATTTAAAACAGGCGGTCATTGTCGCTGAAGACGCTAATTTTTATCACCATTTTGGGATTGATTTTGAAGGAATATTGAGATCTATACTAATTAATTTAAGAATTGGCAGTCCTGTCTACGGCGGCTCAACAATTCCCCAGCAATTGATTAGGTCAGCTTTTTTCACGCCCGAGAAAACTATTAAGAGAAAAATAAGAGAAATTATTTTGGCTTTAGAATTAGACAGGCGTTATTCAAAAGATGAAATTCTAGGATGGTATTTAAACCAAATTCCTCTCGGCCAAAACGCTTACGGAGTGGAATCTGCCAGCCAAATTTATTTTAATAAACCTGTTTCCGATATCACAATGGCTGAATCTGCCGTTTTGGCTGCTTTAATCCAGTCCCCCTATCACCTTTCTCCATACGGAGAAAATAAAGACAAGCTTTTAGCAAGAAAAGATTATGTTTTAGAAAGAATGCTGGAAGAGGGTTTTTTAACTAAAGAAGACTTAGAGATAGCAAAAGAAGAAATAATTGAGTTCAAAACTCCAACAACAATTAAGGCTCCTCATTTTGTCTTATATATAATTGAAAATTACCTTAAACCAAAATACGGTCAGGACCTTGAATATCTAAAAGAAAATGGAGTTAAAATCTATACCTCTTTAGATTGGGAATTGCAAGAATTGGCGGAAAAAGTAGTTAAGGAAGGAGTTGAAAGGAATAAAATATATAACGCCCATAATGCTGCCTTGGTGGCTATAAATCCTGAAAATGGCGAAATTTTAGCTATGGTCGGCTCAGCTGATTGGCACGCCACTAGTTCCTATCCTCAAAATTGCACTGCTGGCAGAGATTGTTTGTTTGATCCAAAATTCAATGTGGCAATTGGAACCAAAGAAAGTCCCGGAAGGCAACCAGGTTCTGCTTTCAAACCTTTTATTTACGCTACTGCTTTTGAAAAAGGAGGGTATGATGATAGAACAAAAGTAACTGACGAAGCCTCTAATTTTGGTGTTTGGGGGAATAAAGAATACACTCCCCAAAACTACGATGGAATGTTTCGGGGTTGGGTTAATCTACGACAAGGTTTGGCTCAATCATTAAACATTCCTTCGATAAAAGTTCTTTTTTTGGCCGGCTTGGAAAACAAAGTGGAAAGTTTAGGAATCAATAACTTTTTAGGGCTGGAAAACGTCTTTCTCAAAGGCTTAGAAAATAGTATTGAAACAGCCAAAAATATGGGGATTACCACCTTAAATAAACCTTTGTCTTCTTATGGCCCGGCAATTGTCTTAGGGGGAGGAGAAGTAAAACTTTTAGATATGGCTTCAGCTTACGGCGCTTTTGCCACTGAGGGATTGGCAATCCCGCCGGTTTCAGTTTTAAAAATTGAAGATTATGATGGTAACACTATTGAAAAAAATAAAAAAACTCTAAAAAGAGTTTTACCCAAAGAGGTAGCCCGGCTCATTAATAATATTTTATCGGACAATGAAGCAAGAATGCCTATGTTTGGCGCCAGGTCTCATTTATATTTTGACGACTACCAGGTAGCAGCAAAAACCGGGACAACGGATAACTTCAGAGATGCCTGGACAATAGGATACACTCCTTCAATTGTGGTCGGGGTTTGGGCCGGCAATAACAATAACGCACCGATGACAAAAAGACAGCCTGCAGCAACAGTTGCCGGGCCAATTTTTCATAATTTTCTTAAAGAAATATTACCCGAACTTCCTAAGGAACAATTTACACCTTAGATTCAATGAATCTTCGATTCATCTCACCTTTCAATAAATTTTTAATTTATTTCTAGGTTTAACTACTTTTGATCGGCATGACTAAATAAAGATAACTCTCTTCGTCCTTTAATCTTAAAATACCCGGCTTTTCTGAACCAGTTAGTTCTAAAACAGCTTCTGGTTTTTTTTGTTGCAAGGAGCTAAGGTTTAAAAGGCCATCTAATAAAAATCGATAATTAAAAGAAATTTCACAAGGTTTTCCCTCTACTTTACCAATCAGAAAACTTTGATATTCTCCAACGTCGGGGTTTTGACTAAAAAAATTAATTTGATTTTTTGAGGAATCAATTTTCAATTTAATTTCGTTGATTTTCCCGCTAAAAAGCGATGCCAATTTAATTTGGTTAATAAATTCTTCAAGAAAAAAAATAATACGAGTATCGTATCTTTTGGGAATAATTTCTTGGTAATTTGGATAATCTCCCTCAATTAATCTTGAAGTAAGTTGAATTTGGGGGTGAGAAACCTCTGAAAGAGAAGTCTCAAACAAAATTTGATTAGGGGAAAAATAAATTGTTAAAACACCTTCTTTTTCGCCAAAAATATTAATAATTTCCTTGGCCGCCTTTTGGGGAAGAATCAATGAATAATCTTTAGAAATATTATTTAAAGGAGAATCTAAATAAATTTTCTTCTCTCCTAAACGGAAACTATCGGTAGCCGCCATTGTTATTAAATTTTTTTGAAAGATAAAATAAACTCCTGAAATTTCTGGTTTAGTTGAAGAAAGACTGGCGATATCCACCACACTACTTAAACTTTTACAAAAAGATTTAATTTGAACTTCAATCTTTTCTTCGTCAGAAACTTGAGGAATGATGGGAAAATCTTCCGGGTTAACACCTTTTATTGTTGTTTCATAATTTTCACATTTAATTTTTAAATTAAAATCTTCTAATTCTAAATTTACCAATTTGTTCGGTAAAAAATTAATAAAACTGGATAGAATTCTTGAAGGGACAGCAACTTTTCCTTCTCTTTCCGTCTTAATAAGTGACCACCATTTTACTCCGACTTCTAAATCAGTGGTGGTTAAATTTAAAAAATTTTTTTCCGTCGAAATTAAAACATTATTTAAAATTGGTAAACTTATCGATTTAGCTGAAATTTTTTCAATTATATTAATACCTTCTTTTAGTTTATCTTTTAAAATAGTAATCTTCATAATTATTTTATTTTAAATTTTTATTATTAATCATTATTAGTGTTGTTAATTAATTTTTATTTGAGTTAATCTTAATATATTTAAAAGGGGTTAAAGAAGCGTGAAAAAATATTTAATTTTTTGTGGATTTAAAAGTTTTTATATTTTCCCCCAACTTACGCACTAAAAATGCGCTGTTTTATCAAGTCAATTTCATTATTAAGATTTTCGTTATTTTCTATTTCTTTAACAATTTTTCCACAAGCATGAATAGCCGTGGTGTGATCTTTTCCCCCAAGCTTCCTGCCTATAAAAGGATAAGAACTTTTTAATAATTCTCTCAACAAAAACATTGCTACCTGGCGAGGCCCGACTATCTCTTTTTTTCTTGACGAAGAAAGTAAGTCTTTTTCTTTTAAATCATAAAACTCGGCCACTACCTGAATTATTTTTTTATGATTAGCCACCTTGTTTGGAGAAAGAAATAGCGTTTTTAATAAAGATTTAGCTATTTCTAAGTTAGGCGGTTGATTGTTTATTTTTTGATAAGCAATTAATCTGTTTAAAGCCCCTTCAAGCTCTCTTATGTTTTTTTGAATATTTACAGCAATATAATCCAACACTTCATCGGAAAAATTTACTCCTCTTTCCTGACTTTTAGTTTTAAGGATAGCGATCCTTGTTTCGTAATCAGGATAACTTATATCCCCGATCATCCCTCCTTCAAAGCGTGACCTCAGTCTTTCAGCTAAGGCCGGGATGGCTTTTGGGGGCCTGTCCGAAGAAATAATTATTTGTTTATTTTTTTCATACAAAGCATTGAAAATATGAAAAAACTCTTCTTGGGTTTTTTCTTTTCCGGCCAAAAATTGAACATCGTCTAAAATTAAAACATCAATGGCTCGATACTTTATTTTAAAATCTTCGATGTTTTGGTTTTTTATAGAAGAAACCAGGCCGGTAGTAAACTTTTCAGATGGTATATATCTTATTTTTTTTTGAGAAAAGTTTTTCATTACTGCATTGCCGACAGATTGTAAAAGATGTGTTTTGCCCAGGCCTACTCCTCCATAAATAAAAAGAGGATTATAAACCAGCCCCGGCTTTTTTGAGACCGCCCAGGCGGCAGCGTGAGCCAATTCATTAAAAGGGCCTACTACAAAATTTTCAAAAGTGTAACGAGGATTAAGATTTGTTTCTTTATCAATTTTAAATTCTTCAAATTCAAGTTGTCCGGCACTAGGAAACGAAATTGTCGATTTTTTAATTGTTTTTAATTCCGATTTTCCAACCGTGTATTTAACTTCTTTAATCCTTTTATCTAAATTATAAAAAATCTTGAAAATGGTTTTTCCGTATTTGTTTTCCAGCCATTCCTTAGCAAAAGAGTTTGGAGTGGAAACAATTACCTGACCATCTTTATAAACGGCTATATTGGTATCTTTAAACCAGGTGGCAAAGTTAGCTTGAGAGATGTCTAGTTGGATTTGGGCAAGAATCGCTTGCCACAGTTCATCTTTGTTCATGATGGAGTTAGAAATGTTCATATTGAGTATTATATCACATGTCAAACGAAATCAAAATGAAGGAGAAAAGGACTTGGGTTGTTGAAAAATTGAGGAAAAACTGTGAAAATTGACTTCAATGTTCTTCTCTGTTAAGATTAAAAAGATATTTAATATGTCCATCACTTATCAAAAAAAAACAAGGAAAAGAAAAAGGACGCACGGTTTTAGAAAAAGAATGAAGACAAAAGACGGAAGAAGAATATTATCCCGACGAAGAAGAAAAAAAAGATCAAAGTTGGTAGTTTAGACAGCTTAGTTTATGTTGTCAAAAAAACATCGGATCCAAAAAAAGAAAGATATTGAGAGAATTTTTAAAGAAGGGAAAAGCTTTAGAGAAGGCTTTTTAGTTTTAAAAACAGCGAAGAATAATTTGAATATCGCCCGT
>Ga0315296_10004151_pt1 | contig 11896 bp, 12 predicted proteins | sample YL17G14_18_MG_FD_203921 | JGI IMG/M metagenome (GOLD analysis project Ga0315296, IMG submission 203921) | Sediment microbial communities from Yellowstone Lake, YNP, Wyoming, USA - YL17G14_18 | ecosystem: Environmental > Aquatic > Freshwater > Lake > Sediment | place: USA: Wyoming | collected...
TTGTCGAGTTTCCTTAGGCAAAGTGGACGAACTGTCTTGTTGCGAATACACCCTTCTGACGACAGTTATTTTGGAGTCAAAGCCAAGCATTTTCTGTATTTGAGAGGAAAAAGGGCACACTTTGCCGCAGCTTTCTTCTACATGCTTGACGTCTTACGCTCCATTCTCTCATATTCATGGCAAAGGTATGACTACATCGTTTTTGTACGCTACCTTATGGGAACAGCTTATTTGCCCTCGCCCCTGCATAAGATCGCCTACCATTTCTTCGCTTCAATCGTACCCACGTCAAACTTCATGTTCTTCCTCGATGTTGAACCTGAAGAAGCCCACAGAAGGATACGACTAACGCGTGAAAGGCTAGAAATGTTCGAGAGCCCTAACGAACTCGAACAGATTAGGCGGCAAGCTCTTTCTTTAGCCTTTGCCGGCAGCTGGAAAGTTGTAGACGCAAACAAACCGATAGCCGAAGTTGAGGGCAAGATCAGAAAATCGATGTTTTAGACAAGGATTGATGATTCTGATTTTGGTTTCATAACGCTGAAATGCCCACCCAGCCGATATTTTGGCTCAAGTCTAGGTGAAAGACAAAATGCACGCGAAAACAGAAAGACTGAGGCATCTCTATGGTTGGGATTCAGCCTACGCCACTATGACACCAGCTGCACCTGAAAGCTACAAATATCCAGACGGAATTGTCCTAACGCTGAAAACATCTAATCATGCGGAGCACTATTTCGTAGAGCGAGCATTCGCACTTCAGTTGGCCAGCTCCATCAAAGAGTCACTAGTCAACAGGAAGCCAAAGCCACAATCCAAGCAGCAATCGAAACCCGTTGAGAAACCACAGAAAACAGAGAAGAAAAGTGGCAAGTTGAAGCCTCGACCGAACTAGAAGTCTCAGCAAGAATCCGAAGATTCTAGTCCAAGATCACTTGCGAGTAGATTCTATCGAGCTTTAGGCTTGCCTTTTTTCCGACAGCCCTAAGCAGCACGTAATGTAGCGTCTCATGCGCGATGATATCCTCGATGGAAGTCTCGTGCAATTCGCCAAAAATGTAGACCACTCCGTAGCCTGTGTCGAAGACGCCGTATACTGGCGGAAACTGAAACACAAACTCCAGCGACTTGGCCATGTCTAGGGTCATCCGTTAGACTGCTGGTTCCTCAACATTATGTAAAGGAATCTTTGGTATAAGGCGGATATTTCAACCAGCGAAATATGTCAATGGCTGGCTATCCTGTCTTCGATACAACCGCAACGAATAATACATTGTGCCTCGCACATTCTTCAAAAGCAACGAAAAGAGCTGAACCAAAACATGCCCGAAGAGATTTTCGACGTTGCCAAGTTTGTCGAAGCTGCTGAAAGAGCTGAATACTGCGCCATAAAAAGGCTAAAGCGAACCGTGAAACTCAAGCTTCGAACACCGAGCAAGCTCTACACTCTAAAAGTGGACCCGACAAAAGCTGAGGAAGTCATAAAGAAACTGAGATGCGAAATAAGAGAAGTCTAACATACGTGTTCCTTCCGTATCGAATCCACTTATCGAGCTTCATACGTTCAAACTGTGCTCAGGTTTGACACTGCACAATTGTTGAAAGAAAGCTGTAGTTTACTGCAACAAGGCTCTATCCAGAGTATTTGAACACCTTAGTATTCGGTTACTCCTGTGAACCTTAACTTCCTCAATTTCATGGCAGGCGTTGTGGCGTCGCCTGTTCGCCGCAGTTCTTTGCCTATCATGTCAATGTTTCTCAAGGCTGTGAGCATGCTGTCCGTGTAACGAAGATTCATAACTGGTTTGCTCAACTCGCCGTTTTCAATGAGGAAAGTTCCGTCTCTCGTCAAGCCTGTGAGTATCGCTTTCGTAGGATCAACTGGATTCGTATAATGGAACCTTGTTACGAAGACTCCGTGTTTGACGTCTTTGATCATCTCTTCCGTCGAGGCGTCGCCCGAGCCGGCTATCAAGTTGATGGGGAACGGCCTCACTGGACCGAAGAACATCAGAATCGGAGGAGGCGAATGACCCGTGCTTTTTCTCCCTTTCTCCTTTCCAGCTGTAAATGAATCGTAGCAGATGCTCTTATCAGAAACCACGCCTTTGTCGATTAGTTGACGAGGCTTTTTAGGAACTCCTTCTCCGTCAATAGGCACGGCGTATAAGGTTGAAGGGTCTCTAGAATCATCTTTCACTGTCAGTTTCTCATCGAACGCTTGTTCGCCTAGATGATACTTCACAAAAGACTGACCATCTTGATACGTTGTAGCTGAAAAACCCATGTAGCCCAAGAAAGACACAAAGGTGCCTGAGGCTCGTGGAGACAAAACAGTCTCATATTCACCGGGCTGGATCTTGATGGGCTTAACGCTTCTAATAGATGTATCAGCCGCTTCGTCTGCAACCTGAATGTGGTCAAGCTCCTTCACAAATCTAGAATGTTGCTCGTCTGAGCCAAAACCCTGAGAGCCCGTGGCTTCAGATATCACTGTCACGTTGACTGACGCAAGCGAGACCTGTGCATAGGCCGAAACGCCGAGCGAGTTTGATATAGCGAAAGACGATGAGCCAGTGGAAAACGATCCAGCTACAGCCTTGACACGTGTTGACTTGGAATGAGCCGTCTGTATTATATCCTTGACCTTGCCTGCTCGGAACTCCGCTGTGCATGCAGCAGTTTTAGGATCAAACGCTCCTTTGATCGGAGTCCATTTCTGAGGGCTAGGCAAACTTCTGAAATCCTTGTTTGGTGGCGCAACCCGAGCTATGTTAAGGGCTTTCTCAACTGCGTCTTCGATTCTTCTTTCATCTAAAGTGTTAGCTAGCAGGGTGCCAATCCTCTTTTTCGTTATTACCTTGACTGCTACGCCGCCGGTCTTGGAAGCCACATTCTGATGAATCTGAGAATTGGCAAAACGTGTCAAAGCTCTGTCCAAAAGAAACGATGCAACCTGCACTTGATCCACTCCCTTCTTCAGGGCAACTCTCACAGCTTTCTCAGAGATATCAAGAAGTTGCTTTGTCGACATTCCGCATGTCCTCCTTAACGTAGCACCCCGACTCTTGTTTTTCGGAATCTGGCTGTACCGCATCCGTGCCCCACATACATTGTTTGCCCAGGTACTCCTTTACCACAGTTCGGTGTGCCCCACATTCTCCAGTCATCTTTGCTGACGGCGTCGCAACTGCCCCAAAAAATAGGCGTCATGCCCGTGTAAGTTGGATTCTTCAAGATTCTCTCTTTGCTTCCGTTCCTGATTTCCCAAGCGATCTCAGTGCCAAACTGGAAATTCAGTCTTCTGTCGTCGATGCTCCACGACTTGTTAACCATCATCAAAACCCCGTTCTTCGTATCCTCAACAATCTCATCTAATTTCCAATTTCCCGGAAGAAGATTGATGTTTGTCATGCGAATCAACGGCAACGCCATAGGCGACTGCGCCCTCATGCCTCCACTACTACACTCTTGCCTCAGCTCAGCAGCAGTCTCTCGAGACGTTTGGTATCCAACAAACAAGCCATCTCTGATCAAGTCAGTACGCGTTGCCGGAGTTCCTTCGTCATCAAAACCGAAAGTTCCTAGTCCGCCAGGCACCGTGGCATCAGCGGCTATGTTCACGTTCTTTGAGCCGTACTTCAACTTTCCCAGCTTCTCTGGAACTAGGAAGCTTGTACCCGCATAGTCTGCTTCCATGCCAAGTGCTCGATCAAGCTCGGTCGGATGCCCACAGCTTTCATGAATCTGAAGCGCAAGCTGGTCTCCAGCGAGTATCAGGTCCGCCTCGGCTGAAGCACATTTTTCTGCGTCAAGCAGCTGGACTGCTTCTTGACCTACCTGTTTTGCATGGTCTGGTAGGGCAAGTGATTCGAAGAATTCATAACCGCTAGTGCTGAAGTTGCCTCTGAACGAAGCAGGAAACGATCTGCGCTGCACTTCTCCATTTCTGACAGCGACGCCTTCCAAACCTCCGCCGCACCACGTTATCTGCTGGTTAATCTCAGCACCTTCAGTGTTCATGAAAAACTTGTTCTCTCGGAAAGCTCTGAAAAATGCTGATGAGGATTTTATCAGATCGGATTGTTTTGCGATCGTGCGCTCTGCTTGCAAGAGAACGTCTATCTTTTCGTCCAAGGGCACCTCGAAAGGATCCTTTTTCATGGGCGTAACATACTTGCCCTTTCGAGACTCTGAGGGTGTCAGTCTCACACGCTTCTTCTTGGCCTTTGAGCTTGCTTTCGCAATACTTATCGCTGCCTGAGCCGTCTGAACGGCTTCGCTCTTAGTCAGGAACACAGAACCTGCAAATCCCCAAGCGCCCTCGACAATGACTCTCACGCCAAATCCGCTGGTCTGCCGCAAACTGATATCATCAGGCAGACCTTTCTTCACTGTTACATGCTCATCGAAAACTTCGCCGATTCTCACATCAGCGTATAACGCTCCTTTTTTTCGCGCTGTTTCAATAACAGCCTTACCGATTTCCAACGACATGCTTTCGCCTTCACAGGAAATTCTGGTTTCAATCAATGACGCTTATGTGTCTTGCGATGACCGAACAGGTGCCCAAGCCAACATCGTCGATTCTACAGCATAGCATAGAGGAAGAGTATCTCAAGGTTGCGTTACTGCTTTAGGCCTAGACTGTGAAAGTGTCGCCTGATCGTGGCGCCACGGCTTCGAATCCGGTCTCTTCTTTTATCCATTTGGCGAAGCGTTCGCAGTTGCCTTCGGCGCCGTGCATCACGTACACTTTCGGGTTGCCCTCCAGCTTACTCACAGTTGCTTTGAGCTCGGTGGCGCCAGAGTGAGACGAGAAATCGAAGCGCTCAACTCTCGCCTTGATCTTCTGCATCTTGCCATCGATCACGCAGTGACCCTTCTCCAGCAATTCGTGACCAGGCGTGCCAGGTATCTGATAACTAACCAAGAACACGGCGTTTCGATGCTTCTTTCCAAGCGTCTGCACATAAAACGACGCAGGTCCACCCTTAAGCATTCCCGCCGGCGAAATGATCACTCCAGGCTTACTCAACGCCACGCGCCTATCCCGCCACCCCTCTACGTTGTCGCCCATGCGAATTGCATCCAGAAACAAGCGTGGCTCGCGTAGAAACATCTGATATCCCGTGAGTATGCGGTTGGTTTCACGAGTCATGCCATCAATGGTTATCGGATACTCGAAATGGTAAGCAGCCAGTACGCAGGCTATTTCTTGAGAGCGGCCAACGCTAAAGGCTGGAACCAGTACTGTTCCGCCGTCTTCAACGACCTCGATGATTTTTTCCACGAATTCTTTTTCCAGCGCACTTCGTTCAGGGTGATCCTCGTTGGCGTACGTGCTTTCTACGATAAATGCGTCGAGGGGACCGTAGTTTTCGTCTGCAGCTTTGAGCAACCGCGTGTTTACGCTATTATAATCGCCAGTGTAGACCAGACGTTTGCCGTCTGCTTCGATCAGAGCCTGAGCGCTTCCCGGCAGGTGTCCTGCATCTAGCAATTGAAGCTGCATGTCGCCTATTGCCCGTTTTTCCCTGTAAGTGAGTGAAACAGTGTTCCGCATCATTGAACGCAACTCAAGATATTCAAAAGGCAAGTAATAACCAGAGAGATGAATGAAATCCGCTATCAGCAACTGCGCTAACTCAAACGTCAAACTCGTCCCAAAAACTGGTTTCTGCTCCTGAATATGAAAGATTGGAACAGCGCCAGAATGATCCAGATGACCATGCGTCAGGACTACGCCATCTACTTCCTTGGGCGGCACGTGCATTGGAAAGCCTGGCTCGCGATCCATCATGACTCCGTAATCTAACAAGACTTGGGTCTTCTCAGTCATAACAGATACCGCTGAGCGCCCCACTTCACGGGTAGCACCCAAAAACTGCACTTTCAAAGACTAGAATCCACCATCCAACAAACATCTGCAAATATGCAATTGCAAAGATTCTTTCACAGATAAAATGACGAACCTCAATTTAAATCATGCCTTAGCTAGAACAGCCTTCACCTTGCTATTTCTAATCGCTTTGAGAATACTGTCCACATTTGGATCAGCATCGACCTCTGTATACGCCTTCCACATTTGGAAAACATGATGGGCGTCGCTTCCCCCTACACCTGGCAGGTTCGTCGTCTTCGCAAGGGACTCCGATAACTTGTTTTCCTCCTCAGAGGAATCAGGATTCAGAACCTCAATGGCGCCTAACCCATTCGGGATTCTTCTAGCTGCGTCTCTTATGCCGCCTCCACGATACGGATGGGGCACGATTAAGACACCGTCTCTCGCTTTCGCAAAGTCTATAGCGCTTTCCAGACTCGCCCAGTAAGCTGGTTTCTCCAGAACACCCAAGACGATTACATCACCTAACGTGGTGCCGACTTCCACGCCTGGAATGATTACTACATCAGGATACCCGGCTGCAAACCTGCGCACGTGAGAATAGCCTTCTAACGTGTTGTGGTCTGTTATAGCTACTCCCTTGATTATTGGATGCGCGTTGAGCGAATCTGCCACATATCTCGGATTGATCGAAGCATCGAAAGAGAATCTCGTGTGCAAATGCAAGTCTACGCAGATCATGTCTATTCGCCTACAGCCTTCTGCACTGCAGTAGATAAACTGTTCACCGCCCGCTTGTTCCACAACTTGGCTGGATTCAGAACCGTCAAAGCAAAACCCCCTTCTCTACAGACTCTCCTAACCGCTGACGCTATCTTGTTGTTCCAAGTCTCAGCATCGTTGAGCAATATGACTTTCCGAAAGCGACTACGTGCTATATAGCTTTCAACCTGTTCAGCAACATGCGCGATGGTCTCATTGTCGAGAGGAAGCGCTACTTCATGCTGCGACAATGGGTAAACCTCATCAAGCTCTATTGGCACAACTCCGAAAGGCGCTGAATAAGTGCACACGTGAATCAGACTTCTACTCTGCCCAAGTTTTCTACCGATGTCCTTGATGAGCCTTGCGTGCTCTCTTGATTTGTGGAAAGGCTTTGTCCTCGTTTGAGGCAATAAAAGAAGCACTTTTGCATTCTTCGGCGGGACATATCGATCTTTGAGTCTCTTTGCATGACGCACGACTTCTGGTCGAGCCAAGTCCGCTGCTCCATAGAAGAACAAACCGCTGCTCTTCGACACTGGGCTTTGAGACTCAAAGTAGTCAGCGTATTTTCGGAGCGTTTTCAATGCGCTCAGAAGAGCAGGATGCCCGTAGGAGCGGATCTGCAGATGCTCCCAAAGCCGACCTTCAACGATTGACTGCTTTATCCTTTTGATTTCTGCCAAGCTAACGTAGAGGTTGTGGCGAGCAAGAAATTCCTGTCGTCTCGGTTTGGACATTGCTTTGACTTCCGAGGGGCATGCCCTTGTGCACAGAGGGCATGAACATGGAAAATACTCGATTTCCCTCAGCCTCAAGGTCCCCGTGTCCATCATGTAACGATCTTGCCGAGCAAAGAGAGCGTACGCCGCCGAATCGAACATGTCGCAGCCCAAAGCTACGGCTAAAGCGAACATGAATGGATGACCCGCGCCGAAAAGATGCAACGGTCTATCAGGAGGAAGCTTCTGTTTTGCCGTCACAACCATGTCGACAAGCGTGCCAAAGAGGTACTGCTCCATAACCGGGGTGGGGCTTCCCAACGCGTGAACCTGAAACGGCAGCTTGCCCATCTTACTTGCCGATTCAGCAACCGAGTCGAGGTATGCTCCGCCTTGAACCGGGCCTGTCCACAAAATGTCGTTTCGACTCTTGACTTTAGCTAGTTCTTTTGCCCTCTTCAGCGTCTCTTCAACTGTGTGCTTAGCGTATTGCTGGGAAACGCCCCAGCCAGTTGGCACGTCAAGAATAACCGCGATATCGGTCTTAATGGCCTCTTGGAACTGAATTATCTCCTTGTTTGTAATCTCTACATCTCCGTAAACAAGGATTTGGTAGGCGCCCGAGTCGGTCATGATAACGCCGTCGAAATCCAGCAAGCGGTGAATGCCGAATTCTGCAGCTTTCGCTCGAAAACGTTTCCTGATTATGTAAGCATTCGTCATAAGGGCTTCGCAGCCGAACTCGTCACGCATAGCCTTAGGAGAAATCGGCTGAATTGAAGGATTCACAACGGGCAACAGAATCGGAGTCTCAACTGCACCAGTCTTGGTTTCCAGTTTCCCCATTCTCGCGAGCAGATCTCTTTCCCTGATCTCAAACGCCATGAAAAGCCTCAAGCCATACATACAGCAAAGACGGTTCAGAATAGTAACTGCTCGCTATAATACTATTCCTCAATCTTTCAAAGCCGCTGTTGCCAAAGGATTCGTGCGAGCGGCAATCAAGCTGATTTCCCGGACAGGCATCCGTAACGTGTTCTAAGCGGCTACATCGAATCTCTAATAAGCGCTACATGTGCAATCTCTCATCACAAAACCTATGCAAGCGTGACAGCGATTGCGCAAAATGATCCCAGTTAACATGCCTTTAATGGGCAAAGAAGAGATCAACGCGGTTACCAAAGTCTTGAAAACCGGCATATTGACAGGCCGGCTTGGAAGCGGCCCTATGGCGAAGCAATTTGAAGACAACTTCGCCAAATTCGCCGGGGCAAAACACGCCATAGCGGTAAACAGCGGAACCGCAGCCTTGCACATGTCTCTTTGGGCCAAGAACATCAAAGCAGGCGACGAGGTGATTCTGCCCAGCTTCACGTTCATAGCCACAGCAGAAGCAGTTGCACTGGTCGGAGCGAAACCAGTCTTCATAGACATCAAACCCAACACGTACAACATTGATCCAGAAGAAATTGAACAAGCAATCACAAACAAAACACGAGCCATCATGCCCGTAGACTTGTACGGTCTGCCAGCTGAAATGGACAAAATAAGGGAAATCGCCGACAAGCGCAATCTCCTCGTAGTTGAAGATGCGGCTCAAGCTCACGGCGCATCCTACCGAGGCAAACCACCTGGCCACTTCGCTGATGTGGCTTGTTGGAGTCTCTACGCCAGCAAGAACATGACCACAGGGGAGGGAGGCATGATCACGACCGACGATGATGAATACGCCGAGAAGCTTCGCTTATTGAGGTCGCATGGCGAGAAAGAGGAGTATAAAGCCGCTTTGCTGGGACACAATTATCGCATGCCTGAAATCGAAGCCGCAATAGGGATAGAGCAGCTGAAAAAACTGTCAGCATTTGTTGAGAAACGGCGAAGGAATGCAGAAGTCCTGACTGAGAAATTGAGCGACGTGAAGCAACTGGTTCTGCCGATTGAACCGAGAGGCTGCAAAAGTAGCTGGTACCTGTACACGGTCAGGATTCGAAGGGGCGCGGTCAAAGATAGAGACACAATAATCCAAGACTTGAGAAAGAGGGGCGTGGGCGCAGCAGTTTATTATCACACACCTATTCACTTGATGCCATATTACCGCCAGCATGAAAGCTGCGTTTTGCCTGAGACAGAAAAAGCCGCAGAACAGGTTTTCTCATTGCCCGTTCACCCGGGTCTGAAGGCGGCGGAAGTCAATTACGTGGCCAAGGCTGTTAGGCTGACAATGGGGCAACAAAGCTTTTAGTCCTCTTTCCAATGTTGATTCCTGAGTGAGCAGGGCTTGGGCAGCGAACGTTTCAGAGGATATCTCCGCATTCTAAAGCGAGTGGCACTGGGCATACTGGTCATCATAGTTGCTGATGTGATAGGACTGGGCGTTCTGTTTTATGCACAGGGGAGACTCCAATACTTCAGCTTCATGGAATCTCTGATACTTCTTTTGCTGCTAGAAGGTTGCATAATAGGTGCGGCAGGAGGGTTCATGTACATAGGTCTTAGTGCAGTCGGGGCGGCACGACAGGAAGCACACAATCCAGCGATTACGCAAGAGCAGCTAAAGAACCGGAAAGAGAGACGCGAATCGCAGCAACAATGGGCTGTCGCAATGGTCACGACAGGCTTGCTGATGATCTTAATCGGGCTTCTGACAAGTTCTCTTGCCCAGATCTAGGGCAATACATCATTAGGTATATAGTGTACGTTAGTGCTTGTGTTTGAAGTGAGGTATTACTTTCTCGGCGAAGAGCTTTGATGTTTCTTTGAGTTCGCTTGCAGATACTTGAAAGTTGATCACGAAGTGTCGGCATCCAGCTTTGACATACTCATCGATTTTTTCTACAGCATCGTCAGGAGTGCCGATTATGTAGGGCGACTTGTCCACAACCTCGTCGGGCAATTTCTGGGCTGTTTCCATCCAAGCTTTGGCGTGCTCTGGAAAAACAAGCTTGAACGTCATCTCGTAATCGTAGGTTGGGGGCGTGAAGCCCAGTTTCTCAATGATTTTCGGTCTTGAGAGCAACAGCATTTTGGCTTGGGGAAGCACAGCTTTTCTCGCGGCATCTCGGTCTTTGCCGATGGCAACGTAGGTGAAATGAGCCGGCTCTATTAGAGCTGGGTTGCGTCCGAATTTCTTAGCCATGGCACGAATCTTTGCCAAGTCCTCGCCGTATTCATTTGTGGGCAGGTTAGCTGGAAGCCACCCGTCACCGTATTTTGCCGCCATCTCCATAGTCCTAGGCGAGCTGGCAGCCACAAAGATGGGCACTGTGGGCCTGAATTCGGTTTCAGACACGGGAACCGAAGGTTTGGGCTGAATGAATGCTTTCCGCAGCTTGTAGTAGTTGCCTTCATAATCAAAGAAGTCTTCACTCCAGAGTCTCCTGATTATTTCCAGTGCTTCTTCGGTTCTTGCAATAGGCTTGTCGTAAGGTATGCCGTAGGGCACTAGGTTCATGGCTTCACCTATGCCTATGCCTAAGATTGCTCTGCCTCCAGAGATTGCGTCAAGAGTTGTCACTTTCTGGGCCAAAGAGGCAGGATGATAACGATAGGTGTCGCTCACGCCAGTTGCTAGCTTAATCCTCTTCGTGTTGACTGCGAGGGCGGTCAGCGTACTCCATGCTTCCAGAGCATCCCATCTTCGTACTCCGGTTGCGATTAAGTGGTCAGGTGTCCAGTAGGAGTCGAAGCCCGCTTTTTCAGCCGTGATAGCTACGTCAAGTATTGTGCTCCATGGATAATTTGGGCCTTCAACTCCAAACATTATGTCCTGTTTTGAGTCCATGTTTCTACGCCTCTCATTCGCTCAAAAGCTTGAATTCATAAGCAGTTTTTTCGTGCGGTAGCTTAACTGGAACGAGCTGAAGCTTCACTCCAACTACAACCTTGTCTTCGCCGACATCCTTGCTGAGTCTCGCGAGGGTCTTCAGTCCTTCCTTGGATTCGGCGATCACCAGAATGTATGGCGTGTCTTCTTCGAAGCCTGTGGGTGCAAAATGCGCCTTCGTGTATGTCAGCAAAGTCCATTCGTTCGCTATTTCCTTCCAGTTCATTTGGTCTGTGGATAAGCAGTTGTTGCAGTCCATTCGGGGCGGAAAATACACTTTCTTACAGACTTTACATTGTGTAGCCTCGATCTTGCCCTTGTCTAAGTGGCTCACAAAGTCCTTAACCTTGGTTTCCGCGGTGTAGTTGATTTTGCCGAATTTTTCGAAGCCCATCTTGTTTTTCACCTGCTGAAGATTATCACGTTTCCGTAGAGGCCTACGCCTCCAATGTTGTGCACTAGGCCTATTTCAGCGCCTTTGACCTGCAGTTTGCCAGCGTCGCCTCTCAGCTCCATGACTATTGTGCGTACTTGCGACCCGCCTGTGGCGCCTATTGGGTGGCCTTTGCCAAGCAATCCTCCGTCGATGTTCACGGGGATGTCTCCGTCAATGTAGGTCTGAGCCTCTTCGACTAGCTTGCCGCCTTCGCCAGGCTTGCAGAAACCCAAGTTCTCATAAGCCATTATCTCAGCAACTGTGAAGCAGTCGTGAACTTCTGCCACATCCACGTCCTTGGGTTGAAT
>Ga0315296_10004152_pt1 | contig 11895 bp, 11 predicted proteins | sample YL17G14_18_MG_FD_203921 | JGI IMG/M metagenome (GOLD analysis project Ga0315296, IMG submission 203921) | Sediment microbial communities from Yellowstone Lake, YNP, Wyoming, USA - YL17G14_18 | ecosystem: Environmental > Aquatic > Freshwater > Lake > Sediment | place: USA: Wyoming | collected...
GATGATCGGGATTATAGTAAAACGGAGAATATCCAGCTTGTAGCCTTCATTATAGAGCAGGCCATAGTTGTACGGAACCCAGAAGAGGCCGACGATGCAGGACATACAGCCGCCGCGCTCGGGCTTCTGAGGCCCGCGCTGTGCGTTGAGGGCTGGCGCCGCAACCAAGGTGAAAACGAAACAGAAAAGAACAACCATGCTTATCTTCTTCATGTGTCCTCCATGGTGCGATTATATACAATAATAGAGATTTGTCAAGGAGAAATCCACTTGAGTCCTCGCCACTTTTTTCATGCCGCCTTCCATTGTAAACGGAGGGCCGGGTTTTGCACCCGGCCCCGGTCCGCGGCCGAAGGTCTCGAGTTTTCGAGAGAAATATAAAATCCCGCGCTACGGGGGATTCTCGTAGCGCCGGCCGGAGGTCTCTGTCTCACGCCGAGCGTTCCGTTTCGTCTCGAGAGAGACACGCGGCGGAGTCTCCGAGAGGGTTTTATACCCGGCCGCATCGGTGCCGGCGGATGGGGGTCAGGGCTCTCGGCGGCATGAAGACGAAAGGATGATGGGACGAAACGACGCTACAACTCACGGACCCGAGGACGCCTTGTCAAAATCCCCCTCTTTTCCCCCTTTGATAAAGTGGGATATAGGGGGATTAAAGAGTACGCCGGTAGGCCGCACCCTTTATGGTGCGTAAGCCGGCCTCACGCAGGCTGAAGTTCCTGAAGTCCCGATGTAGGGACTAAAGCCTGCGACTACATTTGCTCCAGAGACGATGCTTCATCGCAGTAATCGATGTCCCTTACGGGACAAACGATCTAACGATTACAACGCTTTTCATCACCGTAATCATGCGGTTTCATCGCTGTAATCAATGCCGAAGGCAAGGGGCTACTTGGCAAACTCAACCGCCCGGGTCTCGCGGATCACGGTGACTTTTATCTGGCCCGGGTACTGCAATTCCTGCTCGATTTTTTTGGCCGTCGTGGCGGCTAACTCCTGAGCCTGGAAGTCGCTTATCTTCTCGGGCTCGACCACGATCCTGATCTCCCGGCCCGCCTGGATGGCAAACGCCTTCTCGACTCCGTCGAACGAGTTGGCAATCGCCTCGAGGTTCTCGAGCCGCTTGATGTAGGCCTCGATGCTCTCGCGCCGGGCGCCCGGCCTTGAACCGGACAAGGCATCGGCCGCTTCCACCAGGACTGCGTAGAGCGAGCCGGGCGGTACTTCTTCATGATGAGCCGCCACGGCATTGGCCACGATGTCAGACTCACCGTACCGTCGGGCGATATCCGCGCCAATCTGGGCATGGGAGCCTTCAAGGTTGATGCCGGCCACTTTGCCAAGGTCGTGCAATAGTCCGGCGCGCTTGGCCGTCGCCACCTCCAGCTCCAGCTCCTGGGCCATCAAACCCGCCAGGTAGGCCACTTCCTTTGAGTGCTGCAGCAAGTTCTGACCGTAACTGGTCCGGTATTTCATCTTGCCGACATGCCGGACGAGTTCGGAATTGAGTCCGATAATCCCCAGTTCCAGCACGGCTTCTTCCCCGCCCGCGGTGATGATCTCACCCATCTCTTCCTTAACCTTGCTCACTACCTCTTCAATGCGGGCCGGATGAATCCGCGAGTCGGCGATCAGCCGCTCCATGGCAATCCGCGCGATCTCGCGCCGGATCGGGTCGAAAGAAGAAAGCGAGACCGCGCCCGGGGTGTCATCGATAATGACTTCAACGCCGGTCAGGTTTTCGAAGGTTCTGATGTTGCGTCCTTCGCGGCCGATAATGCGGCCTTTCATGTCATCGCCCGGCAAAGCCACGACTGATATCGTCGAATCAACGACCTGCGCCGCGGCACAGCGCTGAACCGCCTGAGCAATCACCTCGGTTGCGTACTTTTTGGCATTATCTTTGGCTTTGTCGCGGATATCTTTGATATAGGTGGCCGCCTCGTTGCGGACTTCGGCCTCCAGGTTCCTGAGCAGTTCGGTCTTGGCCTCCTCTGGACTCAGAATCGAGATTCTCTCCAAACGTTCGGTCTGTTCTTTGATAAGCTGGTCCAAACGTTCCGCCTTGACCCGCACGATTTTCTCTTTGGTGCCAAGGTTCTTCTCCTTGGTCACCAGCTCCCGCTCCTTGTCGAGCAACAGAGTATGACGGCGGTCGAGGGTAACCTCTTTCTCCACCAGCCGTTTCTCAACCCGGTCCAAGTCCTTGCGCTTAACGACGGTTTCCTTCTCGAATTTCAGCTTCTCCTCATACCATTCTTCCTTGACCGCGATCGAGGCCGACTTCTTGCAGTTTTCGGCTTCTTTCTGCGCTTCCTGGATGATTTTCTGAGCCAGCTTCTCGCTCGAGACCAGCTTGGCCTCACTCAATTTCTGATTGACATAAATCCCAAGAAAAAAGAACACCGCACAGATTCCAACCCCACCCAAAATCATCAGTATCGACATGACTCCTCCATTTCCGATGAAAACATCGCCGATGCAAACAGCTTGATCTGGCAGCAGACGCAAGGCTCGTCCCGGGCGTTACCGGCTGAATTCGCCACTTCGAAACGCATCCCAGGATTGCCTGCTTTTCCGTTTGAATCATGCTCCATCCGTTTGCATCTTTCTCTTTCTTACAAAAAATAATCCCTGCACTGTGCCGTGTAGATAAAAGTCTTTGAACCCAGATAAAAAGTGGGTGCCTGTCGTAAACCTCCAGACGCCCGTTAGGGCATGAGGCAAACGAACCCGGCTCCCTTATCGTGGGTGTTGGCTCAAGACTAAATACCTATCACGAGCACGGCAGGGAAAGCCTAAGTCTTCAAATGCTTATCGATGCTGTCAACGAGCGAATTGACCTTTTCTTTGAGCGCTGCTTCTTTCTTCTCGTGTTCTTCCAATTTCATCAAGTACTCGTCCACGAAATTCAAAAACGCTAACACGGCGATCTTTGTGGTTGAGGGAACCGGAAAATTCTTGTGAACCTCTTTCATCCGTTCATCCACAATATCGGCAATCTTCTTGATCCGCTCACCATTCACGTCCGCTTTAACGCGGTACTCGCTGCCAAAAATTTGCACGACTTCCGTCTTGTCCACTTAGGCTCCCTGGCCGTTGTCCGGCAAAGAATCCAGCTTCTTGACAATCGAATCGACCCGTCTTAAAACTTCAGACTTGATTTCAAATAGCCTGCGATTATCTGACTCCAATGCACCTACTCGCTCTTTCAACTCGGCAATCAACGAAAGCATCTTCTCGATTCTCTCTTCCAACTTCTCAAACTCATCCATAGAGGAAACTCCTGTCGATTCCGTGCTCCGTGCACACGGTTTCAGCAAATCCGCAAACTTCGATCATTATATACTAATTGCAAAAAATGTCAAGGGGAAAAAACCGCAATTAGGCGTTGACTTCCGAGCAATACTGACTAAAATGTCCCAAGCACGCCATTGCGCTATCGGCCGATTGGAAAAACGGTTTCTGCATCCGGGAATGCAGCTGATGGCTTATTTTTTTGGCCGCTCAACAGAATAAGGAGGCAAAACAATGAAGAAGATGCTATTCATAATGATAATTATCTCCCTCGGCTGCCGCCAGAAATCATCCGAGGTTCTATTCAAGGCCGGCACGACCGTAACGTACTTCGCCGACTACAAGAATAAGTACGCCGATTCTTTGATCGACCAGGCCCGCCTTGACGAAATGGTCCAGAAGAGACTGTTCGCCCTGGAAGGCAGAGCCCTGGGCATGGAGAAGGATTCCGCGGTCATCCTCGGGCGGGAAACCTTTGAGAAAAGCCTGTTGCTTGACTTCCTGTACGACGAGGTCGTGACCAAGAAGGCGAAAGTAACGCCCGGAGAGGCAAAAGAGGTCTACAGTAAGCTCAAAGACCAGTACGACCTGGCTCAGATAATCGTCGAAACCGATGCCGCGGCGAAGCAAGTCTGGGCCGAAATCGCAAACAATGTTCCTTTTGAGACCCTGGCCGTCAAATATTCGACCGATGAGAATTCCAAAATGTACGGCGGCAAAATCGGTGTCCTGCCGGTCCAGGCACTGGATCCGGAAATATACCGGCGCATTAAGGACCTGCCGGCCGGCGGCGTCACCCGGCCTTTCCCCCACCAGAACAAATACTACCTCGTCCGGATGATTGAACATAAGACCGTTGACCTTCCGGCCTTTGAAGAAATACAGAACGAAATCGCCCAGCGGCTCGAGACCGAGCGCAAGAACAAGCTGGCACGCGAGTTCATCGATTGGATTTTCGAAAAAGCGGCCATCGAATATAATCCCAAGGGGCTCGAAGTCATCACCAAAGACGACTCCCTGCTTGCTCCCGGGGATTTGGACGAGTGGGCCGTAAAGAAGTATAAGACGAAAGTGGTGCGGGTGCGTACGCTCCGGCCTGCGGTGAAGCGGCTTTATGACCTGTACGGTTTCGACCCCAAAATCCTCGTCCAGCGTGAGCTTCAGACCGACCTGCTCTACGATGAGGCGATGCGGCGCAACTTGAATCGCAAACCGGACTTCGTCGCCAAGATGGAGGATGGTTTAGACGAGCTCTTGAGTCAGAAATTCTATGACCAGCAGGTCCTCGCCAAAGTCACGGTCGACACCGTGGCGATGCTGCAGTACTACCAGGACCACAAGGCGGAACTCAAGAAACCTTATAAGGACGCCGTCGGGGAGATCTGGGCGATCCTGTACGACCAGAACATAAAGAAGGCCCAGAATGAGGTGTCCGCCTCGCTTGAAAGCAAGTATCCGGTCGAAATCAACCAACCGGTGGTCGACAAGTACTTGAAGGAGAACAAATGAAGAAGCTATTGATCGTATCTATGGTCAGTCTGGCCTTGGTCGGTTGTCCGAAAAAGCAGGGCAAACCGCTGGCGCAGGTCGACGGTTCAACTCTGACCGCTGACGAAGTCACGCTGCAGATCCCGGCCGAATACCGCAAAATGATGACGAGTAACGACATCGAGAATTTTCTTCGTAGCTGGGCGGAAAACGAGATGCTCTTTCTCGAAGCCAAGCGGCTGGGTATCGACAAGGAAGATTCGGTGCAGCTTCTGATTGACGTCTACACCAAACGGATTCTGGCCGAGGCGCTTAAGCTCCGGGAGTTCGGCAAGATTACCGTCACCGAGGACGAAACCCGCAAGTACTTTGACGAACATAAGGAAGAGTTTCTCTATGCCGTCAAGATGAGCCAGATCGTCCTGACCGAGCGGGCCGATGCCGACAAGACCCTGGAAGAGATCAAGGCCGGTGCCGATTTCGTGAAACTCGCCCGGGAGAAATCAATCCTACGCGACCGCAACCCAAGCGGCATCACGGACTACTTCACCCGCGGCAATTTCTTCGGCGACATCGAAGAAATCGTTTTCCGGATGAAAGTAGGCGGGGTTTCCCCCGTCATCGCCGCGCCCGACGGTTCCTTCCTGATTGTCAAGATGCTGGACCGGAAGAAGATCAAGGACAACATCGACTTTTACGAAGTCCGTGACTACATCCGGGACCGGGTGATTGGCGACCCGCGCCGGCGTGAAGTCCTCAATGTCCTGATGACGAGACTGAAAACTTCGTACAAAGTCGAAACCTTCGCCGACCAATTCCCCAGATGATTGCTCTCGTTTTCTTTCTCTACGCGACCACCGCGGAGCGGATTGTTGCCAAGGTCGGCGGTAATCTTATCCTCGAGAACGAGATTGACGAGGCCGCGGTCTACTTCAGCCTTCAACTCGGGACCAGCCCGGCCGAAATAAAAGAACGGCTGCTCAACGATGCGATCGAACGGCGCCTGCTTCTTATCGAAGCCGAAAAGGAGTCGATCTCGGTCGAGAAAGAGGAAGTCGAGGCTATGCTCGCCGAGACCATTGCGGACATCAGCCGACGCTTCCCAAGCCGGGAGGATTTCGAGGCCGCGCTCAAGAACGAGAACCTTACAACCGAGGAATTGAAAAATCGTTCCCGCAAGGAAGCGGCGGAAAAGCTGCTGGTCAACCGGCTCATCGAAAAGAAAATCGCACCAACGATATCGGTCAGCCCGACCGAGCTCAGGCGATACTATGAAGAGCACAAGGAATCGATTGCGGTCCGGCCCGCCACGGTTAAGGTAAAACACATCATGATCTACGTCAAGCCGAGCGAAGCAACGATCATGGATGCCGCGCGGCGCATCGGCGAGGTACAGAACCTTCTTGCCCGCGGCGGCAGTTTCGCGACGCTGGCCCGCGAGTTTTCCGAAGATGAGAACTCGCGCAAGCGGGGCGGCATGCTCGGCAAGCTCAAAAGAGGCGAGACCTTCGAAGAGTTCGAGAAGGCGGTCTGGTCCATGAAGCCGGGCGAAATCAGCCAGCCCTTCCAGACGCGCCTGGGTTTCCACATCGTTGAAGTATTGAACCGCGACAAGGAATCGATGCTTTTGCGCCAGATTCTCATCAAAGTCAAGCCTAACGCGCAGGATACCGAGCGGGCCCGCGAACTCGCGAAAAAAGTTCAGGTCCTGATCAAAGACGACAGCACGTTCGATGCCGCGGCCAAGAAGTATTCGGACGAACCAGAGTATGACCTGGGTGAATACGTCGAAGACCAGATCCGGCCTCCCTTTGACGAGGTTGTCAAAAAGGTGCCGGCGGGCCAGGCCAGCGAACCCTTTACGACCCCGATTGGCTACCATATCCTGTACGTCAGCGAGCGGGTGGAGTCAAAAATCCTAACCTTCGACGAAATCCGCGACCAGCTGTACGGTTTTCTCTACCAAATGAAGCTTAAAGAAAAGTACGACCTGCTGATTGGTAACCTCAAGAAAGAGATCTTCGTTCAGGTCATGGAATAGCCATGGCGCCGAGACCGATCGGTATCACGATGGGTGACCCGGCCGGAATCGGTCCGGAAATAATCATGAAGGCCGTCGCCGCGACCAAAGGGCGGCCGCTTGCCGTCATCGGCACGCGCGCCGTCTTCGAGCCGGCCTCACGCCGGACTGGCATTGCCCCCCTGAAAGTCATCCCCGGCATATCAAGTTACAAAGGCGGCGCGGTCCTCCTCGACCTTGTCGCCCCGCGGCCGTTTCAGCGCGGCCGGCCAACCCCCCAGACCGCCCGCATGGCGCTGGATGCGGTTGACCAAGCGATCCGGCTCATCAAGGAGAACCGGCTTTCGGCCCTGGTCACCGCGCCGATCTGGAAGACCGGGATCCGGCGGCTGCGCAAGGGATTCATCGGTCATACCGAGTACCTGGCCCAGGCCTTCAACGCCCGCCCCTGCGCAATGATGGGCGTGAACCGGTCTCTACGACACCCCGGTGTCCCTTGGGGAGATACAGACGTAGAAAAACGCGTGCTTCTGCTCACGACTCATATCCCCCTCCGCCGGGTTTTCAAGTATATTACCGAGGGCAACATCGGACGCCACCTGAAGCTGCTCGATACCGGACTTAAGCAAGTCTTTGGTGTTCGGCGGCCCCGAATCGGCGTGACGAATCTCAACCCCCACGGCCGGGAATTCTCGCTGGGCGAAGATGAGATAATCTTCAAGGCGGTAAAGGCCGCCCGGCGCTCCGGCATTCTCGCCTCGGGTCCGTTTCCCAGCGACACCGTTTTCAACCAGCCCTATGACGGGTTCCTGGCCATGTATCATGACCAGGGCATGGTTTTCCTGAAATCAAGGCCCGGCGGCGTCAATTTCACTTTGGGTCTCCCCTTTGTCCGGACCTCGCCGCTCCACGGCACCGCATTTGACATCGCGGCCCGGTTCCAGGCCGACCCGCTTTCGATGATTGACGCAATCGAGCTTGCCTCCCGGCTCTGCAGGAGACGGCGCGATGATTGAGTTTAGGAATCTGGCCAAATACTATCAGCGCAACTGGGTCGGACTTGAGAACATCAACCTCGAGTTCGAGAAGGGGTCGTTTGTGGTTGTCCAGGGACCGACCGGCGCCGGCAAGTCAACACTCTTAAGGCTCATTTACAAAGCCGAAGAACCATCGGCCGGAACCGTCGTAGTGATGGGTCAGGACTTGGGCCGTATGCGAAAAAGAGAAATCCCGGCCTTCCGGCGCAAAATCGGCGTCATCTTCCAGGATTTTAAGTTGCTCGAGGGCCGGACCATCGAAGAGAACATCGCCTTTGCGCTCGAAGTGACGGGCGGACCGGTCAAAGATATCAAGAAGAAGACGCTCGAAATGCTGACCTGGCTCAGGCTGAGCCACAAACGGAATGCATTCCCCTACCAGCTCTCGGGCGGCGAACAGCAGAAGATCGCAATCGGGCGCGCCCTGATTCGCGAACCCTACATCCTGCTGGCCGACGAGCCGACCGGCAATCTTGATACAAAAAGCGCCCACGAAACCGTTGAACTCTTGCACGAGGTGAATTTAAAGGGAACAACCGTGGTTCTAGCGACCCATGACTTCCCGCTGGCCAAGAAGTTCAAGAAGCGCACTATCAAGCTCGTAGAAGGCAGGGTGATCGCCGATGATGATTAGGACGATCATCCGCGAGACGGGTAGAACGATCCGGGGCAGCCGGTCCCTCTTTGTCCTCGCGCTCTGCATCACAACCATTTCCTTTTTTGTACTCTCGCTTTTTGTGTTCCTGACGATCAATCTCTTCGCGCTGATCGGCTATTTCCGCAATAAAATTGAGATACTGGTCTTCCTCGAAGAAAACACCCGGGCCGAGGAGACGGTCCCCTATGTTCAAAACATTTCCGGGGTCGAAGCGGTCCGGTATGTCTCGCCGGAAGAAGCGCTCGAAGACTTAAGACAGGAGCTGGGCGCCGAACAGGTCCGGGTCCTCGAGGCATTCGAGAGGAGCCCGATACCGCCTTCGCTGCGGGTCAAACTGCAGGACCGTTACAAGAACGCATCCGACCTGAGAGATATCAGCCGCAAAATCGGGCTTATCCGGGGTGTTTCCGAAACCGTTTACGGCGGCGAGATTATTGACCGCATCTGGAATTTCACCAAGACCTTTGTTCTGTTTGATTTCGTGATTCTCGTCATCATCATCTTCTCAGTCATCTTTGCGGTTGCCCAGACCATCAAGATGACCATTCTCGTCCGCGAACAGGACATCGAAGTCATGCAGTTAGTCGGCGCATCCGAGCAGTTCATCCGGCTGCCCTTCACTCTCGAAGGCCTGGCCCAGGGACTGGTCGGCGGACTCGTCTCGTTCGTTCTTGTCCTAAGCCTTTACGGCCTTTTCCAGATTTGGACGCCGTCGCTTGTTTTCTATCCCAAGTCATTCTTCCTCGGACACCTGGCCTTCGGCGGCCTTTTCGGCTTGATCGGTGCGTCCACGGCCATTAACCGTTTCATGAAATGAAGTGCCCGCTCGCGGCGGTCGTTTTGATCTTCGCCCTTGCGCACCCGGCGCTCGGGCAGTCGGACGTCAAGACTAAGAAGAGCGAGCTTGAAGAGATCAAGGACAAGCTTGACCTGACCCGCGCCGAGCTTGCGCTCCTTCAGAAGAAGGAAGCAAGCATCCTGGCGCGCCTGGAGATGCTTGACCAAGAACGTGGCTTGATTCATCAACTCGTCGAGGCGCTCGGGCTTCAGGAAAACGACTACCGGGCATCGCTTGAACACGTCAACCTCGAGATATCGGCCGCCGAGACGGCGATCAACAAGAAAAAGAATGACCTTAAGTCCAGGCTGCTGCGCATCTACCGTCAGAGCCGGTTCCATGAGATCGAGATATACTTGAGCACCCGCTCCATCCCGGAAGTGCTGGCGGCCGCTCACTATTTGCGCTACATCGCGGTCGATGACCGCCGCGCTTTTGATGATTTCAAGAAGCTCCACCGCACGTACACTTATCAGAAAGGCAACTACGAAACGACCCTTGAGCAGCTGCTCAAGACCGAACAGGAGAAAGAGCGCGAGCTCGCCGCGCTGAAGGAGCAGAATCGGCGCGAGACCGCGCTCCTTGACTCGGTCCGCAGCGAAAGAAAAGAGCAGAGGGACATTGAAAAAGAACTGAAGCAGGCGCAGCGCCGCCTTGAGGAGATGATCGTGGCGATGGAGCGCGCCCGCAAACTGGAGACCGGCAGGACGCACCCTCTGGAAGTGATTAAGGGTGAAATCCCCTGGCCCTGCCGCGGCAAAGTCATCAACGCCTTCGGCAAGATCCGCCATCCCAAATACAACACGGTGACCAAGAACAACGGCATTGACATTCGGGCGCCGGTCGGCAGTGAGGTCTTTGCCATCGGCTCGGGCAAGATTGCCTATGCGGACCGGTTTCTCGGCTACGGTAACATGGTGATGGTTGACCACGGCGACGGCTACTACACCATCTACGGACACCTTTCCGAAGTGCTGGTTGGGATCGGCGACGACGTCAAGGTCGGCCAGAAAATCGGCAAGATCGGGGACATCGGCGCCCTCGGCGAATCGATGCTCCACTTCGAACTGCGCAAGAAAGGGAAACCGGTCGACCCCCTGGCTTACCTGAAATAACCCATGCTGGCTCTGCTGGATTCAGTCGTCGGACAAGAGCTGGCCAAACGGCTGGTCGTTCAGACCCTGACAAAAACCGGGGCAATCTACAATTTTCTTCTCTTTGGTCCGGACGGGGTCGGTAAGAGGCGTACCGCCCTGCTTCTGGCCAAGAGCCTGCTCTGCCCTGAAGGCGGCTGCGAGTTCTGCCCGACCTGTCAGCAGATTGACCACTTAAACTTCCATGATTTCCTCTTCATCGCCCCGCTTCCCGCCAAGGTCTCACTGCCCGAAAAGTTCGCCCTGGAAGAGACTTACAAACAGATAAGGCCGTTCTCGGTCATCGGCGAATCGCCCGAACTCGGCGACCGGTCCGAGATTCGCATCCGGCAGATTGAGGCCCTGCAGGAACGGCTCCGATTCCGCCCCATAGCCGGCGCGCGCCGCGTCGTCGCCATTCTCGACGTCGACCGTATGAACAAGGAAGCGGCCAATAGTTTCCTCAAGACCTTGGAAGAGCCCCCGGCCGACACGTACTTCGTACTGACTACCTCCCGCCTCTATTCGGTCATCCCCACGATACGCTCGCGCTGCCAGCTCGTGCCTTTTCGGTATCTTACGAGTGCTGAAGTCAAACAAGTCTGGGATAGCTACGCGGGAGCGGATGAAAACGCCGCTTTCAATGACTTCGGGCTGGGCAGTGTCAGCGAAAGCGCCCTGGTCAACAAGAGCAAGTATTTAAACCCGGCCCTGGAAATCTTCCGACGGTCGCCTCTCAATCCTTCGGCAATTGCGCGATTGATTGACAGCTACGAGAAAAAACCGGTGGCCGAACTGGTCTACATCCTGCTTATTCTGTACCGCGCCGCGATGCTCGCAAAGCTTGGGCAAAAACATACGAGCGCTTGCGCCGAAGCGATCCAAGCCAAAGCCAAGAATACTGATCTAAAGAGGCTCGTGGTCACGGGCCAGCGCTTGAACAACGCCCTGTTCGAAGTCGGGTTCAACCCCAACAAAAAGCTTTTCCTCGCCTCGCTCCTGAGCGCGCTGAGTTGAGGCCGGCAGCGCATCGCGACAGTGATGTCGCTCCCACAATACAAGACAGGACAACAGCCCCAATCGTCCGCTCGTCCCAGTGAGCAAGAGCGAACGGTCGTCCCCTCGTCCGCCGAAGCGGCGTCTACTGATACCCGGATATTCTGATCTACTTCTGTTCATCCTTCTCCTCCACTCCTCCGCACCCCCGCATTCTTTCTCCCATCCCCTCATCTCCCCACCATTCCATTATTCCATCACTCCATCTCCCCATCATTCCCCCCCTATTTCGGCGGTGTATATTCGTGGTCGGAAATGCCTTTGCCGGACTTGAAGCCAACAATCTGATAGACTTCGACCGGCTGGCTCTTGCCTTTCACTTCAACCGAGGGCAGTTTCTTGACTTCAAACTCGTCACCCACCTGGTC
>Ga0315296_10004154_pt1 | contig 11892 bp, 21 predicted proteins | sample YL17G14_18_MG_FD_203921 | JGI IMG/M metagenome (GOLD analysis project Ga0315296, IMG submission 203921) | Sediment microbial communities from Yellowstone Lake, YNP, Wyoming, USA - YL17G14_18 | ecosystem: Environmental > Aquatic > Freshwater > Lake > Sediment | place: USA: Wyoming | collected...
TGCAGCCTACACTACCGAAATCAATATTAGCCAAACTGCTGGCATACTCAAAACCTATGGTTGACATACTCCACTCTATCGCGTTGGGATTCATCGCAGGTCTCATTCCCGTGTACCTTGGGCTTCTACCGCTTCCCCTATTCAGACGACTTTCCACTTCCAAGCGAAACCTTCTCATCAGCTTCTCCATCGGCATACTCTTGTTTCTTTTCGTGGACGTTACAGGAGAAGCCGTGGAACTCGCAAAGCAAACAGCTTACAGCTCGTTTCTATTCCTAATTGGCTTAGTCATCGGTGTTGGCGTTCCTCTTGCCATTTCCTCGAGAAAGCAGCGGGTCAGTGGCGAATCTTCTACCCTAGGCGTAAATAGTGCTGACAAATCCTTGACAGCTTACATAATATCAGGAGCAATAGGCCTCCACAACCTTGGCGAAGGACTGGCTCTAGGAGCCGCCTATGCCGGCGGACAGCTCGCCCTAACCACAATTCTAGTCATCGGCTTTGCCCTTCACAATGGAACCGAAGGCATGGCTATCGCCGGACCTATCTCAGACATTCCCATTCGTGCCAAAGAGCCATTGCTCATGGGGCTTCTAGCGGGCTTTCCAACCATTGTGGGAAGCATAGTCGGATCCATGTTCTACTCAGACCTGGCAGGCGCGTTATTCTTCTCTACGGCTGCGGGCGCCTTGCTCTATGTCATAATTGAGCTCACAAAGAGGGCCTACTCGCCCAAAAGCACCTTTACAGGTATAGTAATTGGGATTCTCCTTATGTACATCACAGATCTCCTTCTCAGCATCTAAACATAACGCGCGTTGATTGTTAAGAATACGCGACACCAGGCAAAAGTTATATGAAAGCCTGAACCTACAGTTCTGAGTTCTCTTCTAGAATACCTTAGGCATTCTGGAATTTAAAGATAGATGGAAGTAGGTTCTATTTTTAAGATTTTCCTTTTGGTTTCTTTTTAGTTTTTGATGCTTCAAGATAGTCAAGATATTGATGTAATCTGGGACATGATTTCATCTCTGCATCATTCTCACAGAAATCTTTCCTAGTTTGTTCATCAGGTCTATAAACAAGCCCTACATTTGGAGGAGAAGCCCCACAAATTCCATTGAAGAGTAAATAGATACATTGCAATTAAATCACCTATTATCTAATCTAATTTTGCAGTTTAAAGCTTTTCCCAAGTTTCTCCAGAGATTTTAGATTCCCAGAAAAGGGACTCCTATCCTTATAAAGATGATTCTGGGATTCAAAGACTAGCGTTATTTCTTTTCATCAATTGCTTTTTTTTAACTGACCTTTTGTAAAATATGATTGTGTATACCATACTTGTTATTATGTACACCAACCAAAATCTAATTGTAGAAAAGGGTTCAAAACCTAATGCCAATGCACCAACTTCTACAAGTAGTGCTACGCTGATACCAAACATAATAGCCAAAAACACCACTGATGCAAATGGGAAGTATTCTTTTAGGATAAGCTCTTTCTGGGCATATACTTTCAGTATGTAACGTTCCAATAAATGCATCCCAACAAATATCACAGTAAGAATTAGGAATGTAATTGAAAGTCCTGAGAGACCTATTTGCAGAGATAAAGTAGTGATAAGGTTAATTGTGATATTTAAGATGATAATGTTTAGTCCTAACCATAAGGCTTCAAAAGAAGCGTATCTAAATTTCTTAGAAACATTATGGTCGCTGACAACTGCACAATACCTAGTTAGGCTTGAAACTAGGAAGAGTACTATTCCCAAGTACTTAATGTATCCAGCATTAGTTAGGGCAATATCTTGCTTTATGTTGAAAACACTTTGCAGAAATGAAGCCATGTCATTGATAGGTAAAGTAACAAATAATACTAGAAGAGAGATGATGACACCAAAGAACAGTTGATCTTCACCACTTGCAAAAGATTCCTTTTTCTGTCTGTCAATTTTGTTCTCTATGTTTTTGAGTTTCTCAATGATCTCATCTTTGGTCTTATCTTTGGCTTGATCTTTACTCATTTTGAGTCGATCTTCCTTCACTTCTTTTTGGGATGATGTTTGTAATAATCATGAAGGATGTGTTCTACTCCACAATGCTCGCACTTTGTCATGAGTTATTAATAGCTGATTTCAAGATAAGTAGATTTTGCTTTTGTTTCTATACCCAATCTCTCCCCAGATTTTTGATCTTTCCCGAAAAGGTACTCTTGTCTCCTGAAAACCCAGTTCATTTCTGGAATGAATTATATAAGTCATATAACCTATTCAATGAAGAACTTAGCCACTGGATTAGCCTCTCTTTCTAGAACAATTGTCAGATTTCATATCCTTCTCTAGAACAAATCATTCCAGCAGTGATCAGTAATATATGGTTTCCTAGATACACTCTTTCTTTCCTCTATTCTATATTTGGATTCTACTGGAATCTTGACTGATCTGACTCAGATCACTTGTGACTGATTCTGTCATCATTCTCTTCAAGTCTCTATTCTAGATCTCTCAGCAAGTCTATCCTAGAATGATGGCGACAATGGCGACAGAGAACTTAGAAAATACCCTTCAAAAACAATATTTTCCTACGGTAGTAGTCTAAGGAGACACTCTCAAAAACCTGTAGTTGTGTTGAACACATACACACTAGCTATATACTGAATGTGTCTTCTATCTTGTTAGATAATACACTCTAAGTTTTCCTCTTTTACTCAACCAGCTCTATTTATTTGGATTTTTTCCTTCTCAGACTTGTATCAAGTCTCAATCTTGAGATAAGTTCACTAATGAACTCTAAAGCTACCTAGCAGGTTACTTTAGGTCAGAATCCACAAATCAACCTCATGGCGGGCATCCAATTGGATTATGAGGATAGATTGAGATAGGAATCTTGGTTCTATTCCTCTTACACTTTCTGTTTCGGATCTGTTATATAATCCCATCTATCCTTATATTCCCACCACTTATGTTTTCCCTTGCTTGGATTTGCTGTTATTCTTAACACTTCTGAGCGTCCCCAAAACTTGTCAGAGGGAATAATAAAACAATGTGGCTCTCCTGAGAAGTCTTTCGATTGGAAACCTAGGCATACAACATAATCACTTGCATGTGGCTGCCCGTGTTGTTTTGGAGTCCTTCGCCATTGCCAGCCATAGGAGTGAGAAGTCTGGTAACGTCCATCTTTCCATTTTCTAGGGTTATCTCTATATTGACCAGTTTTTATTTCAAGTCGTTTATTGTTACTGGTTATCAGGTCATAGGAGAAGAACTCTTGCGGAACCTTCACACTTTTGATATTGAAATCACGAATTAGCTTGAGAATGATATAGACCTCACCAAGACACCCTTTTTCGGCAGGATCTCTTTCAGTCATTTAATGCACCTATGCTGTTGAAAACCCTTCGTTATCACTCTAATCTGGTTGGTTGTGTTTTAAGTTTTCTTCTCTTCAAGTTCTATCTACAGTTGCTTATGGAGAGAAATTGGTTAACCATGAATGCTCAAAACTTCAAAATCTCAAAAACACTAGGGCTAGTATCCAGTTGTAATGTATTATGAACTCCAAACGCTATTTGTCTTTCTCCAGATCTTTGATCATGGTTAACCAATTCTGTTGAAGAAAGCATGGAGTAGATTTTCCAATTTCAGACTAGATTTGGGCATATTTTGACAAAAGAGCCTTAATGCATGGTCTATTGGGAGTAATCCTTATAAGTAACTTCAGCGTGTATATATGTAGGGATCACTTAGAGGTCAACTAAAGATGAAATGTGAGATATGTCAGGAAGAAATGGTCAAGCTTGGAAGATATCGCAATAAGAAAGGACTCTGGCAGAGATACAAGTGCCAACATTGTGGTATAATCCGATTAGGTTCTGAACTAATAGAATCTTAGAAGGTGAGATGAATGAATAGACTGTATGGTCTGAATAGCTCTGTTCTCTACTGTATTTCTAGTGGAAGGTCTGACGAGAGTCTAGATATTTCTAGAGTACAGATAATTCCTTTTCATTATCATAGAACATGGAGACAGAGAATCATCTATGGTAGAATTCTAACAGATGGATTGACAAAAGTAGAGATTAAGAGGATATTTGAAGAAGTCAATGCTAGAGAGATTCCAGATGTTATTGATAAAGAAGACCGTATTGAGATGCAACATACTGACAAACCATCTCTTATCATATTAAAGAAAGATGGGAAAATCTACTGTGAGAATTCAGAACTCCAGAAGTTTGATAGAAGACTAATCGAACATCAAGCAAGTATTCTCATAACAATTCTAAACAAAGGAAAGAGAGTAGATTCCTTGATTAGAAAGAATGAAGGTAGAAAATCTACCATCCGATTTCTCGAAGGAGATAGAGGTAAGGAGAGAAAGAAATCTGGGTCTCCAGAATCTTCTTTCCAATTTTATTCCCTCAGCCTCAAAAAGAAAAGATGTGGAAAAGATGAATGATCCAAAAGATGACTGGCTTCAAGACCAGATCAGAAAGTATAGACTGAAAAAGAAGAGAAAGAAATGACTGAACAAGAAGATAGGACTGATAATCCAACTGGATTAAGGGATAAAGAAATAGAAACTGAGGTTCTAGGTATCAAATGTATTCATGATACTCACTCTTACACTTTCAGATTGCCATCAGAAGAATCCAAAAGCATCTTTCAAATAAATTCTCTTCATAGAAAGATCTACAATCTACAAGGAAATTATACGATTGGTCTCAGTGAAAGAATGGTTGAACTTATCAAGATCTTCAGATTCTTAAGTGAAAACCATATTGACCCGAACTTGTGTTCCACAGATTTTCTATGTGAACTAATTGAGAGAATACTAAAGAGGAAGAAAGCTTCTCATATTATGAAATCTTCAGAAGTAAAGAGTTATCATACAGTCAGAATCAGACAAATAGCATATCTTGTCAAAACAATCTCTGACCTAGATTTCAAAGTTCACTATATCATAACCTCAGAAGTGAAGATCAAGACTGATTTGAATCAGAAATTAGAGGAGATGAAAGAAAATGAGTGAAAGAAGATATAGAAAATATGGAAAGAAATACAGATGCAAGAATCCAGACTGTAAATTGGAATTCAAGACAGAGGGAAAGCCTCTGAACTGTCCTCGTTGCCATTCTGCCATTGAGATTCTAGAATAAAAGAAAAAGAAGGAAGAAGAATAAATGACAAATGAAGAAACCATTTACTTTGTAGAAAAGAAAAGAATGGGTGGAAGATTCAATGATGAGTCTGAAGCCAAGAAATGTGAGAGATACTTGAAGAGACATGGCTACATTGTTACTATCAAGACAATCAAGATGAGAGGAAATAAGACTGTTTTCAATGTTCAAGGAATAAGTAGAAATGAGAAGCAAAGACACAGATTTGACAGAAGAAAATGGGTTCCAGATCACATCTGGTCTAAACTAATGACTGCTGTTAATGATGGTATGTCAAGGAAAGATTTCCAGAATATTGTTGGAAGTGCTAAAGTTTGTATGACAGTCATAGAAGAAGAGGAAGATCCCAAGATAAAGGAAGTACTTTCAAAGGAATTTCCTTCTACTCTCTGGTTCATGTATCCTAGAATATCAGCCTCAGACATTCTTGAAAGAGAGAGACAACTCAAAGGTTTATCACCTAATCTAGTCAAGAGAAAGATTCCTCTCTCTAAGTTCTTGGAAGGAGAAGACTATGAAGAAGACACTAAAGGAATCAATGTATCTCCAAAGGTCATGAGAAGAATAGTCAGATTCTTCCTAGATAATCAAGGAAGATATGTTTGTATTCAGAAGGGAAAGACAGAGAGAGGAAGAGATGAGATTTATGTCATTGGAGAGATAGCTAAGTCCAAGAAACCGAGATCTGACCTTATCCTTTTGGACAGGTATCATTATAGACAAAGAAAATGGGGAACTTGAATCAAACCGTATTATGTCGAAAGTGTAGAACAGAAAAACCATAGTATTTCGGAAATCCTCTTGTTTCAGCAGTTTGTTGCAAACCCGACGTCATTTCTCTTCATGTCTTTTAGCTGAAGAGTTACCTTGATGAGAGTCTCAGCGTAGTTATCCGTGACGTACGGGACATATTCCTTACCTTTCAAGACATCTGGAATGTCATCCTTAACTACATTTTCAACAATTGGAATGAATTTCTTGTTTAGTGTCTTTGCCATGGTTATCTCTTTGTTTACCCAATCGGACTTGACACCATTAACTGTTAAGATAGGAATTACAACATATGATTTCTCTATCATGCCTTGGATTTTTTCCCAAAGTTCCGTCCCTGCTTTCTGTCTATATTCGGCTACAAGACATTCAATGTCAAGCAGAAAGCACATCGCATGAAGATGCTCCACAAATTGACTATCTGCTTCACTGTGGCTAATGAAGACACGGCACATGAGTAGTTCACGTTCCGCCAAAGTATTTGTCTAGCGCATCAAGCCATTCTTTGGCAGATTTCCATTTTCCAGATGCGAAGATAAGACCGCCCAGACTGCTCAATCTTCTTAGATTATCGCCAACGATTCTCTCCCAATAGTTATCATCCATCATTTGGCGCTGAGATTCCCTTAGACTCTGGATTATCTCTGCAGATGTCTGTGGCTCTTTGCAAGCCCTCACTATGCGTCTCATGAAGTCATCTGTCAACACTTGGGCAATTCTGTTTTCATCCACATCGCTCAAAATATTCACCACCAAAATAGTGTACCATGCTTTTCTTATTAGTCTTGTCGTGCGGGAATTTGTTCCACCCTTGAAAAAGCACGAGACGGCAAGACAGAAATCAAAAACTAAGGTGGTGGTGGAGTTTGAGGTATTTTCTTTTCTAGTTTATAAATTGAGTAAGTACTAGCCATCAATCCTAGACCTATTCCAATATACAGAAATCCCAGCATCAGCCCAACAATCATCCAATTAAACCAAAACACAGATTCGGGATTGACAGCATAAGGTATTCCAAGAAATGTTTTGTATGCCGAAGGGATTTGAATTGTCAACGCTCCCAGAAGAAAGCCTAAACCAATTATGACTATAACAAACGCTCCGATAAGATGCGTTTGCCATTTCTTCATAGATTCAACCCATAGTTGCTAGGGTTCAACCACCTTATATTATTTTACCTCTTAAGAAATCTTAAATCTGCATAACAACAAAGGAAACTAGGAATTCTCCAATCTCCTCAGAATATAGTCCTTTTGACAAATAGACCTCAATATCAATCAGATGGGAATAGTTTATAAGAGTGTACTTTACTTAGTACATTGTAAGTTAAATCTGAAGTGAAAATAATGACAGAAGATAAAGGTTGTCGCAAGATGGTTTATTTTAAGTCCGAGAGGAGATATCTGCTTTTCAAGGAAATATGCCGAACACTTGACAGTAACATCTCTTCAGTACTAAATGACTTGATAGACCAAGAAATTGAAAGAATGATAATTTGTGTAGAAACTTACAATAAATCAAAACAAAAGGAGATAAGGTGAAAATAAATGACTGATGAAGAAAACCTCAATGCATATCTGAAGGAAGAAACCACCTATTACCAATGCTTTTATTGTTCCAAAATCTTTGGCTCTGAACAAGAACGAGAAACTCACATCTATGAGAATCATATTGATGTGGTTGAACAGAAACTTCAAGAGATATCAGAACTAGCACAAGAACCAGAACATAAACAGACAATCCAAGAATGGAAAAATGAAAAGACAAAGGAACTTTTGCTGAAAATAAGCCGAGAGAATCCTAAACTTTTGCATGAACTTCAAGGCACACATGGAGATGAAATCTTGGAGAAGATGCTCTCAGAAGAACTTTTCAAGATGGCTCTAAGAACAGAGACTCTTTCAAGCTTTGATGCTATGTGGCTAAAACATCCCAAGTTTGAAGAAATAAAAGCTGAGAAAGACAATGAAAAGCAAGAGAGGATTCTAGAAACCAATGCAACAGAGGAAGACACCGAGGACAAGAGGAAGAAAAGAGAACTTGTAATGATATTAACAAGTCTCATGCGAAAGAAAAAGGAGTAGAGGTGAACTTAGTTGAAATATTATTTTTCAGTCCACTGTAGAGTCATTATAGATACAAGGCTAGTACATGGCACAAAGGTTACTAATGATAACCCAATTGGTTATGATACATCCATTACTTCAATAGCTGATTCTGAGGAACTAGCAATCGTTGACATGAAAGCTCAGGTCTCAGCAATTACCTTAGAGAGAGGACAAAAGCTAGAGCTGATTTCTTTCCAATTGCAGAACATAGAGGTCTAAATTCTACTAACTTTGAACATCAGAGTTAGCATGACTGAGGTTCTGATTTGGGTTCTTCTTCTTTGCCTCAGTCATGTACGGTCACACCTCCAAGGTCAAGACAAGATCTTCTCAGGATCTTTCCTCCTTAGCTTTGGAGGCTGACATTTCTCTGAAAGGTGGAAATAAAGATGATACAACCAAAATTGAATGTCTCTGTTGTTAGTTACAAAATAGCATTGAAATGTGACTACTGCTTTGAAGAGTTTCCTATAGGATATAGATTCAAAGGTATTGTAACTGTTAATGAAGCAATCCTTTCTATATTTGACAAAAGACCATGTTCAGGTTCTCGAAGACTAATTCGTTTGTGTCAACTCTGTTTTTCTAAATTAGAAGAGACATTGGAAGAATGTGAATCTATCGGTTGGCAACCTTTGGAGATTGAAGAAAAATGAGAGTTTGTCCTATTTGCGGTTATAAACTTCTTTGGCGAGAGGACGGCGTGATGTATTGCGTCTACTGTGGCTACAAAGGTAAGGGTATTGAAAAATGACTATACATCTGAATGGTAAACTTCATCATTGTGAGAAATGTGGATTGCCTTGCATTAAGAAATACAAGTACAAAGACCAAGTTATTTGGTTGTGCTATTTCTGTCATAAAAACATGGAAGATGCAGAAGAGGAATTAGAGGAATTGAACTAAGATGAAGAAACAAAAACAAAAGAGAAAGAAAAGGTTTGAGGACTTGTCATTGTTAGAATATGTTCTTTTAGAGCTTCTTATAGGCTTGGTAGATTTGGGTATTTTCATAATTATTATCAAAAGCGGAGTGATTTAAATGACAAAGATAATTTGTGATAAATGTGAAAGAGATATTGAACCAGAAGAGATAGTTTATCAAATTATCTCTAAGCCTGATTCTTCTTTCAAAACTAAGATTCTAGCTAAACTCTGTGAGAAATGTTTTCCTGAGATAAGGAAAGAATTCATAAAGACAATGGGTCATGATTTGATTGAATGCTGAGAAAGATAGAAAGTGTCCACATTGTGGTCACTCATTGAGATATCAATATTCTTTAGCTTTCTATTGTCAAATCATCTATTTCTGTTCTAACTGCAACCAAAGCATAATCTTCCAAGAGAAGTGAGAGTATGAGAACCAAGAGAGAAAAGATTATCCAAGACCTAGAAGGCAAGGAATATGTTCAAGATTCTGGTAGGATATACTTCAAAACTCTTTCTGGAAATATTGTCTCGTCTGAGGTCTCTTTGTTCTTTAAGAAAAAGAATGAATTGACTGAATATTTTAGGGATAGACCAGAAGCAGAGAAGCAGAGACTAATCCGTGAGAACTTAGCAATAGGAGCTAGTCCTCTTGAAGAAGACCTTAGCACAATCAAGATGGAAGTTGTCTATCAATCAGCATTTTGTACAGTCTTAAAGTTCTCTAACTATCCTGAGTCTTGGGGAGAAAAGGATATCATGTTTAAGAAGAGTCTAACGGATGCAAGAGGAAATGTTCTATCTGACATTGAACAAGAAAGTTGGAACACAGCAAGAGAACGTGAAGACCCTAGAATCATGGAATTTGCTAGAAAGATAAGAGACTGGCTTAGAGGCGACAAAGATTGAAATGTCCATGTGGAAGAGACGCTAGTCAAAAGAACTTTGTAAAGATTGAAAATGAGATTGTCTATTTCTGTTCTCCCAGTTGTGTTTGGAATTATCTCAAGGAAAGATTCTCAGAAGTAAAGGTCTTTGCAGGCGTGATAAGTGAGGAATAGAGAATGACAGAAGAAAAACTTGAAGATACGAAGTTATACAAGAAGATAAAGAAATACTCTGAACAGTGGAAAAAAGACAAAGATCTTAGAGAAAAAGAGATCTTAGAGAACCAAGAGAAAAGTGTCTTTGAAGATACCCCCACTGGGGGTGAACATGATCCTATCTCTCAATTGACTAGAGGAGAAGTACATCCAACAATAGCTAAAGATCCTGACTTTCCTTCTTTGACTGTAGCTCAGAGACAACGGATAGAAGCTTATCTCAAAGAAGGTCTTAGCATTAGATCTGTGAAGAAAGCTCTTCATGTTGATAATATTGATCTGAGTTATGGTTCTATTCAAGCTATTAGAAAAAAGATGAAAGAGAAAGTCTTTCAGTCTTCATAATCGTCTTCATCGTCAATCTGGAATCGTTCATATTCTGCTTCTATGTCTTCTTCTATCTCATCTTCCCTCTTTGCCCTATCTACAATTTCCAAGACAACCTTATGATAAGAAACTGGAAAAGCAAAGACATCAACTAGAATATCTCCATCTAGGAAAGACCCTATGTAGTTATTGAACTTGAGATGGCAAGCATATTGACTAAGTTTCTGATCTGAAGGAATTCGATGTATATGTCCAATACGGTGAGGATGTTCACAGACAGAACAACGGTTCAGACGGTTTGAGATTTCAGATATTAGATCCTGCATTATTCTTCCTCCAAGAATTTCTGTAGTATCTTCATGTCCTCATGCATTGTCTCTGAACCTCCTCCCTGAACATATCTCGCTAAGATCTTCATTACCATCCTCAATTCTTCCAATTCCTTCTGCATGTCAGAGACTCTTCCATTAGACTTACATTCTAGTGGAATTGCTTCTATGACTCTCTTCCAAGAATCCTTCAAGTCTGTTCTATCCAAGAAGTATGTCAACATTTCTTGAGGAACTGATTTGAAGGAAAGAATCTTGATAATAGTCTCATTGAGTCCCAAGTTGATAGCAGTAGAAATCCATATCTTTCTGAAGAGATGCTGATTGATTCTTTTCTGTAATCCAGAGACTTTACAAATATTTTCCATCATCTTATCTATTCCTCTCTGTGTGCGTGGAAGAATAATCTTAGCATCCTTCAATTGTCCAAACAGAGTCTTAGTATCTTCTGAGATGTAGCATTTTCCTACAACATTTTCTTTCCTAGACAACAATAGGAATTCTCCTTCTTTGATTTGCTCAGTTGTTATTCTCAGTAGGTCACTCATTCTGGCAGGAACATCTCTAGTCAATGACATCCAAGCCTTGACAGAGAGGTCACCATATCTGAATAGCTTTTGTAAGTCTTCTAGACTGGGCTTCCAAGATTCTATCTTCATATGCATTCGTGGAAGCCTATGATTCAACTTCAGTGGTAATCCAATATACGAGAATAATGATTGGATTCCAATCACATAGTTCCTAGCTGTATTCGCTGATACTTCCTTTTCCTTTTGTAACCATTGATAGAATTGAACAATCCTTGTTTCAAAGTTCCTTTCTGTACGCCTAAGATTTATTAGTTCATCAGTGGATTCTATCTTCATAAAATCTTTGAAGAGAGTGAGTGTCCTTGCATAAGCCTTCTTTGTCTCCTTTCCTAGAATCTGAGATAGCCATTCCTCTTCAACTGTCATGTTATCCATTCTTTCTCAATCCTCCCTTTGTTTTTTATGAAGAGGAAATCAGAACCAGACGTTCAGGAATATATGAAATTGATTGTGAAACTGTGTTCAAACACAATGGAGACTGACACACTTTGGACATTATTGTTTGTGTTAAACACGTTCCCGAAACAGCCGAAGCCGAACTAAAAATCGACAGCACAGGCAA
>Ga0315296_10004156_pt1 | contig 11890 bp, 14 predicted proteins | sample YL17G14_18_MG_FD_203921 | JGI IMG/M metagenome (GOLD analysis project Ga0315296, IMG submission 203921) | Sediment microbial communities from Yellowstone Lake, YNP, Wyoming, USA - YL17G14_18 | ecosystem: Environmental > Aquatic > Freshwater > Lake > Sediment | place: USA: Wyoming | collected...
AGCTTCATTATGAACCTTCACTGCCTGACAAATATCTTTATCTAATCCTAATTTTTCTAACATTTTAGCCCCGACTAAAGAATGCTGAGACAAATCATTTTTTACTTTGTCGTAATCAATATCATGCAATAATCCTGCCAAGGCCCATTTTTCTTGGCCTTTGCCAAAGTGCCGGGCCAAAGCCCTCATCATCGCCTCCACGGCCAGACTATGCTTAATTAAATTCTGATTTGAAAGATTTTCTTTTAATAAATTAAAAGCCTTTTCTCTGTTCATATGATTATAGGGTAAAATTATTTTCTAAAAAACAATTTTTCCCACAGGCATTATATACAAAGGGGTTTCTTCTTCTGACATATTCAACATTCTTTTCACTTCTTCATCGTTAAAAGATCCCACCACCACCGTTCCCAATCCTAAGCTCTGAGCCTGCAAATAAACATTTTGAGCAGCATGGCCAACTTCCATATAAACGTATTGAATTCCACGGTCACCATATTTTGAGGTAGTTCTTGAAAAAACGCCTGAAAAAACCAAATTAACCGGAGCCTCGGCTATAAACATCTGTCCGAGTGCTGCTTTGGCTAATTGGCTGCTCATATCTCCTTCTAAAACCTCAGTTAATTTGTGGCTTTCTGGCAGATATTGATATACGCCTGCTTTGAGCCCATTTGCATTTTTTACCACCAAATAAACCTCTAAAGGATAAAGGGCGCCGGCCGAAGGAGTAGTTCTAGCGCCAAATTCAGGAGCTGTGATTCCCTGGGCTGCCCATAAAATTTGAGAGACCTCTTCTAAAGTCAGAGATTCATCCTTATATTCTCTAATACTTCTTCTTTTTGAAAGAGTCTCCTCAACTGATACTTTGCTGTCTGTTCTTGGCTGAGGAAGAATAATAGACGTCTCTTCAGATGCCTCTTTAGATTCCTCTTCGTTAACAGAATAGTTTTTTTGATTCATAGGAAATAAAAACCAAATTAAAATTATCATCGCACCGGTAAAAATAAGTCCTCCTATAAATTTTAACAAAAAATTAGACCTTTTTATATCTGTCATTTTCAAACTTTATTTAATTTTATCATCATCTTATTCTTTTCTGAAATAGGTATTTTCATTTTTTAACGACTCTCTGGAAAAAATCAATAGTTGAATCGTAAGTTCGGCGATCTATAAAATAGACTTATCGTAAATTTGGCTTACCCAAAACATTTTTTTGTCTTTTAACCACTTCAATAAAGCTTTTTGCAAAACAATAGGCAAAATTTCTTCTTTGGAAAATCTCTCAATATCCATAAATAAAAAATCAATGTGATCCTCTTCACTTTTATCGCTTACATTTCCAGCTTCTATATTAAAAACTAAATCTAATTCATGATGATTTTCATCGTTCTGGACAAAGATATTCTCCACTGCCCCGATAAAAGAGCATCTTTTAATTGATATATTTAACTCTTCTTTTAGCTCCCGGTAAAGCGCTTCTTTTGCGCTCTCGCCAAAGTTAATGTGTCCTCCTGGAGTAAAATAATAATCATTTCCCTTCTCGTAACAAACCAAAATCTTACCATTATTCTGAATTATGGCTCTTGCACAAATTTCAAAATTGTTATTCTTATCTTTATCCATTTTAGTCTTATTATAATAATCAATTATTCTTTCTTTGCAATTAATGGCGAAATCCATTCTTTCTATTTCTTCTTTGGAAAACCAGCCCCAATCTTCGAAATCATTTCTATTAGGATTTGGTTCTTTATCTAGCTCAACAATAAAAGTTTTAAAAATCCTTCCATCGTAATAATAATCTTTAAATAGTTTAAAACTTTTTGGCCCAACATTTAGTTCCTCTTTTATTTCTCTTTTTAAGCATTCCTCAGGTGATTCACCTTTTTCAGCCCTTCCACCAACTGTCTCCCATTTATCAGGAGAAAACTTTTTATTTAAACTTCTTTTAGTGACAAAAACTTTGTTGTCTGATTTGCGAATTATGATAGCACTACTTGAAACTGACGTATTATAATATAAATTTTATTTCTTTTTTAGGCTTAAATTTACTATGACTCAACTCTTGGGGTATTCTTTAAACCTTCCTCGAATTCAACTTCCTCTTTCCCGTTTTTTTTGATAACTTCAGCCAAAATTTATTAAGAATTTATTTATTGAAATTAACGACCTTTTTAAATGGTTTTCTTTAATTTTAGGTCTTTTGAACAGCCTTGTCCACCACGGTCAAGAAAAAAGCTCCTTAGTTTAGATAAGCTATCTAAGGAGCTTTGGGTAGAAAATTAAACAGAGCTGGGTTTCTTCTATCTTTTTATGTGGCAATTTTTTGACTAGATTATCTGGAGGCAATATCCTTGTGGTATAAATCCTACAGTCACCTAAATAAACTGATTGTTTTCTTTGCCGTTCAAGTCTCTCGGCTAAACGCCAGAAAGCTTGATCTTCAGAGTAAGCCTTAACCTTTTCAGATATATATTCTTTGCAATTATCAAACCTAGCCGGTCCTTCAATACAAAATTCAAATTCTGGTACATGTCTTATCCTTCTTTTCATTTCCGGAATCTCCCTCCTTATTATTTTTTTAAATATCTAATGTCTTTAACTGTTTAAATTATATCAAAAATCTTAAAAAAGTCAAGTCCTTATAAACCGGAGAATTTAATTGGGATTCTTAACTCATCGTCTAATTCGGGAAGACCGGAAGGATTGTCTTTTTCAAAAATCAAAATTCCCTCTTTAGTATCGGGAGCCGTAAATTCTAAAACCGCCTCAAAAGGAACGAAGTCTTCTGTCATCCAGTCGCTTTTAGCTTGAGCAATAGTTAAAGCTATCTCCCTGCCTGTTCTATCATAAAGCCGGATTGGAAAACTGGCTTCAAAAAACCAATATCCTCTCGCCTCTCCTTTTATAAATAAAGGGCTGACTATTGTTTGATTTGGTCGCGGATTTTCAACTTTAATTAAATCTATTTTCTCAAGCTCATTGCCAATATCCTCAACAAATGTCTTCCCATCTGGCATTTTGCACTGACGGGGATATGATTCCAAAATTGGATATCCTGTTTTAGCGCATTCTTCAAAAGAATTTATAGCGACGCCCGGCGCTTCAACACTTTTGTAATTCAGGACAAAAAACAAAACAACCAGAGCAATTATTAATATTCCAATAAAAATTAATTGTTTCATCTATTTAATCTCAATAATTTCATATTCTTTTCTGCCCTCCGGAGTATCAATCTCCACAATATCTCCTTTCTTCTTGTTTAAAATCGCGCTGCCCAAAGGAGATTTAAATGATATTTTTCCCTGTAAAATATCTGATTCTTCCGGTCCGACAACTTGAAAACTTTTTTCTCCTTCGTCTGATTCCAAACAAACAAAAGAACCTATTTGAACCTTATTGCCTTCTCTTTTTTCAATAATTTTGGCCTGGGAAAGAATTTCTTTTAATTCTTTTATTCTTCCTTCAATGAAACCCTGTTCTTCCTTGGCAGCATCGTAACCCGCATTTTCTTTCAAATCGCCCTGGGAAACAGTATGCCTTATCCTTTCTGAAATTTCTTTCCTTTTGACTTTTTCCAAATAATCAAGCTCTTTTTTTAATTTCTCCAAGCCCTCCTTGGTTAAATATTTTACCATATTTTTTACATTCCATAATATTAATTTTTATCATCTATTATTATTCTGCCCCCCGTATTATCTATTAACCAGCCCTTCTTTTACTTTCTTTACTATTTCATCAAGACTGCAATTGGCTTTTATTAAAAAATCATACACCCCTTCTTCTAAGGCCTCTTTGGCTTTTTCAACCTCCACTAAATTGGTTAAAATCACTACCGGAACATTTTTGCCCCAGCTATCTTTTCTTAACTCTTTTAATACGGTTATGCCGTTCATTCTCGGCAAAATAATATCAAGCAAAATTAGATCGGGGCGTTCTTTTAAAGCAACCCTTAATCCTTCTTCGCCATCGCCGGCTTTCAGCACGTCAAATCCTTCGGCGGCAAATACGTCTCCTAATAGCTTCAATTGAAGAGCCTCGTCTTCAATAATAAGAATTTTTTTCTTTTTTTTGTTTTGTTCTTCCATATCGGTAAAGAAGTTTATCTTATTTATCAATTATACCATTTTTTTTATTCTACCAAAAAATCGCCCGGATTGAAGAATCTAAGTTTTAAATAATTTTCGCAATTCTGTTTTTGCCTGTTCCAAAATTCTCTTTCTTGTCGGTTTTAAATTTTTGCCGGCGCGATTGATATAAAAATCAAGCATTGACATGGCTGATTGAAACGGCGTGCCCTTCTGGCGTATACTCGCCTCAGCTGATTTTTTGAGGGATTCGGCAATCTTTCGCGGATTATCCCAGGTAAAAACGCCCTCTTCCAAATCCAGAGCAAAACTATGTTTGGTTACATAATCTGACCAATTGCGCTTATTTTTTCTCTCTTTTGGCATTCAATTTTTTATAATTTTAACAATTATTTTTCTGTTCCTCGGCCCGTCTAACTCTAATAAAAAAATTTGCTGCCAGGTCCCCCGGATTATCTGGCCGCCTTTCACGGGAAGAATTCTTTCCTGTCCTACTAAACCGGAAAGAATATGGGAATCAGCATTATCGTCAATTCTATTGTGCTGGAAATCAAAACCAAAAACCAATTTCTTAAGAAAATCTAACCAATCTTCTTTCAACCCCTCTTCGTTTTCGGTTAATAAAATAGCGGCTGTGGAATGCGGCACAAAAACTAAAACCAAACCGTCTTTAACTTCGCTTTCTTGAACTATTTCTTCCACTTTTTCAGTAATATCTATCAATTGGTATCTTTCCTTAGTTGAAATATTAAACTCTTTAAGCATATATCAAAGAGGATTTTATCCTCTTTTCTACCTTCGGTATTTAATGAATTTTAAGTTGCCCAATATATTCTTTTATTCTATCAAAAAATTGACTCTACCAAAAGAAAAAGGGATACTCGCAGATATTGAGAAAGTATCCCTTTTATGTTGAACTCAAGAACTTAGGAACAATTTTATGACAGAGGAAATGTAATTCTCTTAACAAGCACTATCTTAGTCTTTTGGCATATTCTGTCATAAATGACAGAATTTCTTTTATTCTATCTTTAGTAGATTTATCTAAAGTTTCATACACTTCCAGGAATTCCTTAACTTCATCAGGAATATTTTTAGGATAAGAGTTATAACTAGGGAAAATATATTTGCCAATTTCTTCTGCGTCACGTTGTTTGAAAGCTTTTAAAAGAAAATCTTTTTTATTTAGGTCAAATTTTTCGGCTATTTTAACGCATAAGCTATCACTTGGAGGTACTGTACTAGATTCTAATTTGGATAAGTATGACTGTGTGATACCTAATTCCTTAGCTAATCGCTCTTGAGTCCAATTTTTCTTGATTCTAGATTCTTTAATAATCTCAGATATTAATCTCATCATTATAACACCTACCTTTTTCTTTTTTATTAAATTTGATTTTATTATCGAGTTTGAGGAAAACCGCCTATCTCCTCCTTTCTAAGAATTTCGGAATATATAAAAATGAAAGGAACTACATTTTTAAATTATCACAAAAAAAGGAATTTGTCAATGTTTCTAAAATACCTCTGCCAAAAGAAAAAGAGAGAAGAATGTTAATTTGTACAAAAAGGTGTAATCAAATGGAAGCTTGTGCATTCTTCTCTCTTAGAGTGCTGGTGTAAGCTTTGCGCTCACAAAGGTTAAGAGTTGAGATAATACTCTCACGATTGGCAGAACTAGTTTGATCTATGGGCAAACTAGTTTTAGATAATGAGATTATTACTCAAACCTTGACGGCTCCCGCCCAGCACGAGCATTGTAAGAAATTCGCTTCACTTCGCTCAAAGTTTTTTATTTTTAAAGATCTCTTTACTTTAATTTTATCAAACATTATTTTTTTGTCAAGCCCTCTGGCTAAACTCAGACAAAAAAAACAGCTTCAGAGAGCTGTTCCTCTAACTTTCCTCAAATACTGAGCTTTTATGTGATAAAAGCGAAAATGAAGAAGAATGAATATTCTTCGCCTTGCTTAGGCACCACTAAAGTTCGAGTTCCTTAACTTTTTGCCAGTCGATTTCATTCAAAACCGTAATTTTGTTATCGCCAATGATGTATAAATAATCGTTAATATAGACTGCCCTTCTAGCTGAAATTCCGCTGACTGCTTTTATCAATCCTAATTTATCATTTTTATAAGAAAAAACATAGCCGCCCCGACTGCCAGGTAAGAAAAAGATTTCATGGTATTTGTCCAGCAAAAAGGCATGGTGAGTGGAAAGAATGTCTGACCAAGATTCATCTAAAATGTATTTATCTAATTCTTTGGGATTTTCCGCCAGAGCTACATCAAAAAGAGAAATTTTCACCTTCCAATCTTCTTTTCCAATACCCAAAATTTTGTCTTTTGTGATGGGATGCAAATAAGAAGAGTACCCTGGAACTTTCAACTCGCCTTTTAATTCTGGCTTTTGAGGATTGGATAAATCTAAAACATAAAAAGGATCAATCTGGCGGAAAGTAACCAAATAGCCCTTGTCTTCAATAAATCTGACTGAATAAATTCTCTCTTTCAGACCTAAATCTTTTATTGAACCAATGACTTTCAAATTTTTATCCAGGACATAAACATCATTGGCTGATTCTCCCCCACCCATTCCAAAACCAAACCATCCAAACCTCTCACCAATAGTTATCGCAATTCTCAGATTTTCTTGATATTCATCTAAAGCAAACTGATTTAAGGGAGAACCCGGAACATTAGCCGTGGCTGTTATTTCGAATTTTTCCAATCCAATTTTTAAAATCCCTGTCTTTTCTAATTCTCTTTTTTCTTCCTTGTAATAATCTGACATTCGATTGGTCAACTCGTTTTCAACTCTTAACCTTTCATCTTCGGTTAAAGAACTTTGATATTTTTCTAAAATTGTTTGCAATTCCAAGAGTTTGGCTTGCTGACTGATATCATAACCTTCTAATTTTTCAAGCTTTTCTAAAACCAAATTGGGAATTAAATCTCGGCATTTTTCTTTTAAAAATTTGGAAAAAAACTTAACAATACTCTCATAATAAGAATAAGTAATATAAATTGCTTTCTCAGACATATAAACTACCGATTGGCCAGAGGAACCAACAAAAGAAACTTTGTTTTCAATTTCTCCTGAAACAGGGTCTAAAACCATAGCTAAAAAAGTAACATCTAGCGGAACAGGTAAAACAGGATGATAAATTTCTCGACATTCAATTGTTAAGGGTTTTCCTTCAATGACTAAAGGCTTAATTGGACAAGGATGAATCTCATCAATTAAATTTTTAGTTATCAAATAGATTTTATCTTTGTAAAGCCGTGAGGTAACAATTGAATTTTTCTCTTCCAATTTTATCTCCCATTTCTTTTCAGGTGTTTTAGGATTGGAAACATCGTAGCCCTCGATATCTTGACCGGAGAAAATCACTAAAATATCTTTCACTAAGAGCAAATCGCCCGATCTCTCAATCTCGCCATCCAAAGCCAAATCAGCCGAGGGATACGCTTTGATGAGTTTAGTTTTGGCTTCTTGGTAGAGCGGAATCATTCTTTCCTCTATTATTATTGGTTCTCGCCAAATTGGCCAAATCCTTCCGGGAGAAAAATAAATTTCCTGACCATCGGTTTTGACAATATCTGGCTCATCAATACCAGGCACTTGAACCGTGGTTTCAGAAACTCTTTCTGGCAAAGCGGCTTTTTCGGCCATGAGAGGAGCTTCAATTTCAAGAGTGGGCCCCATTGCTCTCTCTAAAGCCAATCCCCAACCAAAATATTCGGCTGCTGCTTCTGTCTCTTCTAAATAACTCTTAAATTCTTCTTCAGAAGAAAATTTTTTAATTCCTTCTAGTTTTGGGGAGGAAATAAAAGGGACTTGAGGAAAAGAAATAGGGGGTAAAGAAATTCCAAATTCAAATTCTAAATTTTTATAAGAAACCCAAATAGCCAAAACGGCGATTAGAAAAACTCCAATTAAAATAGCTAAAGCTATTCTTCCCTCAATTTTCTTTTTCAAAAAATTAGCCATATGCCTTAATAAAAATTATAAAGCAAAGTAAAATTAAGTCAAGTCAAAAATCACAGAGCCCGGAGCAGGCAACATAAGGTTTTTGGCAAAGAAAAAGCCGAGATTAATTCTCGCGAGCTTAATTCTCGGCTTAATGATTAAGATTCTAAGGTTGAAACAATGACTCTGGATAATACTCCACCCTTTTCACGGCTGCGAATTGGAGAGCGGTTTTTTCAATCTGCTCCCGCATCACCAGTATCCGCGATGACCCACCAGTGGTAAAACCAAATATTTCCGTGAATTCCAAGACTAATGTACCATCTTTCTTTAAATCTAAACCAACCAATCTGAATCCCGGGTGAGGAAACTCTGTAATAAATCCGAGTTCCTCTTCCTCCTTTGTCAGTTTTCCCTCGATAAGAAGTTCTATCGTGTCTCTTATCGGGGTTGCGCTTTTTGGTATTTCTCTGTAAACGGGAAATACCGCCTTTTCCGGCTCAAACGGAAACTGTTGCAAGACCATTTTGGTGTTGAGATAATACAAAAGAATCAGTATTTTATTTTCTGCGCCAGCATCCCCGAAGAAGATAAAAAACAAAAAAACCGCAACCAACACAAATATCAAGGCTTTTTTAATGAACATATTTATTCCTCCTTTTTGGAATTGATGTTTTATTATATATTAAAATTTTAATCTTGTCAACCCTAAAATTAATTTCTCCCTCCCGAGCGGAGCGAGGGGGAAGAAGAAAATCTATTTTCTTCGCCCACCCGAGCTACAGCGAAGGGTAAAGAAGAAGATTTATCTTCTTCGCCCTCGGTGCAGGGTTTATTTAAATAATTTTCTCTGGCGGAAAACTTTTGCCGTCTCTTCGGCTATTTGCTTTCCATCCTTGGTAAGAGAAAAAAAGGTTTGGGGGTTGCCGGTGATTAATTTTCTTTTTCTTAGAGTTCGAAGGGGCCGGTCGAGTTTTCGAGAGTCCGGCCATTCAGGACTTTGAGAAAAACTAAAGGCCTTGGGAAATAAAATAAAGCATTCTTTAATCAATCTTTCAAACGTACATTTTTCTTTGTTTTCTATTATTGAATTGATACCAAAAAGAATCAGGTCAATAATTCTAACCTTTTTATACAATTCTTCATCAAAAGATTTTACTTTTTTTGGCATTAATAACTTAGACTCCTTTCTTTTCTTCTTCGTACTTTCTCCAAGATTCGGCAACAGCAGGTTCTATAGCATTTAGCTCGCTAAGAATTTTTTCTCTAATTTCAGAAGTTGCTATTTCTTCTTTTCCTTCTGCCATCTGAATTACAGAAGATGCCGCCCGCCCTACTACTTCACTTCTTCTTTCTTCCGAAAGATCGGTTCTAATGGCAGCACCTGCGATTGAGTTTTTAATTTTTTCAGCATCAAAAGGCTCTTTTGTGCCGTCTTTTTTTATAACTTCTTTTGCCATCGTAAATATTTTTGTTTATTTATTTAAAAATTACGACCTTTGGGCTCCTGTATCCAATTTACCGCTTTCATTTTTAAAGTCAAGTAAAACTTGACATTGTTTATGGATGCTATATAATCAGCAGTAGACGATAAGTCGAAGTAGCTTAGCAGTAGTTAAGTGTAGCGACTTAGAGTTTCAAGGTCGCTTTTATTTACCGAGCTTCCACAATGGAAGCGAAGGTGGAGAAGAGGACGAAGTCCTCTTCAACTATTATTCATCAAAACATAAATAACATGGCGTTCGATTCAGATAGAGGATTTAGGCCCCGGGAAACAGTCAAAGGCAATTGGAAATGCTCAGACTGCGGGGTAGAAATCACCGAACTTCCTTTTGAACCAGCTCAAGACAGACCTATTTACTGCAAAGAGTGCTGGTCAAAAAGAAGACCAAAAAGAGATTTCAACAGATAATCCTAAAAAACAAAAAACCCGGCGTTTGCCGGGTTTTTTGTTTCTACAAAAGCTGACTGGTGATGAAAATTTCAACGGCAGCTGCCAAAAGCAAAAGGGGAAATAAAACTTTTATAAAAAAAACTAAAGCAGTATTTAATTCTATTTTAATATCTGCCTCCTTTTCTTTGGCAAAGAGGACTTCGTCCTCTTCTCCACCTATCCGAGTCGCAACGAAGGATGGAAAAGAGGATTTATCCTCTTTGACTTCGCCCCGCTGCTGCGGGGCTCGGTTTTTGAAAACTCTGTCAGAAAAAGTTTTTCCAAGTTTGAAACCGATGGCGCAAGCCAGAATTACTACCGGAATTTCAATTATTCCGTGAGGAAGAGTACCAACAAAAAAAGTTGACCAAGATAATTCAGTTTTGGAAAAAAAGGCTATTATTCCTAAAATAGTACCATTAGAAAACAAAACCAAAAAAGGGAAAAAGCCAAAAATTATTCCCAGAACAATAGCCAAGAAAACAGTAATGCCATTATTCAAAACAACAAATAAAAACTGGCTCAAAGGCGGCATCTCTACTATGGGCCCAAGCACTTCCTGAAGCTTTTCCAAAACCAGCTCCGTTTCCAAAGGCGAGTTTTGAGCAAAAAAATAACCGTAAAAAGCGGCAAAAACAAAAATCAAAACAGCCGCTAAAATAAATTTCCAAAGAGAAAAAATATATTTGGCGAAGAGAATTCCATTCTCTTCTTCACCTTCGCTTCCATAAATGGAAGCTCGGTCTTTAAAAAAGTTTAATTGTTTTTTCATATTTTCCCCTCTTTTATTTTCTTTCTTATCTTTTCAACAAAACTGTTAAAAAAATAAAGATTGTGAAAGGTTAATAATTTAAGAGCGGTGATTTCTTTTGCCCGGAAAAGATGGGAAATATAATTTCTGGTATAATTCTGACAGACAAAACAAGAACATTTTTTATCAAACGGAGATTTATCTTTCAAAAATTCAATTTTTCCTAAATCTAATTTACCCATAGATGTAAAAGCAATCCCCCGCCTGGCATAATGAGTGGGGACGCTGCAGTCAAATAAATCCGCTCCCCTTTCAATAATTTTGGGAATATCTTCCAAATAGCCGATTCCCAAAAGATGCCTGGGTTTTTGTTCCGGCAATTCTTTAATTACCCAATTTAACATTTCCAGCATTTTCTTTTTATTGTCGCCGAATTCACCGCCGATTCCAAAACCGTCAAAAGGCAAAGCGCCCAAGAATCTGGCGCTTTCAATTCTTAAGTCCTTATATCTGCCGCCCTGGACAATGCCAAAAAGAGCTTGACTTGACTTTTTCTCTTTTAAACAAACTCTTGCCCATCTATGAGTTCTTTCCAAAGATTTTTTAGTGTATTTGTAATCGGCTATGGGTGAAGTGCATTCGTCAAAAGCAAAAATAATATCTGCCCCTAATTTTTCCTGAATCTTAATTGATTCTTTAGGGCCCAAAAATACTTTTTTGCCGTCCAAAAAAGAACGAAAATAAACTCCATCTTGATCGATTTTTAAAAGTTTTGGCTGCTGGCCGTACTCAATCCTTATCTCATTGGTAGTTTTCTTTTTCAGAATTTTTCCCATTCCAAAATCCTTGCCAAATCCCAAGCTAAAAACCTGAAAACCGCCGGAGTCCGTCATCAATGGCCTCTGCCAATTCATGAATTGATGGAGACCGCCAGCTTTCTTGACCGCATCTTCTCCCGGTTTCAAATGCAAGTGAAACGTATTAACAATTAAAATCTGGCTTTTGGTTTCTTTAACTTCTTGGCTATCCAAAGTTTTTACAACTGCCTGGGTGGCTACGGCTACAAAACAAGGCGTCTCAACAAGTCCTTTCCCTGTTTTTAACAATCCCAATCTTGCTTTGCTCTTTTTTGATTTTTTTAAAATTTTA
>Ga0315296_10004158_pt1 | contig 11889 bp, 7 predicted proteins | sample YL17G14_18_MG_FD_203921 | JGI IMG/M metagenome (GOLD analysis project Ga0315296, IMG submission 203921) | Sediment microbial communities from Yellowstone Lake, YNP, Wyoming, USA - YL17G14_18 | ecosystem: Environmental > Aquatic > Freshwater > Lake > Sediment | place: USA: Wyoming | collected...
TTCCGGAACATCCGGAACTACGATCCCGCGTTCCGGTTCTCCACGTGGCTCTACACCTCGGCCGGCCGGCTGGCCATCAGCTCCTATCGTAAGAAAAAGCTCGCGGCGGGGAGTCTCGGCGCGGAGGCGGCCGGCAACCTGGCGTACCCCGCGGGCGGAACCGCTAGGGAAGTGGAGTCGACGGGCCTCTGGGACGCGGCCCGGACGCTTGGCGGGAACCAATATCGCGTCCTCTGGCTGCGCTATGGCGAGGACATGACCGTCGAGGAGATCGCTGGGTCTATCGGAAAGAGCCGACTGGCCGTGCGCCTTCTTCTCCACCGGGCCCGGACGAACCTGATGAAACGGGTCGGCCCCGCCCCGGCGCGGGCCGCGGCGGCGACGAAGGCCGCGGCCGTCAGCGAAACGCCGCTCGGATGAGGCAAAGGAGAAAAACGATGTTCTGCAAACTGACCCGACGGCTCATCTCGCGGGCGGAAGACCGGGGAAAGAAAATGCCGCGCTTCGCCGAACGCCATGCCGCGCGGTGCGGGGCTTGCCGCGAATATGTCCGGTTCGCGGCCTCCCTGCCGTCGCGGCTCTCCGGAGATAGGCCCGCGTTCCTCGCCGCGGTCCCGGACTTCCCTTTGGGCCAGGCCAAGTGGGTCGAGGCTGGGGCCAGCCGCGGGAAACGGGAAATCCTCGGTCGCCGGCTTGTCCTTCACCCCTTCCCGGCGGCCGCGGCGGTCCTTGTCATCGCGGCCGGCGCGCTCATCCTATTCCAGGTCGTGCTCCGCGAATCTTCGCCGTCGCCCGAGGATCGAGCGGCTGCGCTGGCCACCCTCAAGTCCGTCACCGCCGCTCCGGACGGATTTCAGGGGATGGTCAAAGATGCGGAATCCCCGCTGGCCAGGGAGCGTCAGATCCTGGAAAAATCCGTGCTCTCGGCGGTCGAGTATCTCCAGGCCCGCCTCAACATCAGGATCGAGAGACGGGAGATCCCGAAGACGCTCTAGGAACGATCTCCGCCGCGGTCCGGATTTCGACGTTCGGACTCATCTCATTCCTGCTCTTCAGGGGCTCTTTTTACGGGCAGGGACAGCCTCTCCAGCGCCGCGCCGGCCCTCAACTTCGTTACCGGCGAGGCGGGAGCTTGTCCGATAGCTCCCCCATGAGTTCGGTCTGGATCTCCTGGATCTCCAGGAGTCTCTGCCACTGCTTGAAAATGAGATGGTCGATCTTCTCGTGGAGGCCGCGGATCTCGATCTCGGCCTTGAGATTGATCTGATAGTCATGCTGGGCTCGCAGCCGGTCCTTGGCCTCCTGCCGGTTCTGGCTCATCATGATGACCGGCGCCTGAAGGGCGGCGAGGCAGGACAGAATAAGGTTGAGGAGGATGAACGGGAAGGGGTCGAAACGCCGCGTGATGAGGACGATGGAATTCAGGATGATCCAGCCGAAGAGCACGCTCATGAAGATCGTGATGAACTTCCAGCTGCCGCCGAAAGCGGCCAGCCGGTCGGCGAGGCGTTGGCCGAACGTCCGCTTTTCCTCGAACTCCATGTTGACGTTGCGGGTCAGGACCTCCCCTTCGCGCAGGCTCTCGATGACCTCGGCCTCGATCACGGACAGGTCGCCCTTCTCGGCCTCGAGAACGCCCTGGACGTACTGGGCCCGGTAGCGATTGAGGTCGTCCCGGCAGATGGGGCTGTCCGGGTTCCAATCCGGGTGGTCCTTGCGGACGAGCTCCGCTATGGCGGCCCGCACGGCCTGGCCGGGCACGACCTCGTCGGCGTCCTTGGCGAGCTTGCACACCCCGCAGATGACTTTGGTTTCTTCTGCCATAGACCCTCCTTCGTCGGCTTTCGGCCAACGGTTCTTTTTAAGAGGCAGGCTTATCGGGCTTCTGGGCTTGCCGGCTCATAGGTTAATGCAAAGACCGTGTCCGTCAGCCAGCGCCTAAACGATTCATTGTCGCTGAATTGCTTGAAAAGCTCCGTGTCGTCCTTAAGCACGGCGGTCATCACCCGGGCCAGGGCCTTGTCGTGTTCGATTCGGGCATTCTGCTTGTCAGAATTCTTCTTTGCGTTTTGGTAAGCAGTATCCGCGGCGACCCGTGAGGGAATATCTTGGGTGATGATCCGATCGACCCGGTCCCTGTCGCTCCAGGGGATATTGCCGAACTGGTCATTGAATGTCTTAAGGATATTGGAGAGTCGGTCCATCTCGGGCTCGGGCTTGAAGCCGCCTCCGCTCGTGGGCGGCGGTTCGATTTCGGCATCCTCGTCCGGAAGTTGGATTTTCACGGCCGCTCTTTTTTCGACGCGATAGCTGTCCATGTCGATGGCCTCGAGGATCCCCTTCGAGAGGTCTTCTTCGACCGGCGCCGGCAGCTTGGAAACGAGGAAGTTGAGGAAGATGGAGAGCTTCTCCCATCCGGCGTTGGTGTATGGGAGGATCGAGGCCAGGAAACCGTAGGTCCGCAGGAAAGCCTTGGCCTTGCCCTTGAAATCCACCTGTCCGTCCTCGTCGAGCCGCTCCTTGTAGGTCGCGACACTGGCGTCGAGGATGGGGTCCAGCCGGTCGCGGTCCGCACCGCCGAGATAAAGCTCTACGAGTTGATCGACCTGCTCCTGAGCATAGACCTGATACCCGTCAAGCTCAGCCTTCAGGTTATGGAGCTTATTGGGGTCGGTTTCCTCGGCCAGGATGGTCGTCCGATAGTAATCGGCGAACGCCTCGCGGATCGTGTCCGTATCGTTCATGAAATCGAGCACGAAAGTGTCGTGTTTCTGAGGATGGGCACGGTTCAGGCGCGACAGTGCCTGAACGGCTTTTATCCCCGAGAGGATCTTGTCTACATACATCGTGTGCAGGAGCGGCTCGTCGTAGCCCGTCTGGAACTTGTCCGCGCAAACGAGAAAGCGATACGGTTCGTTCTGGATCTCGTCCGCGATTCGGCTTGACGGGAAGCCGTTTATGGAGGCTTCGCTCACCTTGACTCCGCCGTATTCATGCTCTCCCGAAAAGGCGACAATAGCCTTATAGGGGCTTTTTCGCTCAACCAGGTAATCGCTGATGGCATGGTAGTACTGGATGGCCCGTTCGATGCCGGTTGTCACCACCATCGCCCTGGCTTGCCCGCCGATCTTGCCGAGCCCGGCCACCTGTTCATGAAAATGGTCAATCATGATCTCGGCCTTGAGCCGGATAGCGTGATCGTGGCTCTCGACATAGCGTCGCAGCTTTTTCCTGGCCCGTTTGGTGTCGAATTCCGGGTCGCCCTCAACGGTCTTTATGAGCCTGTAGTAACTCTCGACAGGCGTATAGCTTCTGAGCACGTCCAGGATGAAGCCCTCCTGGATCGCTTGCTTCATAGTGTAGCTGTGGAACGGCCTGTGCTTTGTCTGTCCGCCTTCGTTGTGGGGCTCGCCGAAAATCTCGAGAGTCTTGTTTTTCGGCGTGGCGGTGAAGGCGAAGTAACTGGCATTAGGCAGGAGCTTCCGCGCCTCCATGATGCGGTTGACCGCATCCTCGGTGGTCTCGTCGTCTTCCTCCGCTCCCGCGGCGGAGAGCGCCATGCTCACCGCCGCCGAGGTTCGGCCCCCCTGACTCGAATGCGCTTCGTCGATGATGATGGCGAAACTGCGGCCGCGATGCTCACTGCCTATCTCATCCAGGATGAACGGGAACTTCTGCACCGTCGAGATGATGATCTTCTTGCCGCCTTCGATGAACGCGCGCAGGTCGCCCGAGTGCTCGGCATGGCCCACCGTGGCCCCTACTTGGGCGAATTGTTTGACCGTGTCGCGGATCTGCTGGTCGAGGATGCGCCGGTCCGTGACGACGATGATGGAGTCGAAGACCGGGGCATCGTCCCTGCGCAGTCCGATGAGCTGGTGAGCGAGCCAGGCGATGGAATTCGATTTGCCGCTCCCCGCCGAGTGTTGAATGAGATATTTCTTTCCCGCGCCGCGCCGGGCCGTGTCCGCAAGGAGCTTGCGGACGACGTCGAGCTGGTGATACCGCGGCCAGACCTGGACATGTTTCTTCCTGCCGGTTCTCTCATCCTTCGTTTCGATGACTTGGGCGTAATTCTCGAGGATTTCCGTCAGGCCGGCCCGCGTGAGGAAGCTTTTCCATAGGTATTCGGTCTTGAGTCCGTCGGGGTTGGGCGGATTGCCCGCGCCGTCGTTCCAGCCCCGGTTAAAGGGCAGAAACCACGATCCCTTGCCCTTGAGGTGAGTGCTGAAGCGGACTTCATGGTCGTCCACGGCGAAGTGGACAACACAGCGGCCGAACTCGAACAACCGCTCCCGCGGGTCACGGTCGCGCTTATATTGCCGGACGGCATCCTCGACGGTCTGCTTGGTCAGGCTGTTCTTGAGCTCGAAGGTGGCCACAGGCAGGCCGTTGATGAACAGGCCAAGATCCAGCGCGAGCTGTGTCTCGTCGCGGCTGTAACGAAACTGGCGGGTGACGCTGAAGCGATTGGCTTCATAAAGGACTTTTGCCTTTTCGTTCCCGGGCGAAGGCCTGCCGAAAAAGAGGTCGAGATGATACGGCCCGTGTTTGATGCCATGACGCAAAACGTCGATCGCGCCCCGTTTTGTGACTTCTCCCTGCAGGCGGGCGAGGAACTTCTGCCTCGTGATGCCGCCCTTTTCGAGGTCTAATGCCTCCGCCGCCTCAGGTTGAGTTGTCTTCAGGAAGGCACGAAGCTGGGCCAGGTCCACACAGTACTCGCGGTCGTAGTCTTCCGGAGAACCGCAAATCCAGCCGCTTCCTCCGTATGGGGTGCTTGCTTCGCGAACCACGCCCGGCGGCGCGGAAGCCGAGTCGCACGGCCCTCCGGTGAGCGCCGTGCAGATCAGCCGCTCCAGCCCGCGCTCGCTCGTGTCGGTCTTGGCCATGTTAATTCCTTTGTTAGACCTTTGATAAGCACCTGGTTTCATGCCTCCTCTAACAAAGCGCATCTTATAGCATTAAAACGCGTTTGGATTCTTAACCTTGTCGAAAAACAGTACATTTGCGGAATTCCTTTGTTTAGCCTTTGCTCGCTTCCCCCGTTACCCTCCACTTGGGCCGGTTTCTACTCCCAAAATTCTTGATCTTCTTCTTGCGGGCCGCTTCTGACAGGAGGTTATGAATCTTATCTTTCTTTTGTTTCGGGGTTAGAATGTCCGGCAATTTATCCAACAGAAGCCTGTCAACATCCGTTCGACTTACAGGTCCGTGTTCGCTTACCAATGCCATCAGCATATCAGCGTAGTACCTATTGTCGAAGCCCTTGTCGCGGATATGCTCGATCTGTTTACCGGCGAGCCGTGCAATCCGTCCCGATATCAGGATTTTTGGGTAGCGTCCTTCAACCAAACCATTGATCTTGAGCGCTCTATGGTCTTCTCGGCTGATCAAGATGTGCTTTTGTACTTTATCCAATAGGACTATGATCGGAAGGTTCAAATCGGTCCTTTCCATCAACAGCCGACAATAGTGCTCGTCCAGGATTGTGCCGCGTATAGTCACCGCAACTCTTTCTGGCTCCGACAAGTCATAATCCGGCAGCGGAAAGTACCGTTTGATCTGGGCCAGAAACATCCGCTTTATTCCGCCGCCTTGAGTATCGATCATGTTAAGCGCAACCATCGCTTCGGCTAGGAATGGATTGCGGTAGATCTCGAGAGGCGCGTCCTGTCGTATGACCTTCTCCACGTCTCCGGGCAGGAAGGTCCCAACATTAGTCAACAGAATGGCGTGGGGTGTTTCGACCACATTTATCCGTCCGCGCAGGCCGTAGTCCTGATGCGCAATGCTATTGTGCAGAGCCTCTCGGATGACCCACGGATCGTACTGGGTGATCTCCTGCGGGAAAAGAGTTCCGCTCGGGAGAGCCCGAACGGTCAGATTCCGTATACGACGCAGTACTCGGTCGACCTCCATAACGAACGGCGGTCCAAAATGTTCATAGTCCAACTCGTGATTTTGTGAGTCCTTGAGAATCCAGGATATCCTGGCAACTGCAGGCGATAACAACGCAGCGGACTCTGGTTTTCCCATTAGCAAAATTGCAGCGTTGGTTATAGCGCCTTTTATTGTCAGCTTCGCCTTATTGAGAAAGGTCGTTGTGTCCCAGGCGTCCACTTCAGCGGCCTGCTTGGGATTCTTGATCTTGAATTGTTCCCGAGCTTTTTTGATGGCCTCGGCATCTAGATCCTCGACCGTTGCCCGTTCGCATAAGCTTGCTGACCAGTCCGCTCTGCTTGCCCAGAGCGCTCGTGCCTTCTCTGGATGGTTTACTAATGTTGTTTTACTGGAACCGACTCTGATATAAGCAGTGCCGTAGAACCCCACTGGCTGTCCCCAAGCCGCGCCAATCTCGAATAGAACAACCCGACCCTTCGGATGTTCTATGATATAAACCTCAGAGCCGGTATTGGGGCGCAATCCCGTGGAAAGCCAGATCAGGAAAGGCTGGTTCCCTTTTCCCTTTATAGCATAGGGATCGAAATCCGTCCCAGTGACTTCGTGTGAAATATTGTCTATCCCGAACAGCAAGTATCCATAAGGCTTTCCTGCGAGACATGCAGAGTTCGCGAGAGCGGAGGCGTACTCTCCGATTTCCTGCGGCTCGTATTTATTCGCCTTGAATTCCAGCCACTCTGTCTCATTCGGCTGGAGGCGAAGCCGGTCCACAAGGGCAATGCGGGCGGCGCTATCCATTTGCGTCCTCCTCAGGCGGGGGATTGATTACGGCGCCCTCACCCTCCTCGGCTCCCTCTGGCATCGCCGCAGTGTCATCGATCAGTTCAGGCTCCTCGGCTTCGTCCGGAAGTCGTCCCGCCGCCTCGCGCACGTCGAGCTTGCCGGTGACCAGATCTGCGATAAGGCGAGTACGGTATTCGCGGAGGAGGGAGATTTCATGCTCCGCCCCCCAGGCTATGCGGTTGATCTCAGGCATGACGCTTCGAATGTGTTCGATGATCGCACGCCTCTCCGATAGAGGAGGCACAGGCAACCGAATGTCGTAGAAGTCATCTGTGTACAGCCGCCAAAAACCTTCAACGATGCCTTTCGCCCGAATACGCAGTTCACGGCGACACGCTGGTGATCGCAACACCGGTTCGAAATACTCGGCACCTTCCGGATCGATCGGCCGGATAACAGTGTAGTCGGGGCTGATAACTCCGGGGAAGCGCGCGAGGGCAAAAACACCAAGGTGCGCTTTCAGTCGGTTCAGAACGAGATCGCCAATCTCGCACAGCTTTCCACCAGCGTAGTTCTCCGATACCAGAGTCCTGTTCTCCACAAGTTGGCTGGGTACGAGTCCCAAGCGCTGACTCATCGACAGATGCTCCTCCGAACCATCGGCAGAGCGCTTGTCAACCTCACGGAAAAGATAGCGACAGCGTTTAACTTCCCAATGCTCTGGGATGTCGCCTAGCCACTCAACGCCGGAGGGCTTGAGGCGGACGTTGGGGTCAAGGCCGCGGGTGACGGCGCGGTGGATGATGGACTGTTTCTGTTCTTCCAGCAATTTGATCAGCTTCTGCTTGGCTCGGATGTAGTGTCGAATCTTCTGGTCCGCGTGGTGCAGAAAGCGGACTATAGCGGATTGTTCGGGAAAAGGTGGGACAAGCACGGGCATACGCTTGATATCACTGAAATCCAGGTTTTGGCGAAGTCCCGAACCAAAGCCATAGATGATCTTAAGGAGGTCATAGGCATTGAGGAACTGATAGCCAAAAGGATTCTTAACTCGGTCGGTTGTATTGAGACACATATAGGCTGAGGTGATGATTCCGCGATGTCCTGAGTGTCCGACTCGAAGACTGGTCTGGTCGTTCTGAAGGTCGGTTGTTCGGACAATGATGTCGCCGGGATCAACGACTTGATAAGTTTCGAACGAATTAGGCACGAGTCCGTGCAATTTCTCCTCGGGCCTGACGATAATCCGGCCGTAGCTGAGGGAAAGCACCCTCCTCTCGATCAAGCCATTATTTTTAGCGAGCTTTGGCTTATAGATCGCGAGTGCGGGCAACACATCCCAATGCTCCGGCACCTTACCCAGCCACGGTACGCCGGAGTCTCTATAAGCGGGATATGGCCTTAGTTCCCCAAGCACGTCATAGCCCCTCGAACCACACCTTGATCTTCTGAGCCATCAGTTTCCGGCGCAGGGAGAGGAAATCAGGATATTCGTCAATCCCCATCTCCGCTATTTCGTCGGGGATACAATGCATCCTGAGGTTTTCTCGAAGCCATTTAGAATCAACGATATTGCCATAACGCTTTTTCCCACCGTTACATTGTTCTAAGAGTTGGGCGAAGTACACCTTTGGCTCTTTTTCGCCTATGGAGATGTTTATCTCGGTTTGAGCTACTGCGAAGTTAGCAATTTGGTTGTATTGCCCTTTTGTCAGGGAATTTCTTTTCAAAAAGCCTCTGGGAAATATGTGGTGTTCATCACCCTTAAGCTGGATGAGCTCGCGAACCGTAATGTCTCGAGATAGAAAACCATGATCATTCATCTTAACTTGGGCAGCCTTAAAAGCCCGGAAATATGGACTGATGCTTGAGGATGTCTCCATCTCTTGAGGAAGGGAAGTATCCCAGAAAGCGTCGGACAACTCGCCCCGAATTAGGGTTTCAAGAAATTTCTCGGCTCCTTGGGCGTGAACCTGACGAATATCGTAATCGAACGCCGTCTCGGGCGATCCGCTGTAACGTCCCGTTAAAACAGACAAGGCATACCACCTTCGCACTATTCTTTCGATGTCCGCATCAGGGATGCGCTGGTCGCGGAGGGTAAGATAGAGGATATAGGCGAAGTTCAACACGTTTTGCGAGCCAATCAATGAGGCATCCACGAACCCGCACGAGCGCAGAATCATCAGGAAACGCTTAAAATGGGTTTCGTTCATATATCGCAGGATACCTCGCTTCAGGCAGGAGAAAGACTCTTCGACTATAGTCTCCTCAAACTGTTGCGTTTCGAAATTGCGTCCGGAAAGCAGGGCCACGAGGTCTTGAAGCTTCCCTCTTTTAAATTCGGTTGTAAAGGCTACGCGAAGGAGGTCACCATAAGACGGATCATATAGATTGTCGTTTTCGTTCTTGAGCCAGGCCATCGATTGAAAGAACTCGCTGGCCGCAAATTCTGGTTCTGCTTGGGCCGTTCGATAGAAATCAGGCGTTACAGCCATATGGCAAAAGTAATCGATTGCTTTTCTTAATATATTCCCGCCATAGGTCTCGTTCACCGCGATTTTTGACATGGCAAAATCGGCTTGGCTCAGCGGAACCCCCTCTGAGTTCACTCGAATGAAGATCTCCGTAACCGTTTCGATATCCAGGTCAGAAGCCAGCTCGATGAGCCCAATTTGATTACTGGTAATACCTTTTAGCGCCTCGAGGCTTTTGGAAATCGTCTGCTGTGAAATTTCCGGATTCCGCCCACAGTATTCAGTGACGAGGTCGTAGAGGCTTGTCCGGGGATCAAAAACTACTGCAATATCAGGTATCCACAAAGGATCCTTAGCAATCGCGGGGTTGGATACATCGAACTCTTTTTTGATCGGGTGGAATGCGATGCGAATGCGGACACGCTGATAATCCTTATTTATCACCTCTTGGGCTAGGAGCGCCGCCATGAGAGCTGTTACGCGTTGCTGCCCGTCGATAAGGATTCTTTTGCCGCTGGAAGAACTGCCATCCTTTAGCTTGACATCATGGTTACGCCAGGCAATCAGATAGCCAACTGGGAACCCCTGAAAAAGGGAGTCAAGGAACTTTTTAACCCTTACGGCGTCCCATACGAACGGACGCTGGATTTCGGGGATGGCGATCTCGCCCGACTTGATCCAGGCGAAGAGCGTTTCGATGTGCGGCTGGGTAACGGCATAGCGTTGTGTGGGCACGTTATTTCTCTCCTTCCAGGATCTCCGTCAAAAGGCCTTCGGTCTCTTTCTCCAGCGCTAGGATATCGGCGCGGATCTCCTGAAGGGTCCGCAGGGGTTGAGGTTTGTAGAAATGGCGAGTGAAACTGACCTCATAACCTATCTTGACGCCGTTGGGGTCATACCAGGCGTCGGGGACATGCGGCAGAACCTCGCGCTGTAGGAAGGCTTCGATTCCGCCTTCTTCTAAAAGCGAGATTTGTTCGGTGTCGCGTAGGTCAGTATCGGGTTCATACTCGACTACAGCCGGCTTGCCATTGATGGAGACCTCGAACAAGCCGCGCAATGGACCAGGCGCGGTGCCTCGCTTATGTATTTTCTTGATGACCGGCGGCGCCGTTTCATCCCGCCCGGCGGTTTCCTTGAGGGCTTTGATCTCTTTGGGGATGTAGGAGCGGCTAGTGTCGATGCCCTTGAGCCGCAGGGGCCGTTCGACCGTCACCTTTTGGTAACCGAAGGCAGAATTCTGGAAGATCTTTGACTGCTCTGTCTCCTCGAACTTGAGGAAGGTATCGCAGATACGGACGATGTCCTCTTCGCTCAGCTCGCAGTTCTTTTTCCCCAGGTTTTTACGCAGGGGCTTGAACCATTGCGTGGCATCGATGAGCTGAACCTTGCCCTTGCGAGGCGCCGGCTTGTGATTGCTGATTACCCAGATGTAGGTTGCGATATCGGTGTTATAGAACATGTTGAGCGGGAGCGCCACGATTGCCTCGAGCCAGTCATTTTCGATAATCCAGCGGCGGATATTGCTCTCGCCTTGGCCGGCGTCGCCGGTGAAGAGCGACGAACCGTTGTGGACTTCGGCGATGCGACTACCGAGCTTAGTGCACTGCTTCATTTTGCTCAACATATTGGCCAGGAATAGCATCTGGCCATCACTCGAGCGCGTGACAAGCGAATATTCCGGGTTTCCGGCATGTTCGATCAGGAAGCGCCGGTCTTTAAGAGCGTCCTTTCCGCCCATGCGCTCGAGGTCACTTTTCCAGCTTTTACCGTAGGGAGGATTAGAGAGCATGAAGTCGAACTCGCGGGAGGGGAAGGCGTCGTTCGACAGGGTTGAATGTTCTGGGCCGCCCACGATGTTGTCCGCCGCCTCGCCCTCGCCTTTGAGCAGGAGGTCGGCCTTACAGATGGCGTAGGTTTCGGCGTTGATTTCTTGACCGTAGAGGTGGGTGGCGACCTGCTTATTGTGTTCCCTGGCGAGCTTCTGGAGCGTATCTTCGGCCACCGTCAGCATGCCGCCGGTGCCGCAGGCCCCGTCGTAAATGAGGTAGGTGCCGGACTCGATCTCCCCGGCAATGGGCAGGAATATAAGTCGAGCCATGAGCTTGACGGCGTCGCGAGGCGTCCAGTGTTCCCCTGCCTCTTCGTTGTTTTCCTCGTTGAAGCGGCGAACCAGCTCTTCGAAGATCGTGCCCATGCCGTGGTTGTCGAGGCCGGGGAGGCGCACTGAACCGTCAGCGGCGCGCACGGGATATGGGCTCAGGTTGATGGACGGATCGAGGAACTTCTCGATGAGCGTCCCGAGAGCGTCGGCCTTGGAGAGCCGTTGGATCTGGTTTCGGAACTCAAAATTCTCAAGAATCTCCTGCACGTTGGGCGAAAAACCATCGAGATAGGCTTCGAAGTCGGCTTTGAGCTGCTGCTGGCTGGCCCGGGCGCGAAGGTCGCGAAGAGTGAACTTCGAAATGTTGTAGAAAGCTTGTCCCGCCGCCTGAGGGAGCGCTCGTTCCTGGTGCACGAGCCCCGCTCTGTCAAGGGATGCTTTCATGTCCAGGACGGCCTGTTTGGTGGGCTCCAAGACAGCATCGAGCCGGCGCAGAACGGTCATTGGCAGGATGACGTCGCGGTACTTGCCACGGACATAAAGGTCGCGAAGCACGTCATCCGCGATTCCCCAAATGAAATTGGCAATCCACGCTAGTGTAGTGCGTCATAAATGTCTTGA
>Ga0315296_10004159_pt1 | contig 11885 bp, 8 predicted proteins | sample YL17G14_18_MG_FD_203921 | JGI IMG/M metagenome (GOLD analysis project Ga0315296, IMG submission 203921) | Sediment microbial communities from Yellowstone Lake, YNP, Wyoming, USA - YL17G14_18 | ecosystem: Environmental > Aquatic > Freshwater > Lake > Sediment | place: USA: Wyoming | collected...
ATGAAAGCTTCAAATTTTGCCTTTAGGATGTGGTACTATTTTAGAGTTGGTTACAGTACTTACTTGAGTTTTCTTTTAGGTTTTGCAACAACGTTTGTCACTGTGTACTATTTGGCAATAACCAATATGCCTCCGCTTCAAGCTGTGTTTCCGCATTTTGGGTTATTTGCGGTGGTTGCATTGATTGTGGGTGTTCCAACTGCTTGTATTATTGGGTGGTTCCATATGAAAGGTAGTTCCCTTTGGAAGTCTGAAGTGGATATAACTGTGGAGGCGAATCCTTACCTTTACAAAATGTATCCAGGGTATTGGATTGAAGCTTTTACGCCGCTTTATCTTGAGCTTTTGAAGGGGCTGAAAAAGATTCTTGAGAAAGAGGGAATGCTCAGTGATGACGAAAGGAGAAGTATGAGAGATTTGGAGGAGAAACTTGAAACCCTTGTAAAAGGGGGATATGTGGGCGTACCCAAAACAAGGGCAGATATGCGTTCTTAAACATTGAGTGTTAGTTTATTCGAGCACTTGGCAATGTAGGTCACGAAAAGTGTTGATGTCTATGGTTTTTCATTTCATAATTTTACTTATTTCTTTTACTACGTAGTCTATTTGTGTCTTGGTGATTGTGGGGTAAATAGGGAGTGATAAAATTTCTTTGGATATTTGTTCGGCGATTGGGAAGTCTCCTGTTTTGTAGCCGAGTGTTTTTTTGTAGAATGTTAGAAGGTGTAAGGGTGTGTAGTGTACGCTGAGTCCTATGCCTTTCTTTGAAAGTTTTTTGTATAACTCATCTCTGTTTATTCCGCGTTTTTGTTCTACGACTCTGATAGCGTATAAGTGGTATACGTGTGTTCTATCTTTAGCTTCGCAGGGTGGAATGATTCCGTTGATTTCCTTAAGTTTTTTGGTGTAATAGTGAGCAGCTTTGATGCGTTTCTTATTGATTTCATCGATTCTTTTTAGTTGTGATATGCCTAAGGCTGATTGAACCTCGTTTAGTCGGTAGTTGTAGCCTAAATTTATAACGTCATAATACCATGTTGCTGTTTTTTCTCTGTCGAAGGCTCCTCTGGTCATTCCATGTTCTCTTAGGACTTCGATTTGTTTAGCTATTTCTTCATCATTTGTTGTGACCATGCCTCCTTCAAGCGTGGTGATTATTTTTGTTGGATAAAAGCTGAAGCAACCTATTGTGCCGATGCTTCCGGTTTTTTGGTTCATATATTCGGCGCCTAATGAGTGGGCGCAGTCCTCGACGACATGGAGGTTGTGGCGTTTTGCTATTTGCATGATTTCTTTCATGTCGCATGGCTGTCCTCCGTAGTGGACAACTATTATGGCTTTGGTTTTTTTGGTGATTTTGTTTTGGATGTCTTTGGGGGATATGTTGAATGTTTTTTCCTCTATGTCTGCGAAGACTGGTTTGGCGCCGACGAAGAGAGGCGCGTTGGCTGTAGCCGCAAATGTGAACACTGGGACTATAACTTCGTCTTCAGGACCTATGCGTAACGCACGCATGGCTAAATGCAAGGCTGCAGTGCAGCTGTTTACTGCAATAGCATGTTTTGTGCCCAGATAACGTGCGAACATTTTCTCGAATTCTCTTGCTCTGGGGCCTCCGGTAAGCCAGCGAGAACTTAATGCTTCAAGCATAGCCTTCTTTTCTTCCTTAGTGACCCATGGAACAAAAAATGGAATTTCACGCTTCATTCTTTACACCGCTTTGGTTTAATCATCATTTAATATCTACTCATCGTTGAGAGTCTCTTTAATTATAAATCTTTATGATTCAAGTCTAAAACTATTTCTTGCGCCGCGCGCGAAAAAGATTTTGAAAAAGAGGAAATTCTTAGCAAGGACGAAGGAAAAAGCGTAAAGATTTGGAGGAAAAACTTGAAACCCTTGTAAAAGGGGGATATGTGGGCGTACCCAAAACAAGAGCAGATATGCGTTCTTAAACATTGAGTGTTAGTTTATTCGAGCACTTGACAAGTATAAATGACAAAAAGTGTTGATGTCGGTAGCTTTGCAGTTTATGATTTTACTTATTTCTTTCACTACATAGTCTATTTGTGCTTTGGTAATTGTTGTAAAGAGGGGCAATAGCTGAAGACTGCTAAATTATTGTATTAGCGACTTCAGCAAATTTTTTATCATTTTTTAGCGACCATGTTTATTAACATTCTCTGCGTTTCTCGTGCAATAAAATATTATATACTGAGTACAAGCCAAGAGGCGCGCGCTTGCAATGAAAACCTGATTTCTACATTTCTGGTACCTTCTGTAATATATGCACATCTGCTACGCATGCATTGATAGTGATAGATTTGTGCAGACGACCCTGGATCATATTAGCGCGCGCTGGTTGTATGTTGGAATGCAAATTGAAATAAGTGGATTATGATCCATAATCGTTTTCAACCATGATCACTATCCTTTTTTGCGCGTGCGCCCTATAAATATCCGTATGCAACCAACAATATTCAATTATTGTGTTTTGAAATCTTTTCAACTCCACAGCTAGGTGCGTGCTGACCTCGTATTTGCCGAATTGCGCAGCTACTTGTGTTATTCCATGACCCATTAATCCTGAACCTAGAACCGCAATTTTAGTTTCCGTCAATTTCATACCCTTTCCTTAAATCGTGAACCTAGTCGTGAACTATATCTGACTTTTTTTAAAAAGCTATTCAACAGAGTATTCTAACTATAAGCACTATTCTTGGAACTCTCCTCATCTATTTGAGGTAGAAAGTGATTAGCGGATTTTTATAGGAGCAAGACCAGAAGCTAGACCGTTCTGAAGTGGCTTAGCACGCGCGCTGAATAGAATTCTCCATTTTCACCGCACGGGTCAACCCCAAACTCTATTGCTAAACTGCTTTGACCGCTCCGATTGCACACAATAAAGAGCTAACAAAGGAAACGCATATGGCGAGGCATTTAATAGGAGGATGTCTGCCTATATGAGAAGCAGACGGAGGAAACTCGAACGCCAAAATCGCAGATGCAGGTGGTCATCTTCGCGGGTGGTTTTGGCACCAGACTAAGCGAAGAGACTTACCTTAGACCAAAACCAATGGTCGAAATAGGGCCACACCCCATTCTTTGGCACATCATGAAAATCTACTCACACTTCGGTTTCAATGACTTCCTAATTTGTCTCGGATACAAAGGTTACATGATTAAAGAATACTTTGCCAACTATTTCCTACATCGATCGGATTTAACCATAGATCTGAGAAGCCAAAAAACCACGTTCCATAAGAACACATGCGAGCCTTGGCGCGTCACACTTGTTGACACCGGTCTGAATACGATGACAGGTGGCAGAATTAAGAGAGTAAAAGAGTTCATCGGCGACAAAACGTTTCTGTTAACCTACGGAGACGGCGTAGCCGACATCAACATAAAGGATCTTGTGAAGTTTCATCGCGATTGTGGGAAATATGCCACGGTAACCGCGGCGAAGCCACCTAGCAAGTTTGGCTCCTTGTCATTGAAAGAGTCGGAAGGGGTCGTTGAACGGTTCTCAGAAAAACTCCAAGAGGGCGAAGCTTGGATAAACGCGGGCTTCTTTGTGTTGGAGCCAGAGATTTTCAATTACATTGAGGGTGATTCGGTAGCTTGGGAACGGGATCCTCTAGAGAAACTGGCGATGGACAGACAACTCGTGGCGTATAAACACCGCGGATTTTGGAGGTGCATGGACACTCTTAGGGACAAGGAAGAACTGACTGCTGCTTGGGATGCGGGCAACGCCCCGTGGAAGGTTTGGAAATGAGTGTTCTCGTCACAGGGGCAACTGGATTTGTTGGAGCAAACTTGCTACGCGCGCTTGCAAAAAGTGAGAAAAATCTTCACATCTTTCTGAGAAAGACTTCTAACCTTTGGCGAATCAAAGACATTGTTGATGAGGTGAGTGCCCATTACTGCGACTTGACCGACAAAAATAAAGTAAGAACCCTCGTTTCTGAAGTTAGCCCAAAAAAAGTTTTCCATCTGGCCATGTATGGCGGCTATCCACATCAAGACGATTTTTCCAAGATCGTTGCTACAAATCTTCTAGGTACTGTTAACTTGCTGGATGCTTGTGTTAGTGAAGGTTTTGAATATTTTATCAACACGGGAACCTCGTCTGAATACGGCGTGAAAGAAAGTCGCATGGCTGAAAATGATGTTCCTGAACCAATCGATCCCTACGGGGTTACGAAAGCTGCAGCTACTTTATATTGTCAATCAGTCGCCAAAAGACACAATTTGAGAATTTTCACTCTGAGACTTTTCTCTCCATACGGTTATTTTGAGGATTTGAACAGACTGATTCCATACGTTATCACGAATTGTCTGGGCAACAAAGAGCTGCGACTGTCAAATCCAAACTTCGTCAGAGACTTCATCTTCATAGAAGATGTCATCGATGCCTACCTTAAGGTTGCTGAGACGGCAAATCGTCTTACAACAGGTGAGATTTTTAACGTCGGAAGTGGCAAGCAGCATAATCTGCAAGAAGTTGTTGACATCATAAAAACCTTGACCAACTACAGAAAAGAATCAAAATGGGGAGAGAGAGCCGGAAGACACCGTGACACGGCAAATGTTTGGGAGGCGGACATAGAAAAGATCAGAAGGAATACCGCGTGGGTTCCCAAAACCTCGTTGCCAGACGGAATAGCGAAAACAATAACGTGGTTCAAAAACCACGCAAACGAGCAATTATCAAAACAGAGGACATGAACGTGAAGGTTTCCGATTATATAGCGAGTTTTCTGCATGAAGCAGGGGTTCAATACGTTTATGGTTGCATCGGCGGAGCCGTCACTCACATTGTTGACTCCATTTTCAGACAAAAGGGAATCAAATACATCCACAGTTACCACGAGCAGGCTGCGGCATTTAGCGCATCCGCTTTCGCGAAGTACAGTGGTGCCCTCGGTGTAGCCGTTGCCACGAGCGGCCCCGGTGCTACCAATCTGATAACCGGCATAGCAGACGCATATTTTGACTCGGCACCTGTGCTCCTGATCACCGGTCAAGTAAACACTTACGATTTCAAGTACCAGCGGCCCGTACGGCAGTGTGGTTTTCAAGAAACAGACATAGTAAACATGGTCAAACCCATCACAAAATACAGTCTTCTCCTGGACAGAGCGGATATCGTGCAAGATGAACTGAAGAAAGCTGTTAAAATCGCCTTGTCTGAAAGGCCAGGACCTGTTCTGCTTGACATTCCTATGGATATCCAGAGAAGTGAAATCTCGCCCAAAGCTCTGCTCTCAAAAGATATTTGTGCCGAAGATCATACGAGGATTTCCAAGGACGATTTGGAACTTACTCTCAATGCGATGGTTCACTCGGAAAGGCCACTTATATTGGCAGGTGGAGGGTGCCGAGTCTCCAATGCGAGGAAAGAGCTGCTGTCTCTTGCTGAAAGGTTTGCCATTCCCGTCGTTGTTTCGTTACTCGGCAAAGATTGTTTCCCGAACGATCATAGGCTATTCGCTGGTTTTCTAGGTGCCTATGGTAATCGCTATGCCAATCTGGCTCTTGCGGAGAGCGACCTGCTGATCGCCTTGGGGTCTCGTCTGGATAGCAGGCAGGTCGGAAACATCCTCACGCCCTTCCTTGAAAAAGAAATCATTCAAGTTGATCTTGAACCGGATCCTACAGATCGAAGGTTCCCCCAAAAAAAAGTTATAACCTCAGACGTTAAGAATTTCATAACGCAATTCCTTTGTTTTGCTGAAGGGAAAAAACCACAGCCCAGGCGCTATGATGATTGGATAAGACTCCTAAGTGACCTGAAAAGAATGTTTCCTGCGTTAGACGAACCCAAGAGGGCCAAGGTTGAGAGTTTTCACTATAACATCATGGAGGAAATCTCGAGGAACCTGAGCCCAGACGATGTGGTCTCCGTCGACATAGGGCAGAATCAAATGTTAGCCGCCCAAGTTTTGGAGATCAGAGATCGACAGCGTTTTATAACAAGTGGCGGGATGGCCCCCATGGGTTACGGGCTGCCAGCAAGTATTTCGATAGCAATTGCTAGCAACAAACGAGTCATTCTGATAGCAGGTGACGGTGGAATGCAACTAAACATACACGAGCTCAACACGGTTGGAAAACTGCGTCTACCCATACTCATGTTCGTACTAGACAACAAAAGCCTCGGAATGATAAAACAATTCCAAGACCTTTACTTTGATTCTCACTACTGCGACACTGATGAACATAGCGGTTATCACTCTTCTGATTTCGTGGCCATAGCGAAAGCCTACGGAATCGAAGCTTTAAAAATCAACAAAAGCATGGTTCATTGGAGACAGAAACTACGCAAAATCTTTTCCAAGAACGCGAAACTCCCTTTGCTTGTCCAAGTTGAAATGGACTATCCGACCTATGTCTATCCGAAATTGGAATTCGATAAACCAATAGACAAGCTTAATCCAAAGCTCAAACCACATGAGGAGAGAATGTTGGCGAATTTGGGGCTGAACCTAACGTGAGTAAAATCATAGAAAAGAACCTCAGCTTCTACGCAGGCAAGCCTGTTCTCATTACGGGCCACACAGGCTTCAAAGGAAGCTGGCTTTGCACTTGGCTCCATGAACTTGGTGCGAAAGTGATCGGATACGCTCTCGCGCCTCCAACAGACCCGAATATGTTTGAGGCGCTAGGCTTAGAAAAGAAGCTTGTTCACCTCCTTGGTGATGTGAGAGATGCGAAGCGCCTTGAATCCGCCTTCGACCAATACAAACCACCGATAGTCTTTCACATGGCTGCTCAACCCATCGTCAGACGCTCGTACCGCGAACCACAAACAACTTTCGAGACTAACGTGATGGGAACAGTAAACCTCCTCGAGGCAGTAAGAAAAACCGAATGCGCCAAGATAGTTATCGTGGTTACAAGCGACAAATGCTATGAAAATAGAGAGCGGAATTTAGGATATAAGGAGACGGACCAGTTGGGTGGCCGAGACCCCTACAGTTCGAGCAAAGCATGCGCTGAGCTAGTAGTTGCAGCGTACCGAAGCTCATTTTTCGGATTGAGCGGCGATTCTCCAGTAGTGGCAATAGCTTCAGCAAGAGCTGGAAACGTAGTAGGTGGAGGTGACTGGGGAGAAGACAGACTTGTGCCCGACTGCATCAGAGCTTTGAATACCGGAAAGGAGATCTTAATCCGTAATCCTGCGTCCGTCCGACCATGGCAACACGTATTAGAACCATTATCCGGATATCTGCTACTGGGCACGAAACTACATGAGAACTGTGCAAGATTTGCCACGGCTTGGAACTTCGGTCCCTCAGGGAACGATAACTCCACAGTCGAGGAAATCGTCAAAAAGGTAATCGCCTATTGGGGCAGCGGAACGTATAATGCGAAACATGCTAGCAAAGAGCCCGAGGAAGCAAGCCTGTTAAGGTTGGATTGCGGCAAAGCGCACGAAATCCTCGGTTGGGAACCAACATATGCAACGGACGAAGCCCTCAGGGAAACTGTTGCTTGGTACAAAAAGTTTTACCAAGGTGAGAATCCGCTGAAACTGTATGACTACACTGTGGAACAGATCGCGAAGTACATGGCAAGAGGCCGATACAGACCTCATCTTAGCGAGTGAGGCTTGAAAAAGTGCTTAAGAGCGGAGATGTTGTCGTCGCAGACTTTGCGGACTTGAAACCCCAAGCAGAGGACATGGAGACTTTTTTTCTGGTCCTCGACACAAAAGGCACAAAAGTACTTGCCACACCTATAACCCCGAAAGCATCAGCAAGACTTTCACTACGAATTGCAGCAACCATAACCAAAGACGACGTGCAACCAATTGATATCGGATGCGAAGGCTTTGTCCAATTGGACAGAATAATAAGCTTAAATCAAAACACATGCAGAAGAGCTGGAAGCCTAAAAAGCGACAAACTGGACAAGATTCTGCGGTTATTCACTCGATATGCTGCTTCAATCTATTTTAACAATTTCCACAAGCCGCGAGAGAGAAAGAACATTCCAGCCGCAGGAAAGCTAACTGACGAAGATGATCTGTTCAACGCAATAGATGCTTCATTGGACATGTGGTTGACCGCGGGAAGGTTTGCGCAAGCGTTCGAGTCGAGATTTTCAGAAAAGATCGGAGCGAAACATTGCGCGTTGGTCAACTCGGGCTCGTCGGCGAATCTTCTGGCACTGTCTGCTCTTACCTCACGAAAACTGGGAGAAAAAAGACTGAAGCCAGGAGACGAAGTCATAACTGTCGCCGCAGCATTCCCTACGACAATCACTCCGATTGTCCAAAACAATTTGGTTCCGGTTTTCGTAGATATCGAGTTAGGCACTTACAACTTCAACCCAGAACTGCTTGAAAAAGCAGTCTCGAAGAAAACACGCGCGATATTCATAGCGCATACTCTCGGTAACCCGTTTGATGTCGAAAAGGCCAAGGAAGTTGCAGATGCACATAACTTGTGGTTTGTTGAGGACAACTGTGATGCACTAGGCTCGAAATACAACGGTAAATACACTGGGACTTTTGGAGATTTTGCCACTTTCAGCTTTTACCCAGCTCATCACATCACGATGGGCGAAGGTGGAGCTGTTATCACCGCTGATCCGCGATTGTACGACATAGTTCGTTCCATGAGAGACTGGGGCAGAGACTGCTGGTGTCCACCGGGCAGAGACAACACTTGCGGGAAAAGGTTTGAGTGGAAATTGGGCTCTCTGCCAGAAGGCTATGATCACAAGTACATATACTCGCATTTGGGCTACAATTTAAAAGTCACAGATTTTCAGGCAGCAATAGGCCTTTCGCAGCTCGCCAAACTTGACAAATTTGTCAAAAAGAGACAAAACAACTTTAGGCTATTATACTCCGGTTTCAAAACAATGGGTTTGGATGAGTATTTTATTCTCCCTAGATGGCTGCCGAAGTCGGACCCTGCCTGGTTTGGTTTCTCGCTGACCATAAACGAAAGAGCTCAGTTTCACAGAAAAGAACTGATCGAGTTTCTCGAGAAGAAGGGGATAGGCACCAGATTGTTGTTCGCGGGCAACATCTTGAGACAACCAGCGTTCACAGACACCGCCCTCCGCTTCAGAGTAATTGGAGAACTTGAAAACACCGATAGAGTATGCAGGGATAATTTCTGGATCGGCGTCTGGCCTGGAATCTCCAACAAAGACATTGAATATATTGTGGAAGCCTTTGGATCTTTCGTAAGCGGGCCAAAAAATCGTTAGAGGAAAAACAGCTTGAATCACATGCTCCCTAATTCCAATTTGCTTACCAACTTACGACAATGCTGCCTCCTTGAAAGAGTGCTTGAGTTCATTGGAGGCCCCGGCCAAGCCGTTTGGAATACCGATTTACGTCTCCGACAACGCTTCTCTAGATGAAACTGTAGAGGTTTTACGCTGAATAGCGCTTCAAGAAAGGATAAATAGATATTCAATTGTAGGACTACTGACAATCCTTTTAAGGGCTACACGCAAGATGCAGTTATAATGACGATGCTGATGCATAGCTTTCCACCCTGAGGAGAAACAATGCGAGAATCACACTTGTCTTGGGCACGCGCCCTCAAATAATCAAATCTTCAGCGCGCGCGTAGTCTTTATACCACGTTGTGAATCCATCGTTGTTGTAGTGAATTCCCATTTTAATCTTGACTTGGCTTATTCCGCTTCTGATACGGGTCTAGGCTTAAACGCAGAAACTCGATGTATAATCGAAATTCCATCCCTAGAGTCTACGGTTATAGATTGAGTTAGAAATATAAGGTATAACAGTTTTATCTGTTGTATGGTGGTAAAACCAGGTGTGGGCTATGCAATTTATAGTAAAGTGAGGATCAAAGGATGAGATTTACCAAATGAGCACCTCAAATAGTGAACAAACACTATGCGATGAGCCGTTGGTGACTATTTGCATTCCCGCATACAACGTTGAAAAGACGGTGGTGCAGACTGTTCGAAGCATTCTGAACCAAACATACCATAATATGGAAATCCTTGTTGTGGATAATGATTCTAGAGATAATACTTTGCTCCTTTTGCGAGAATTCAATGACTTAAGAATGAAGATTTATAAGAACAGTAAGAATATCGGCGCGGAAAGAAACTTTAACAGATGCGTTCAATTAGCTAATGGTGAGTACATTGCCATATTCCATGCCGATGACGTATATAGATCTGATATAGTGCAAAAGCAGGTGCAAGCTTTCCAAGACAATCCGACTATTGGCGCCGTTTTTACCCTTGTTGAGTTGATAAATGATTCTGGTGAAGTGATTGGGGAATATAGATTGCCAGTTAAATTAAGGGGCAAAAGAATTTATCATTTCCGTGAAATATTTTTTTCAATGTTGGAGAATGGGGACTTTTTAAGCTGCCCCAGTGCAATGGTGAAAAGCGCTCTATACAAGGAACTGGTGCCCTTTGAGGAGAGGTTTGGGACATCTGGTGACACGGATATGAAGTTGAGGATTTTAGAAAAATGCCCCATTGTTATTTTGCCTGAAAAACTGATGAGTTATCGAATCCATAATACACATGCGCGCCCAGAAGATTACCTCAACGTAATGGACTATTACCTGTCGGTCAAATCCAGTATTCTGAACATTCCTCATAGTGTCCTAAATAAGTATAAATCCCAAAGAAGCGAATATATCATACGTGGCGCGAAAAATTATCTGATTAAAGGCCAATTGCAAGACGCAAAACAGTTGCTGCTGAGAGAACCTATCTTTACTACTGTCTTTTGGGGTGCGAACGGAATATTAAGAAGCTTAAGTCGAAGGTGGGAAAAGAGGTTTAAGTCTTGGTTTAGGTACGTATAACTGTACCTCAGCCAAGGATGTAATGGTATTTATTGATCTGTTTCCGGTTCCGCCAAATGTGCGTCGCCTATGCGGTGAACCAAGTATACGAATTCGTATTTTTTCTTTTTTAGCTCTTTTTGCGAGTCTCATAGAGATATTTCCACCCCTTGAATGCCAGAGGATTTTTAGGGATTTTGATCAAAATCCGCGCTATATTAAGATATAGATCATATCGCGCGCGCGCCACAACCCACATCCAGAACAAAATCATTCTTTGAAGAGATGTCAATAGCCTTTCTCAAAATAGCCTCATAGTTCAAATTCCAAAAAATCCTAGTTACAGGACCTACTTCGCCCCTTCTAAGTTCTGCCAGTCTTTCTTCCAACGAACGAAGATGGCAAAAGGTTGGCATTTTAAAGGACCCTTTCACCCGGGCTTAGCCCATTCCTCAAATTTATAATTCTTATACCACTCTATGAACTTCTTTAAGCCTTCATCCAATGTGTACTTAGGTTCCCATCCCAATAATTTCTTTGCCTTCGAATAATCTGCAACCAGCCGCTTAACCTCTCCAGGACGAGGCGCAACATGAACTGGCCTGATTTTTCCTTTACCACATAAACTTATAATTTTATTTGCCAAATCTATTATCTTAACTTCCTTCCCAGTTCCAAAATTTATGGGTTCACTTATCGGCTTATTATATTTTAAAACCAAATCATAAGCTTCGACAAGATCCTCCACATAAGTGTAATCCCTCGTCTGCGCTCCATCACCATAAATTATAGGCGGCTCACCATTCAAGCTACGTTTCACAAAAATAGATATAACCCCACCATAACCAACGTCCCTTTGCCTAGGGCCAAACGTGTTAAACGGCCTCATAACGCAGACGTTCACACCATACGTTTGAATGTACGCATTACACATTCTATCCGCAGCAATCTTGCTAGCTCCATAAGGATGAGGAGCATCTAAAGGATGATTTTCATCCATTGGAACATACTGAGCAGAACCATAAACTTCGCTCGTAGATGTGTGAATCACTCTGCTTATATCGTATCTTCGCG
>Ga0315296_10004160_pt1 | contig 11885 bp, 10 predicted proteins | sample YL17G14_18_MG_FD_203921 | JGI IMG/M metagenome (GOLD analysis project Ga0315296, IMG submission 203921) | Sediment microbial communities from Yellowstone Lake, YNP, Wyoming, USA - YL17G14_18 | ecosystem: Environmental > Aquatic > Freshwater > Lake > Sediment | place: USA: Wyoming | collected...
CGCGGGCTTCTACGCTTCTGATTTCATCCACTGTCTTCGCGTGACCTAGACCATGAGCCTCTTCCCTGAATGATCGAATGTCTTGTTGCATGTCGTAGCCTTCTCCAAGCCAATTCAACACCTGATCGGATCGTTCCAACTTCGCCTCAATGAATGATCGCGCAATTGTGACCCGCTTCTTCGGATCAAGATGTGCTTCGACCTGCGCTCTACGGAGATCACCGCGAATCGGCTGAGGAGGCATTATCGCAGAAATCAATGAGCCATCATAGTCGAGCATGAAAACCGGAGTGTTGTGGTGCATGAGCCAATTGATAGCTTCGAACGTGATCATTCCCGAATGGCCTTCGACAATGATTGAGTCATAGGGGAATTGTCGCGGTCTGAACTTCAGTAGCCTAGGCTCTCGGAACTCCCCGTTCGAGTAGCGAGTGAAGCTGAGAGGCGAGAACCTACCTTCACAAATGATCAGGGATCTATCCTTCACAGATAGACTGATTCCAAACCCAACTAGTAGGAGCGAATTCAATCGCGATTCCTCAGAGCCGCTTCCCTTTGGCGATCTTGATCTGACTGTCAGTCGTCGTGAGGACCAGAATGTCACCTTCCTTCAGGCCAAGCCCGTCGACGATAGGTTTGGGTATCGTGATCCGCAAGGAGTTACCAATCTTCGTTAGCTTCATTCTGAATTCTACTGGCATCCCCGGTCAGTGGGCCGTATATCCCGAAGTTATACAATAACCTTTGGATAGCAGTTAGTCACAGAGCCAGTCTAGCTCAGTCCGATCGGGGGCGACATAGCTTGCCAGTTCTTTAGTAACCTCGATCGCCCCTGTCAACTCGGCTAATCGAACCCAAACAACCTGAAAAGAAGCCTGAGCGCCCAGCTTGCGTATGGTAGCCAGATTCCGCGAGTTAAAAACGCGAGCCCTAGACCGACAAATGGTAGCAACAAAACGGGCTTGTTGTACCTGAGGAAGGTTCCTAGGCCCACGTACTTGGTCTCGAAGTAGCCATCCTCATGACGAATGTACTTCTTGAAACGTCGTTTGCCGGGGTATCGACGCCTTTTGCCGCTTGCGAGCGTCTTGGTGCTCTTAACGTGAACCCAGTGGACGCTTACCTTCTCCGCCAAATCTTCCTACCTTCTTCCTACCTCAAGCAACGGCATGAAGACGACATGAAGGAGGGCACGCCTTCTTTACTACCTTTCGGGTTTAGTATGCCAGAAAATGCCACAGAAAATGAATGAATCGAATGACTAGAAATATCATATGAAAGAAGAAAAAAGAAAAAAAGACCTATTCATGTACGAAACCAAAAGTTGGCTCAATCAAGCAATAGCCGACTACAGATTATCGCAATTTTCTAACGAGATGGATATCACATTATTATCATGACGGACGGGCGACGAGTGCCGTGGCCATGTAGAAATCGCATGCGAATCGTCTGTTTACATTTTGCTAGCCATGTACATTACTGTGTTGCTCGATCTAACATCAAATGTGTACTTCATCAAACTACTGATGTTTTTCTGTGATACTTTTGAGGCGAACATCGATAAGATCCCACGTAAGAGTATCGTGCGTGAGTATTGCAGTTGAACCCGCGCAAGTACGATGAAGCTATACTGCACCTGCTGACCGTAGCTGAGCAACCTTTGGACGTTGAGAAGATTCGCGTTGGATGCGAGATCGGCAACTGGCAGACTGCACTGAAACACTGCCTTGAACTTCTATATGACGGCAAGATCCAAGGGATCAAGACATCGAAGAGCTGGATCTTCTTCAGCGATCTTCCGAAGAGGTCGACTTCAGCGGACGGATGATCCCGTGGCTGCAGAAAGAAGGAGACGACGCAAAGCTCCCCTGCGCGTCTTCAGAATGACTGTGTCGTCCTTTCACTATGACGAACGAAGGCACCAACCCTTGGAGTTCGAGGCGTATTTGAAGATCAGCAGGAGAGCAAGAACAGGAGCCGACATCAAACGCATTCGAAGCGTGTTAGAACAGAAGGGACGCAGACATTTCCACTACTGGCTTCTGAAACATCTGAAAGTACGGCTAGACCGTGAAGTCCGCGTCAACTTCGAACATGAAGAACGTGCAAAGAAACAGATTGTAGAGGCCTACGCGACAGTTCGAAGGCTAGTCATGCGCAAGATTAACAGACGATGGGAAGCGCAGGAGCTTCCGTCAGGCAGGATGAGGTTTGTGAAGAGGCGGAGGAAGCATGGCAGAGCGTAGGCCAGTTCCTCCCACGAGACTTCTGATGGTCGATCTAGACCTCGTCGTCGACGAGTGGTGGCTGCGGCATTACATACGCAAGACAGGACTCGTCCTCGAATCTTACGGGTTAAGCGTCACCGCGATCAGAATTACTCCGAGCCGAAAGAAGGGATACCACGTAAGGATCTACCTGAACAAGCCAGTTCCTCCTAGCTTCGCGAACATGTTGCAGTGGCTTCTGTGCGACGACCCTGGACGCGTGGACTTTGGTCGTGCGAGAATCAAGGTGGGATTCGACGAGTGGAACAAACTCTTCGAGGGGCCGAAACTATGACAACAGTCGATTCTCCGTCCCACCTCATGTCCGGTTCGATAGAGAGGAGCCTCTATGGGGGGTCTATCTCCTACAAAGCGGACACGACCAAGATGTCAGCGAAGGAGCATCTCGCAAACATCTCCCATCTGGTGTCGCTCGCGATTGGAAGCGCAAAGATCCGAAAACTCACACTGCATCAGAGAAAAGAATCTAAACAGATCAGGCCGCAGATACACGTCATCCTCCGCGCACCCACGGGATCATTGAAGTCAACTGTACTGGCCGCAATAGCGAAACATGAAGGCAGGACAGTTCTGGATGAGATCACGCGGCCCGGACTCGTCGGCACAGTAGATCAGCGAGTAATGCAAGTGATACCTGGCGCTGCATGGACATGCCGTAATGGAATCCTCCTACTGGATGATTTTCGATTCAAGCGTCAAAGTGACGATTGGATAATGTTCCTGAAGCTACTGGAGGATCAAACCTACGCGCGTAAGCTTGGAGTATTCTCATCGACCATCAACCTGCAGGACGGCGACCTCTACTTGAGGCAGGAGAACGGGCAGATAGAAATGAAGACGCGATTCGCAACCGTACTGGCAACTATGCGTGACTTCAGAAGAGTCAGCAGCCAAGAGTTCAAAGCCTTCGTCAACAGATGCATCACATACGAATACAACCCCACGTTGAAAGAATTGGAAAACATCGCCAAAGGAGCCGAGCTCATCAAGATCAAAGAATACAATCCAGATCAGGAAGTGGAAATCAACAGATCAACATACCTCAGGATAATCAAGTTCGTCCACAACTACATGTCGGTCCGTGACAGTGCAACCGCGCGGCAAAACTATCTCAGAATCGTAGGAGACCTGTGTCGCATCCGCGCAGTAGAAGACAACATGTCGTGGAAATTTGCGGGCCAAGTCATCAACTGGAAGATTGACGCGTACAATCAGATAGGGCTATACTACCGTGAGAAAGCAACAAGAGGCTCCAAGAAATTATGACGGTGAGAACACGAGCTTCCTGACAAGGATCTCACAAAGAGGGCACTGTTTAAGGGAACCTTCAACAAGTACAAGGATCGTCGTCGCGCACCAGCTGACCTGTACACACACATGAAAACTGCTTGAGTTTGTGTCCCTGACAGTTCCGCTTATACCTCACTTTGACCAATAGTTCTCCTGTGATATTATGACCGGTTCGTTTGACGTGTGTCCAAGCTGCGACGCGAATGTTCAATGGATTGTCTTGTTCGCAATCGCCAAGGGGTCTGCCTTCTGTCCGGATTGCGGCGTGCAGTTGGTGGGAAAATGCAACAACTGCCACACTCCGGTGATCTTCAACCAAAGGTTTTGCGCTAGCTGTGGGACGGAAAACCCGATCTTCAAGAGCTGACTATGGACTGAGTAGCGCGATCTGTTGCAGGTTTGGATAGCGGAATTCTAGCTCGCGTTTTAGTGTTAGTGTGTATGCACGCCAAGAAACCCGCACACACAAAGGTTCAATTACGACACAAATGTCAGAAACATCGATGATGCTGAAGAATTAAGATAGAAGCTACTACTGAGGAGAGCTAGGGCTTGAGTTTCACCGACTTTCTGAAGGGGCTCAATATCGATACATGGTTTAAGGCAGCGTTTGCTGTCAGCTCAGCGATACTCGTGCTAGCACTGTTCACGAATACCAAGTGGCTCTCCAACAGACAGACTATGCTACTCTTCGGAGGAGTATGGCTCATCTCGCTCGCAGAGTGGAAGATGTTTAGGACTCGGACACGACTGCAAGACCGAGGAATTGGGGGTCTTTTGAAGATTAGTTGGCAACAGAGAATCGTGGATCCGGTGGGTATTTTCTTAGAACTTGTTGGAATAGGACTAGTTGCCCTGTTCATTCTTGATCTGTTTGCAGTCTTTGTCATTGGTCAGTCTGGTCCTGCATAACAGTCTTCTCCCGACTGGTGTGCACGTACCGTTTTCACGGACGACGAAAGCACGAAGATCTTCTCGGACGGTTAGGTCGCTTAGTCTAGGCGTCGTTCGTTATTTTGTGTGTGTGCGCACCAGGAGACCCACACACCAAACGCTTTGGTCAACACTCGCTACATAACCGTCATGTTGATTGACCGTCATGTTCGAACGAGGCAAACTCGCGTCCTCGAACAAGGACCCTTAGAACATTAGCCGTAAGATCTTCGCGGATGTTGAATTCTCTGATCTTTGCACTCACCTTGCTTTCTGTAATACCGGCTTTCTCTGCCTGAATGGACTGTATGAAGTCGAGAAGCCATCTTGAGCTCTCGATTCTCGTTTCCCAAGACCGTGAAGCAGAGATTTCACTCAAGTATTCTTCGAGATCTAATGGGAACTGCTCTGGTGACACAATCCAGTATTCGATGTCACCGGTCGAAATTGCCTCTTTCAACACAGCTGGCACAAAAGGAAACTTTTTGCTCTTGATGTCTTCTATGTTTCGGAACCCAAATGCGAGCTTTGCCTCGACTGCTATGACGCGACCCTTGTCTTGTGCGTATACATCAATCTCCTTGCCGCCGATGGGTATCGACGACACGACATATGGAAAGCCATGTCCTCTGAAACAACATGCCAGAAACTCCTCGAAGCTACCTCCTCTGAGTCTTCTTCTATCACCGTCGGCCTTGTGGTAGAGCTGTATGAGTTCATCTTCTAGTCGCGATCGCTGGCCATCAATCATGCCTGGGATAAACGCCTGGATGGCCCGCCCCAAGAGCATAGGTTCAAAGCTTGCCGTCAATTGCACTAGGAGACGGTTGATGGATTCGATCAATCGCTTTCTAGCGGCCAACCGAAGATTCTTTGTCGACAGTAGGCGCGCTATATGATCGACCAGCTCAACCAGCCTATTCGACAGCTGACCACTGTCCAGTTCAAGAGAGCGCAACTCTAATCGCGTAAGGTTCTCTATTGTGTTCCTAATCTGCGATAGCTTGCTCATTTCCAGGGATGGGTCAGATATCCGCACAACAATATCAGATAGGATTGCCAGTATCATGGTTTCAGGAAATAGGACTCGCGGACAACCTATGGATCGAATGACTTCCACCGAATCTCTGAATGCGACATTTGATCTCCTGAGCCATTCGAATCTCTCGCTCTGTGACTCGGAGACAGTCAGCTCCATTGCCTTCCACCCTTGCAGAGTCAAGTAGAGGGCCTCTTCCATGGCCCTGAGTGTCTGGAGATTCTCGTTTGGAAGGATCTCTTCAAGAATAATCCTTGAGGCTTTATCGTAGTACTCACGCTTGCTCAGTGGTGCTAGCTCAGCGTCAGCTTGGAGTAGCCAGACCTTGATCTTCGCCAAGAGATAGTCGTCGCCTAGAGACTCGACTAGATCTTCTGCTTGTCTGAGCAAGGAACATGCCCTTGTGAAATACTTCCGTTTCTTGGTGGCCGAGCCTAAGTCCCGGTAGAGTGTCGCGAGATCCGAAATGACGTAAGGATCGTCACTCGTTGCTACAGGATTCTGCGTCAGCTCTGGAAATACATGATTCAGGTGTTTCTCCAAAGTCACTGCCAGATTCTCAGCGGCTTCTACCTCGCCATTGAGTAATCGCAACCTAATGACATTCTTGAAAGTGCTACTCACTAGGAGGATGTCGTAGTCAGACAATGAAGAAATGTCCGTTAGCTCGAAAGCTTCCAGAGATTCCTTGATTCTCCACGCAGTTGCATAGGAATCCGACGCGGCAAGGTATTTGCCTAGATCCAGATAGATTTCGCCCGCTTTTGACAACAATCTTCTGCCCTTTCGTATTCTTGTTAAACCATACAGAGCGTAGTAGCCAGCGAGCTTGTAGAGATCTGCTGATTCTAGGGGGCGGGTAGAGTAGGCCTCGCGGGCGTGATTGATGAGTCTGTGTATCAGAGCCACCGTTTCTTTTCGTTCTCGAGGCAAGATGAGTGGAGCATACACCATCAGAGGCATTCGATGAATGAGACGTGCTGGCGGAGCTGTTTCTTTTACAAGAAGAACCCCGGCCTTTTCTTTCTCGACTAGAAGTACGTCCATCGATGCAGCGAGTTTGTACTTGTCAATAGTGTGCTCAATCTGGTCAAAAAATACTGCGCGCTTCTCAATGTCCTTGTGTTCCTGTAAGAGGGATTTCGAATTTCCGCCTCTCTCGAGAAGGTCCCAACGTCCGTCTCTGAACCCCCATAGCTCGGCATTTGGCAGCCAAGATTGGTCACAGTATTTGAGGACGCCCCCATCCATCAAGAGCTTGCTGCTCTTGCACAGAGAATCCAATATCGAATACGTTTCCATTCGCGAGACATGCTCAACACGTTCAAGTACAAAGCAGATGTAGTCCGGACTTATGCCTCTCATTCTTTGGTGTAGGATGCGGACTCCATATGGGTCTATGGTGGCTTTCTCAAACGCAGCAAGCTCGACAGTGGAGGCTCCTTCGCCGAGTCGGACAGATAGCATTTCCTTGAGATACTTCGCGATCGCGTATTCGGCGAATCCAAGAGGATAATGTGACTCGACCCGCTTCAGGAATAGTTCCTTCACATTCCGAATAGTTCCGTGATCTGTGGTTTCTCGCGAAGCGATTGTCATTTGTTCTCCCAGTACTGCTGATTTGCAGCGAAGACGAATTGGGCAGAGTCTACACTTCCTAGGATCTGTAGTTGGCTGAAATACGAGCAGGCCGGCTCGAAGATCTGAAATCCAGTTCTGCATTAGTTGATTTGCCTCATGGATCATTTCCTCAGTGAGCACAATCCTCTGAGGTTTCTCGCGAATGGCAAGCATCTGCACGGGATGCTTTTCAGCTCCGGCTTGCAGTAGAGCAGCATTCAGTTTCATTCTGAGGATGTGAACCTCATCCGTAGGTGCGTTCTCGTCATCTTGATTGATCATGTCCAGAATGATCCGTTGAGGAGAAGGCTCCCCTATCCCAATCTGAGAGGGAACGAAAGTCTTCCTTAGAGTCATTGTTCCTTGCTGGGAAGAGAAGTGGTCGAGAAACTCAGCGAGCTTTCCGCAGTATTTGTGGTAGATGGCAATTGTTGTTGTCTCGACCTCGATTTTCGTCCCTTCATCTTGTTGGCAGTTCTCTTCCAGTATTTGCAGTATTTGGCTATGACACTGATCCACTACGCGACAATTCTGACAGTCGAGGGATGCGCACCATCGAGGAACGAAGACCGGCATTACAACCGATAAGCAATAGACAAAACCCCAACAAATTAGGCGTTCGGGCTTGCCCCCTGGAAAGCTCAGAAATTCGGCATCCATTCAGGCGTTTTTCGTCGTCGTCGGGTCACTTCGTGCGCGACGACTGTTCAAATTTGGACGTCCGCGCCAAGTTACCCACGACGACTCTTCAACACCTTAACCGAACTTCAATTGGAAGTGCTCAGAGATCTTCTTTGCTGTACTCTCGAATAACTGGATGGACTCGGTCAGATACGCCTGCGACACACCAATATGCTTGCCCCTCCCTTTGTAACCTGTTTTTCTGCGGTAGATCTCATTCGTCATTCCCGAGTTATGTACTATGATATTCCTTCTATAGAACCTCTCAGAGAACTCCCTCCAATTGGTGAATTGTCTCAAGTCGACTCCAAGCCTATCCTTGAAGTACATTCTCGTCTCTTCCACATCTTGGTGAATCACAAGCTCGACCTCTCTTTCTGAGATCCTACGTATGACGGTCCGGATGTCCTTGCACATGATCAGCTCTTCTGTCGTCAGCTCCTTGCATGTGGACTTGAGAGCCTCAGGTCTTCCCTCAAACAATATGGAGAGAATCTCCCCCAGAAAAATCTCATATGTGGCTATCAGGTAGACTAGACTCATATCCCTGATGAACATTGTCCCGCGGTTTTCGAACATCTTCTGCTCAGCGAATTTCATGAGCAGTTTTACTGTCTCGTCACTAAACTGGATCGAACTCTTTGATCCTACCGGCTTTTCCAAGAGTTTCAGAGATTCATCTAGGAGATCTATCAGCCTCTTGATCTGATGTTGTCCCGCTTTCTGTCGGAGGACTATTCTTTCCTTGTTCACGATTCTCGTTATGGCCTTAGGCAGCCGCATGTTGAGCCATTCAAGCATCCTTAGATCGGTTCTGAAATGATGATATTGTTGCAGGTATGGCGATTCGCTTCTACTGTTGACTTCCTTGTCTGGGTGGTGCCCCACTCGATTTCTTGCCAACTGTGATGGCGCTCTAGGGGGCAAGGAGCCTCCAAGAGTTTGTAGGCACTTGCCTACTTAACACTGACACTAGAGATATGCCTACTTTGAGGGTTCGAATCTGCTTGCCCGCACCAAGGTATACGACGACGCCTCTCCTGTAGCGGTTCAAATCATGACGTCCATACCATGGGAGTGGCGACGAAAAGGATTCTGGCGTTAGATGACCTAATCAAACTCGATTTCTGGCGTTAGATACAAGCGTTGCACCTTGAAACGGGATACAGTAATAGAATGGAAGACAGCTGAACTAGGTTAACACCTGAGGAGGATTCGAGTGACTTGTCATTTCTGGAACCTACTCCAAACCTTAGAAGAGACGATGACCGAGAACTTCGTGCGCGGATTCTGGCATTAGCTCAATTCGACGGTGAAAAGTTGAGCATAGGGAAAGGCACGCTCCATGATCCATGGCGAAGAGCTCTAAATCGTCGTTCGTTCAAGGTGTATCAGAATACTCAGGCAAAACTGGAATTGGTACAGAACTGTGGATGGTACGCGATATGATTACGGAAATCATCGTGGAGAATTTCAAAAGCATAAAGAAGTTGGACCTTCCGCTTGGACAGATCCAAACCGCGCTTGTTGGACCAAACGGTTCGGGAAAGTCGAGTGTTCTCCAAGCGTTCTATGTCCTGGCCCAATCGTGTCTAATAAGACATGGTCGGATGCCAGACTATGGCGCGAGCAGGATTGAAACTCGGGGGCCTTACATCGACCTCGGGCCAAGCGAAGACCTAATCAACCACGAATCGAACGGAATCGCCACTATTGGTGTAAGGGCCAGAGTGGCGGCACCCACCGGTTTCTCGGGAGCGCATCAGGTGCCATTTGATTTCTTTCTTCGATTTTCGTCTGATGGGAAATGGGCACAGGAGGCGACGTTTGATCTACTTGGTACCAACGTGACCGTGTCAGCTGGCCCCGGCCAAGAAAGCCATGTCAGTACTCAGGAACTCCCAATCGATGAATTGAAGTTCGGACTGGGACCAAATCTATCGATAGGGACTCCGATTTCAGTCAAAATTATCACTGCGCCAGAAGGTACTGAGACCAAAGCACGGGAAATCCAAGCTCAACTGAATGAAGTATTCAGTTCGCCTCGACGCTGTTTTGAAAGGATCTATCCTGTCCCTTCAGTACGTGCTTTTGACCGATACGAATACACCTTTGTCGATCGTCCAGTCGACCAGATGGTCACCAGTGAAGGAACCACAGAGCAAGCTCGATTCACTGCATCCGCGATAGCATACAAGAAACTCGAAAGTCGCATTTCGTATTGGATGAAATCAATCACTGGATTAGAGATCAAGACTGCGCCAACTCCTGGGCCAAAGATTTCTGTTGAAACGACGGGCACGGCTCCTGTGAACATAATCAACGAAGGTTTTGGGACGAACCAGCTGGTTCTCCTCCTTGCCCAACTTGCAAGTTCCCCGCCTGAATCGCTGATCGTGATCGAGGAACCCGAAGCACACCTCCATCCAAGAGCCCAAGCCTTGCTAATCGACTTATTGACGGAGGTCGCGAAAACTGAAAAGAAACAGATCATTTTCGCAACTCATAGCGACCATGTTGTCTTCAGACTTCTTACGCAGGTCGCCGAAGGGCGGTTGCACTCGCCAGATGACATTGGAGTCTATGCTTTTCAAAAACGAGATTTGACGACTGAAGTGTCCAAGTTGAAGGTCGACGACAAGGGCAGAATTGAAGGGGGCCTACACGATTTCTTCGAAGCTGACGTCGAAGGCTTCGAGAAATTTCTTGGAGCGGTTGGAGCTTGAGCACCAAGACCTACGTGCTAGATGAATGTGTAATAGTGCAAGCAATAACAGGTCGCGATGAGAAGGGCATAGAAGATTTTACGCCCCTACTTTTGCTGTCAACGATCTTTAGGAGATGTAGCTCGCTCTTCATTGCGACTAATCCCTACCTACATAGGAAGCTGCGTGAAAAGATCAATGATTACAAACGCGGAATGAACAGAAGTGAATTGAGGTCCGTTAGTTCGATCCGACTAGTTGAATCCATGCTAAGGGACACGAGAAAGAATCATTTTCTTGACACTCAGGATCCACTTCCAGAAGAAAGCAATCTCCCGAATGACGACGCACCCATCGTAAGGCTGACTGTCGAAGCCAAGGCCATCCTCGTTTCCACTGACGGCAGGCTGGCGGATCGGATTCGTGAGGAAAAACTAGACGAGAAGTACAGGCTGCAAGTAGTGCGACCTAAGGAGGCATTAGACGAAATAGAGAAAGGCTAGTTGGTTCGCAGTCCGTGAGCAATTTCGTCGTTGTCGTCGTCGGGTAGGCTGGTGCGGGCGTCAGGATTTGAACCGTCACAGGAGTGGCGTTTTTCGTCGTCGTCGTCGCGCACGAAGTGACCCGACGACGACGAAAAACGACTGCTCCTGACCGCGCCAAGAGAACCGACGATGAACGAGCAGAAAAACAGAGATAGTTGAGAACCTAGATTTCAATAAGATTTAGGGCCACGTTTCGTAAGCAGCAATCACTATACCCTATCTTCGGACAAGGTGGGGGATAACAAAGTAGAGATTTGCTATACCTACCCCCAGTAGCCAAATTGTGGTCTCATGCCAAGGTTTATGAAACTGATTCGATTAACATGAATCTGGTTAAATGACCGCGTGAACCCTAGTGGGAGAAGATATCCCGCGGGAGATATTGAAGCTGCTTCGGCAGATGTCAAATCAGCTTAGCAGCATTCAACGCGAGTTGCGTAATCTTGAATCTGTTATCAAAAGCGGCCAGAGGAGCGTAATCAGAGAGACCAAGACATTGATGCTAAAGTCGAAATTACGCTCTCAGATCTACGAACTGTGCGACGGCACCCGTACTGTCGGCCAAATCTGCAACACAACGAAAGGGAAAGCACCACTTGTAAGTAGGTACCTCAAGGAGCTAGAGGACGCGGGTCTTGTTCTCTCCGAACAAAGAGGCAAGTCGCGATACTACTGCAAGGTGGTCTGAATGGCAAAGAAACTAGAAGCGGGGGTCACTGCGCAGATGATTACGAGACGACTCGATGCAATTATCTCCTTGCTGGCACAAACAGGAAACAGAAAG
>Ga0315296_10004161_pt1 | contig 11884 bp, 15 predicted proteins | sample YL17G14_18_MG_FD_203921 | JGI IMG/M metagenome (GOLD analysis project Ga0315296, IMG submission 203921) | Sediment microbial communities from Yellowstone Lake, YNP, Wyoming, USA - YL17G14_18 | ecosystem: Environmental > Aquatic > Freshwater > Lake > Sediment | place: USA: Wyoming | collected...
AATCAATATTCTCTCAGCAAACGGATTACACACACCAATCCCCTGCCCCGTCAGGTCATGGCACACGTTCTTGTAGTATTGAACCGTGTACGCACCATACCCCCCGAGGCCATCACCTCTTCCCGAGAGGTCGTTGTAGTTGAACTGTATGTCCTCCCCGACGTTGTGGCAGTCCATCTGCTCGCCATTTTGGAAGGTGCCCGTGGTCGGGTCCCACCAGATCGAGTCTCTGGAGGTGTTATGCTCATATTTCAGGTGGCGGGCTACACCGTATGCTCCTCCTCCTCCGCCTCCTCCGATAGCCGTGTTGTGGCGGCAGTTCTGTATCTCATTCAAATCGACCAACAGATTATAGCAGGCCCATCCAAAACTAACACCGTATCCTTGGCCCTTCATCCAGCTCTTTTCAATGTAGTTGTTATCAACCCTCCCATCCCGAATAGTCCAGAAGTTGACACTGCTCTCCTCGATCTGGCTGAGGAAACAGTTAGTCACCCGAATATTTGCACCATAGTAGAACAGGGGTCCGGATAGGTTTCTACCCATCTTCGTATCTATGAATCTGACCCCGTTGAAGACGATGTTCTTGATGGGGTTGAGTCGGCGGATTGTGTCTCCCTGAGCGTTCACTGCCAGATACGTGTCCTCAAGAGGCTCCGTGAGGGTGATGACGTTACCATCAACATGGCTTACGTACCTGAGTTCGCCCTGCTTCTGGTTTCTCTCATTATTCTTCCAGACCGCTAATGAACCTATCAGAAGAAGATCGCCTGCGATTATGCCTGCGGGATCCGTGACAACGATTCGGTTGTCTCCGATTATTGCGTCACTTTGAAGCGAGTGGTAACTTAATACTCCCCCTGAGCAGTTTAATGCCCTGCCATATTCAGGGAGGGTTGAGTTGGTCCAGTCGATGGTGCCACCCGACAACTTGCCTGAGCTAGAGAGGTTCACCTCGCTCTTGTGGTTGAGGGTGCCGAGTGCCTCGTAGAGAGTATTGCCTGCGAGGCGGATGGTGTCCCCTGCCAGCGCGTCTCCCTGAACTAAATTCCAAAGGGTTGCGAATAGGTCACTGCTTCTGCCGTAGGAACCGTAGTATGTGTTTCCGCTTCGATAGATATCAAGGATTGTCATTGAAATCCATTAAATAAATATGTCTGACGATATTTACCTTTTTCCCAGATTTAATAAAAAGTAGTTGAATATTGCCGTTGCGACTCCTAGGGCGGGGTTAAACGTATTGTATCTCTAATCCTTCACCTGCGAGAAGCAGATCAGTGGCACAGTTCCCTCCAGATGCTGCGGCGTAGTAGCAGCACCACTGAAGGAAGTCACCAGCAGCCAAGTCTCCTATATCGGAGTCGTCTGCAGAGGTGAACACCCACTGAACCACATCGAGGTTTGCGAAGTTCAGTGTGGAACTCGTCTTGGAGGCAACCGCTATTGCTTCAGCGTTCCAAGCCTCGTTGTCGATGCCGCTTCCAGCGGCGATCAGAAGCTGCATCCCGTCCGCCTCGGCGACCTGCGCTATGCCGAAGACCTTTATCCTCACGATCTGTTGTAGGTCTGCTGGAAGTTTAATTTTGGCGAGTGCCCCCTCATCTGCGGCATCTATATCGATTCCCATCGGGGCGGCGGCTGTGACGATCCAGGCGGCGGTTCCAAGCTCCTTGATGAAGGAAGCCCTCACAGTGGGTAGTCTTGTGTCTGTCCCTAAGTCGTTGATTTTATTGACACTTAATAATTGGTTTGGTCCTATTTGGTTACTAGGACAGTTGGATCTTACACAAATATCGTAATTTGTGTTATTAGAAAGGACATTCCCCGTTACTTCTGCATATCCATAGGTATCCCAGATGTAGATTCCGTAGCCAGCTGAGTTAAACACTTTGTTTCCAGTTATGACGCAGCGGTGACTCTGAACTAGTATCCCATAGGTTTTAGCGCCTACACATGTATTTGAGGCTATTAATTGATCGTCAGCTTCAGATAGTATATCTGCGCTAACATAGGTGCCATCCCCATAGAAAGTATTGCCAATGGCTTCACATCCATTCGCCCTAAGATCAAGGTTGTAATAAGTTCCTAAGCTTAATCTGCTATTAGTAGAAAAATTACATAATCCACAGATGAAGCGTTTGCCATATAGAACCACGCCGCTTTTCCCGCTGCCACTTATTTCGTTACCGTAAAAGGTTCCATCAGTTGACGATCCTCCACCATTCCCTAAGTAGGCACCATAATCGTCATTGGATAGGAATTTGTTTCCGAATATCTTGAAGCCCCCGCCGATGCCAGTAAACCCGCTTCCGTGACAAGTCTCTAACATGCATCCTGTCATCACCAGCCCCCACATCTCACCCATGTAGACAGCGTCTTGCCCGCAGTAGTTGATGTATACGTTCTCTAATCTACTGTCACCAGCATACGCATTGAAATATAGTCCATATCCAACATGTGAGGTGGGTTCATTTCCCCTAATATAGAGGTTGGCTATTCGGGTGAAGAATACTCGCCCAGCTCCAGCGGTTCCAGTTATCTCTATCCCCGTTCTTGGACCTGTGATAATGTTGACTCCGCCGCCATGGGTTCCCTCTATAGTTATGTTGCTAGTTGTTATTACGAGTGTGACAGTGAGCGTATAGGTTCCTGGGGCGAGGTGGATCGTGCCTCCAGTCGTAGCTAAAGCGTTTATAGCCGCCTGCAGCACCGTAGAGGCAGCCGTTCCCTGACTTACAAGAGTCCAGCCTAGCACCCCCACCCTCTGAGCAACAATGTAGGTGACCCCGCTGAATGTGAACTGGTAAACGATTATCGAAGCCGTCGCCTGAAATACGCCTATATCTCCAGGCGGCCCCTCCTGCCTAAAATCTTGAAGCCCCGCTATCTGAGCCATTACTTCCTCACCCTACACTGATCGATTTTACCGAAGTCATCCATCCAGTTTTTAGGCTTCACTGGCTTAACCCACTTCTTCGCCTTCTCCTTGCTAATCATTATGAGGTTGCACTTGAAACAGAATGGTTTTCCGTTCATGCGGTTGCCGTGACTATTCGTCTCACCGCATTGGGGACAGACAACACTAGACTCGACTGAGTGAAGCTTGCGGAGGTTCTCCGTTATCTCGCGGAGGTGAGGATCAGACATGATCCTAGCCTCCTCCCTCACCCGATCAGCGTGAAGCCTAGCATCCGCCACCTTCTCCTCGATCTCCCTGCGCTGCCTCTGAATCTCCTCCATCGTGTCCCCGATCTTGTCCTTGGAATTGGCGACGACACCTCCGCCGTAGAGCCAGCCACGGTACTGCTTTTCACACTCCTCCTGTAGGGCTTTCTTGAACTCAGGTGACTCTACGCTCAAGTCGGAGCCGCCTCCACGCCAGCCGCCGAGACGAAGGTACTTCCTCCTGTGACATCCGACGTCCTGATAACTGGCTGCAGCGTGGCTGCCACGGCTCGCCCGTCCTGGCTGCTCCAAGTCCTCGTGGTCTGGGCGGGGCAATCTATCGTGAGGAGTATGTTTCCCCCGTTAGCGTCGTAGATAGTTACGACCGTGTTAGCTGAGCCAGCGTGCCTCACCGTGACCTCCCTTATCCTCCTCGTCCTGCCCGCCGCTACTGCCGCGCCCAAGTTCAACTGCCCAGGAGCACCTGCAGCCACTATTGGAATCTCAGCAGCAGTATTCCAGTGCCAAATCTGTAAATATCTTTCAGGATTAGTATTATATCCAGTGTCCTCCGTAAGCAATTCAAATGTCGCCGCCTTCTGCTGAAGTTGGGCTAAGTTACCATAAGTAATTCCGAGAAGCCTAGCAGCCCTATCCGACACATCCCAAGTTGACGCTGCAACAGGCGATACTGTCCCAAGCAGTCTAGCCGCTCTGTCAATTACATCCACGAAGCCTGGGCGAGCCACAGCATCCATCGCGGGCATCCTGTTGCCAGCGGCATCGTATATGCCCGCTATCAACGGGTTAGCGGCTGCCATCGCCGCACCATTCGCCCTAGCTATATCCACCTGCCCCAGCAGCCTAGCCCAGCGATCCGTCACATCGACAGCTAGGGGGACACCTGGAGCCACATTCACGAGGAGGGGGTAAGGTGCGACAGCACTCTGTGCAAGCTCCTGATTCTGGCTACCATACGGCTTCTGAACAGCAGACATATAGATGCCACTGAATGAGAAGAGGGGAACTGGGGTTAAAAAGTCTACCCTCTCAAGCGAAGGCTAAGATGACGCCGATTATCACCAGAGGCGCCAAGCCTCCCCCAGCTGCGCCTTCCTCCCCAGGAATCGGAGACGTGTCAACGGTGCCCCCGCCCGACACGACCGCTGCACTCAGGTTACTCTGCAGGCAGAAGACCACGCTCCCCGCAAGCGGATCCTCACTCTGATTCCACCACGCGATCTCCTCCTGGCTCACCGTCTTGAATGTCTGGTACCAGTCGCGCCAGCTGCCCCCCTGAGCCACGGCGCGGGCAGCCAATACGAGGGTACGCATGAAGCTGTAAGCGTACTGGTCAGACGACGGGACACCCGACCCGTCGGTCATGAACATGAACTCCTTCACATAGCCCTGCGCGGCTAAGCCCCCCTTCGACACTATACTCGGGCAGAGCTCGATCCCCGTCAGGCACGCGACGAACAGGGCGCTCGAGCCCGCCATGATCTGGTCATTGTTGCACGCCACGAGGATCGGCTGGATTCCCGCGCCCGTCATGATCCTCTCCGAGCCATGACCCGCGAAGACGACGAGGCTAGGCTGAAACTGCTCCATGCTCGACAGAAGCCCCGCCTGCGTGTCAGCCGCCCCCGTGAGCTCACGCGTATCATGCCCCGCGGCCCTGAATTCGCTTGCGATGAGCTCGGCCCAGTAGGACGAATATTGGGTTGCGAGGTCGGCGATATAGTGAGCCACGAGAACGCGGGACACCTTCACACCTCCAAGACGCTTAGAGTTTCACCATGTAGAGTGGGTTCTTATCCCCATCAACCAGTTGCTGAACGTACTCAATAGCCAGCTGCTGCCCGATGGCTGAGCCGTTCTGCAACTCGCGGAGTATGTCTGTCATGCTCAGCGGAATCTGGCGTCCCTTCACGGTTGGACCGTACATCTTGACATTACGCTGCAGGGGCGTCATCTTCGAGATCTGGCGCTGCACCTCTCCCTGGTAGATGCCGACGGCCTGCTGAATAGATATCTGTTGCACCATGATTAGAGGATAGAAGGCAGAGGATATGAGTTTTACCCCATAGACCTTATATAATTCATTCAGCAACCGTTGAATCAGAGGTTGAATTCCTCTCCTCGGCGCCAACGATGCGGGGAACAGCGACCCCATCGCTCTCCGCGTCTGCCGAGGCAAGATAGCACACCTTTGGGGGGATGAAGGAACCGAGCCAACGCGACGAGGGAGTACCAGCCGAAGGCAGCTCTGGATAGGCGACTGCCAATCGGGCTACGAAGCCTCGGAGACCAAGCAAACGGAAACGAGGATGCCCGTGTTAAAGTGTCGCTCAACTGGAAGCTTCAGACGGAGCGAGAAAGCCCGAGACTCCGTTTAGACTCAGATTCCAGACCCCCGTTTACCTTTCACCACTTAGGGGCGGTGAAGGCGAGGCTGAAGCGCGCCGAGGCCAAAGCCAGAGCCCCGTTACATTGTCCATCCCCATTGTGGGAAGCAGGAGGCGCCAGATGGACTAGGCTGGTGGGGGTTGGATGGCATAGCCCCCTAAAGCCGACAACTTTTTTATATAGAAATTAATCTCAAGCAGTGGGGCGCGACTGAGAGGGTCGGGGGCTATCTAAACTAATCCCCGACTGGGTAGGTGACAGGGGTTTAGACCCGCGGCATGAGCCGCCCGTCTCACTCACTAAATGAGGGCGCGACTGAGGGGGCTACTCAAGCTGTATAACTTGCACCTTTTTCTTCAGAAGCCCCTTTAACGCAGCGTCTAGGGCCTCGTCGGGAACATTGTTTCGTCGGAATCGAACCTTGATGTAATAGTAGCCGACCCCGTCAGTGTCTGGGTCCTGCCAGCCAAATTCGTGGACATTGCCTATTAGTTCCTTAATCCGCTTCATGGATTCTTAGCCTCCTTTTTCTTGCCTTCCTTGCTATGCATTTCAGCCAACATCATGCAGACCTCAGACATCCCCTTGCAGAAATGGGCCATCGCCAGATCCTTCTCCGTCGGCTTTCCGAGGCCGAAGGCGTTCTCCAGCTTCTCGAAGTCTCGGGCCTGTCTGAAGAGTTCAAGGGTGTAGTGGTTCTCGGCCATCTAGCCTTCAGCTTCCTCTTCATCCTTCTCTAATGGCTCCTGACGTCGAAGCAACTTGGCTAGTCGGGGATTCCGTTTACTATCCTTCCAGCTATTCGACAGATTAACGGTGCCCTGAGCCCGTTCGATCTTGTTCCTAACGCGGAAGAGCGTCTTGTCAATGGTGCCCCTAGTCACTTTCAAGTGACTGGCCGTTTCCTTGATGTTTCGAGCCTTCAGGGAATCCATGATTTGTATTTCCCTCTCCGTGAAGTCGTGCATCTTACCACTTCCTATATAACATCTTGACTATATGGGTGTATAATATCTTGGCTATATATATATCTTGCCATTAAATGGGTAGTTTCTTGACGAAAAGGGGGTAAGTTTGTATTTGTGGATGGATGCAGGAAAGCCATTTAGGATACCCTAAGCTAGTATAGCGATGGTCAGTAAAGTGCCTAGGATAAGGGGCCGCTACTTGCGTTTTGGAGTGGCTTCACCTGGGCGTTCCTTCTTTGATAGGAGAACCAGTGCGGCTATGCCGACTCCGCCTGCCACCAGGATGCCGATGTTCTGTCCCTCGGGGCCCGTGATGAGTTTGATCCCTGATACGATGCTGTTCACGATGAGCAGGTAGACTACTGCGATCAAGAGAGTCAATATGATGGGAAGGACATATACGAGAATCGGGATCCACGCGACTAGGGCCTGCTGTCCCGTGAGGTTGAGGCCTGTGCCCGCGAGGGTGAAGGTGTAGGTTATCGTGAACTGGTCCACGTTTCCGAAGATGTTCTGGTGCTTGGTTATCTTCTTATCCGTGATGGTTGCAGACCCAGCTATTCCCTGGGACGCCAGAGCGGAGTTCAGTGCTGATTCATCTTGGGGTCTCTGCGCGAGCATGTCGACGATGTAGTTGTCCAGGAACGGGATCGGCGTGATGTTGAAGCCGAGGCTCCACTCGTATGTTCCGTCTTTGAAGTCGGGGATCGTGCCGACCCATTCGATGGGGATCTGGCCTTGTCCTAGGAAGAAGGGGATCAGCACGTGATCGACATTCATGGTGACCGTTATCGGGTTCTCCGTCCTCTTAACCCCGTCCAGCGTCCAGCTATTGAATGTGTAGCCCGAGTTGGGTATGGCGGTGACGGTCACGCTTGTCCCCTGCGGGTACTGGATGTACCCCCCAGCTGGGTCGGTGTGTCCTCCCTTCTCCGTCGAGATGGTGAGGTACCTCATCTGGGGCGCTAGGCTCCTGAAGAACGGGGTCAGCGAGTGCCCCGTGTTCATGGAGAAGCTGATCGGGTTCTGGGTATAGGTGACCCCATCCAGCACCCAGTGGTCGAAGGCGTACCCGCCGTCGGGGACAGCGTTCACCGTGGCGGATGCGCCCTTAGCGTACGCGTAGACGCCCTGAATCGGCTGAGTGGAGCCTCCTTGCCCCCCGTTGATCGTCAGCGAATACTCCGTGGGCAGGTGCAGAGTCACGGACTTATTCGAGTCGAGGACGATGTCCACGCCATCATAGTAGCTCTGGCTCTTCGTCCATGCCTGAATCCTGTAGCCCCCAGAGGGCAGCCCGTTGAAGGCGACGGCTCCGCTGGAGTTCGTCGTCCCCACGCCATCGTAGAGGGGAGGCATGGTCTTCTCCGTGGCCCGCACATCCACGCCCACGACGGGGGTGACCCCATCCACGCTGTCCTTCACGTAGACGACCAGATTATAGTACGCTGGGGGAGGCGGGGGAGGCTCAGCCGTGGAGACCATCGTCACGTCCACGCCATACAGCTTCGTCTCGTTGCAGAGGATCTGGCCCGCGGCATCGTGGTAGCCGTTAAGCGTCACCGCCCAGTTATAGGTCTTCAATATTAGACCATAGAATGTGACGGCACCCAGAGAATCCGTTAAGCCGCTGACCCCGTCGACGGACACGGAGGCTCCTGCGAGCCGAGTGCCAGCCTCGTTGAACGCCCTGAAGAGGATGGAGCACTCCTGTGCGGGAGGCGGAGGCGGGGGCGTCCCTAAGGGGATAAGGGCCACTGGGATCTCAATGTAGTCTCCCCCAACCCCATAGGTGTTCAGGAAATCGTTGTAATTCGCCTTCGACACGACCAAGTTGAACTGGCCTGAGTCGAACCAGCCCGCATGCCACAGCCCAGCACTATTCGTGTAGCCCTGGGTGCTCGTGCCCGTCCGATACTCGTAGAGGCTACACCACGCGTTGGGAACCACGTAGCCCGTCCATGGGTCGTAGACGCTCACCCAGATATCGGTCTGAAAACTCGTGGAGAGTCACCTTCCGACGATGTATCCGACAAGAACCCCGAAAAGCGCCCCCACGAGGAGCCCCGTGAACATGTCGTCGCTGATCCCTGGGATCGGGCTGGTAACGAGCTCCGCAGCCTGAGGCGTATACATCGATGGATCGTAGAGCGCGTAGGGATCCCGAGGATTCAACCCAGCCGCGACCGCAGCCGCGCTCCTGAGCCTGCTGCCCCCATCGAACCCGTACGTGGGAGCCACCGCGGACACGCCCTCAGCGATCGCTGCCTCGCTGCGGAGCCTGCTCCCCCTCGCGGGGGCGAGGGTGAAGTGAAGTTCGCCCGCGCGCCGCGTCAGGAACTCTGCATGAGCGGCATCAGAGTAACGGTAGGTCAAAGCCACCACTGATATGAGTGAGGCAAGAGCGTTAAATAAGGTTTTATCTCTACGCGCTCTCGCATCGTCTGAGAATCTTGCTTACCTCGCAACTGCGCTTAGCCATGCCAGCCGCCAGCTTCTCCGCGATCCGCCTAGCCGCCTTCGATGAGCTCCTCCTCACGACGACGGGGATGCCCCGCCTAGCCCGCGACCTGCAATATACGATGAACTCTTTTTTGACAGCTAGGCATCGGGAAGACAAGGCTACCTCTTCCTATATCGTGGTGTTCTAGCAGGATAACTTATATCATGTTCTAAATGTAAATAAGGAAAACAAGTTGTCTTCTTGCCCGATATTGGGTCTCTGCAGGGCTTAGTCACTCCCTTCGACGCGATCCAGCAGTTCAAACCCACAGGAGCCATGACATTATATTGGGTAGCTACCTTGATATTAGGGTCAAAACGTGCGCACCTAATTACTGTGTTTAGGTGCCGCTTCGCCATTTAGCTTCCTCTCCAAACTTTCTCGGGATGCCCCGCTATGAAGACCGTTCCGAGTATGTATATCTCTGGCTTCAGCACTAATCCCCCGCGCTTACCCTTCTCCACCCTAGCCTTGCACTGGCAATAGTCATATCTCCTAGCCTCTCCCTGCTTGGAGCCGTTCCAGCTACAATTGCAGTCCAGAACCTTTACCTTTTTACTGATGAGACCAGCCATTGCCACCACTGGTGGAAGTTGGCTCCAAGGAGTTTTAAAGGTTACCTCTTATAGACAGACCATCGAAATAGGTCTATTGAAATAAGGCGAGCAGAACCACCTTTTGCCCTTATTCTCTTTGCCATTTCGTGAGCTCTAGTATAACCATAAAATGTTCCACTAAGACAGTATCTCTCTCCCCCAAATTTTCTACATTCCTTCAATTTTTTAACCAATCCTGCACCCCTAATTGAATCTGGCTCTAAGGAGTCTTAAAGGTTACCCCTCATATCCTCTTCTCCATCTGAATCGCGAGTCGATGAGCCTTCTTATATGGCAGCTTAAGCCTCTTCATAGCGTTCGCCTCAAAAGCCTCGTGAAGAATCGTTTCCTCAATCTTTCGACACGACTGATTCCTGTCAACGAGCACCGAGGAGCACGGATACGGATAAGAATACCCAAGTTCTCGAGCAGCATAGCAGTTCATGCCGCCGAAAGATCCATCCCCGACCCTGCTAGAATACCTGACATCGTAGCCATAGAGTCGACGCGGGGGATGCCTGCATGCCGCCATAGCCTTCACTTAGGTAGAAATCATTGCCTCTTACTTAGTCTTTCCCGAAGCTGATCGAGGCTGACCTCCTGGCCGTTGAGTTCCATATGGGGCACCCACGCTACTCGATCACAGTCAGGCTTCCTAGAGACGGGGCAATTATAAACATCCACGACCTCGGTCTGGATTCCCAGCTTGTTGGCTATTTCGACTGCCTGAGGCACCTGCTCACGGCAAGCATAGCATGAATCTGTTTTGAAGATAGTTAATTTGTCCATTATACCAGCTTCAAATAAAGAAAAGAAGTGCTTTTATTTAAAGGGTTAAGGTGCGCATGTGCGAGTAAATGACACCATTATTAGTAATGTTTATTAAGAAACCATGTAATGTTATTAATCAGCTGGGGAAGAGAGTAGACTGACGCGGGCCTCTCGTCAGTGAGGGTGAAACGGCACCTTACAGCCCATCCCCAGATAATCACTAATCTGGATCATCCCGTCAAGCGATGTGGCGGTAGACAGGGGCGGACCCCTCCCTCCACGCACATAGTAAACTTTTAAACCCCAAACCACGTAAAAGCATGTAGTGGCATCGAATGGTAACATATCAACCCAGTTCGGTCTCAAAATCAATAATCATAGGGCAACTCCTCTACCCCACATTCCTCACCCTCGACATACCCGCGGGTCCGATAGCCGAGAAAGTTCCCTTCATAGCATCGGGTAGACTCACCTACCAAGAATCTGGAAGCGTATTCCCTGGACTCCAGGGCAGAACCATAACCATCACGGGAGCCGACGCAACCAAAACCGTCGTCACGGGTGCTGACGGAATCTACTCCACAAGCCTAACAATATCCAAATTCGGCACCTACACGATAACCGCCTCCTACGCAGGCGAGACAGGACTAGCAGCCTCCTCAGCCTACGGCGGCATGAGTGTGATTGAAGGAGTATCCATTGACTTGGGTACGCTGCTGCTCGCGGGGGTCGGCCTGTACCTTGGCTATGAACTGTTCGTTAAGAAGAAAAGGTAGGAAGGCTAAAAAATGGTGACGCCCCCCTCTGGATTTACGCAACTGATTGAGATATACAGAGGGGTCGAGATATGGTATAATCCAACCAGTCCGCGGTACTGGTGTCAGCCAGCATCAGGCTACGAGTCCTTCGAGTACACGGTTCAGGGATGCAGGAACTACATAGACTTGGTGTTAGGCCCCGTCACCACTCCCCTACCCACCACCCTCACACTAACCGCCCCCACATCCGCAGCCGAGAAAGTCCCCTTCACCGTATCGGGGCAACTCACCTACCGTGAAGGAGGCGTAGACTACGGGCTCGGGGGCAGAACCATAATTCTCACAGGCGCGGATGCCGCGAAGATAGTTATAACGGGTTCAGGTGGTGCCTACTCCGCAAGCCTGACGATCTCCCAGATCGGCACGTACACGATAACTGCCTCCTATGCGGGCGAGACGGGGCTATCAGCGGCAGATGCTTATGGCTTCATGGGCGTAACCGAATTGGAAGGCTCCAACCTAGGGGGGCTGATACTCATAGGGCTCGGTCTGTTCGTCGGCTACCAGATTCTGAAGTAGAAAGGGCAGATGTACGCTTCCCTCAGTTTTTATATATTCCTCTCACCCATAGGTGATCGCGTGTCGGGGGCCGATCGTCCTCCAGGTTGATCCAATCCCAACCCCCGACATGCTAACCCTTATATAATTCCTGAA
>Ga0315296_10004162_pt1 | contig 11884 bp, 7 predicted proteins | sample YL17G14_18_MG_FD_203921 | JGI IMG/M metagenome (GOLD analysis project Ga0315296, IMG submission 203921) | Sediment microbial communities from Yellowstone Lake, YNP, Wyoming, USA - YL17G14_18 | ecosystem: Environmental > Aquatic > Freshwater > Lake > Sediment | place: USA: Wyoming | collected...
TAAGGCATCGCGGGCCGCAACACTTTCATCTCCGCCCGGGGCGATCTTGCTTCGGAGCCGTTGCACCGTTCCGTCGGCAAAGCCCGAGAACCCGAGGTTGGCAAAATCCGCATCGTCCGGGACCACGATAAGGGCAGCCTCTCGGACCTCGAACGCGCCAAACACATCGCTCGCGGCAAGAAGGTGGTTCTGCAGCGCCTCCTGTAACGACAGGGAAAGCGAACCCACAAGAGTCAGCCGGACGACCGTGCGTTCTTTGTTCTCGATTTCTTCCAGCGCCTTCCGAAGCGCCTCCACGTCGCCGCTGGTATTCAGATCAACGCGATCACGTTCTATAAACCGCCACTTCCCGGTTTGAACCTCCTTGGTGGCTGCACGGCCATCGCCGACCTCGACTACAAGGGTGAACCCCGACCGTGTTTCGGAGAAGTCCGTGGCTTCGGGAGTCCCGGAATACCAGATGCGCTCGCCGGTGCCCACCTTGGTGAGGGAATGACGGTCGCCGAGCGCCACGAAGTGAACTTTCCCCTCGCCAATGGCGCGTTCGAGTGCGGAAACCGCAATGACCCCGGCGGATTCCCGGTCGGGTGTAAGCTGGTCAACGGCCCCGTGTCCCATGCAGATGCGTGTGATCCCGCTCGCTGGGGAAAGAGTACCGAGGGCTTCCTCTACGGGATTGGCGACCGGACGCTTGGACAGCCACGGTGCGCCCACCAGTTCCACATCGTCGGCAACCTTGAGTGGTATGGCGTTTTCCACGACGTGAACCTGAGCGGGCTTCCGGTCAATAAAGGTGCTTGAACGATACACGGACGCGGCATTCAGCGGGTCATGGTTCCCTGGAAGGATGTATACCGGAACGGGCACGTCCTTGAGGGCTTCCAGCGCGCGGGCGACGGTCTTTCTGTCCACCTGATTCGACTCGAAGGCATCGCCGCACACCAGCATGAACTGGCATTTCTCGTCCTTGGCGATGCGGCCCATGGTGCGAATGGCATCAAAGCGCGCTTGGCTATACCTTTCCTGCGCGCCATCTGAAAGGAAATGACGGGTCATCCCCAACTGCCAGTCACTCGTATGCAGAAATCGAATCAAGGGGGGTTCCTCCAATCACCGTTTGCCGCTGGACGCGCCGCCAAAGGTATATGTCGCGGCCAGCCCCTGAAGCGTTTTGTTATCCGCAATCACGTCATGCGGAATGAGCAGATATGTCCATGGTTTTTCGCCATATTGCTTTTCATGCGCCGTGGCGTGGGTACACCATTCCGTCGCCGCTTTGGCTTTGGCCAACACATCCTCCGTCGTCATCTCGTTTGCGGCTTTGGTTTCGCATAATATTTTTGTCGACTTCGTTTCGATAACGAAATCCGGCAGATAGGAAGACTCGGGTGTAGGATAAATCTGGATGGCGCCTTTAGCCGGTTTGAACCACTTCAGAACTTCTTTGTCGTTCTCCAAAACAACCGCGAAGCGGCGTTCCGAGTCCGAGTCAAACTTCTGGACCCGGTAGAGGCACTTCCCGAAGCCGGCAAAGAGCATCTTGCGGATGTCCTGCTTGTCGGACACAGGCGCGCGGAAGTCCCGCTCGGTTTCCCCGGCAGGAGCCGAGTAGTTGTTGGGGCGCATCGTCGTGAAACCCTTGCTCACATGCGCTTCGTAAGCCGCCGCCTTCTCCTCGTAGTGTTCCTGCATCTGGGCATGGGTCAGATTGACCAACGCCTGCTGGTGGTATTGAAGGACGTTCAGAACCTCGTCCTCGTTCTTGAGGTAGGACCGGAGATGCGCCACGGCCTGCCCGGCCAACTTGTAGAGCAAGCCCGCGTGGTCGTCGTAGCAGATGTCGTTGAAATCAATGAGGCCGCGCACCAGGTAGTCTTCGAGCTTCTCCTCCGGCACGATGCCGGTGCCGCTCATGAGCCGCTGCTGTTCCCGTCGGTGCAGTTCCTGGATGAGAATCTCGTTATCCACCGGCTGAAGGCGGATGCCGGCGAGGTTGAGATTGAACTCCCGGTATCCTCGCGTCACATCGCCAACGGGCTGGACCGTGATGCGGGGGATATCAATCGAAAGCTCGTTCCGCAGCGTGATGGTCTTGGCCACGACCTCCGCTACGTTCACCGCTTCCGCGATACCTTCCAGCTCCTGCTGTGCCGGGGTGATGATCTCCTTGACCTTCTCGATTATCTGTTTCTGGATTTCCGGTTTGGTTAGGTCGGCGGAACGCGGCAGTCGCTCGAACTCCCGGCGGATGACTTCGAGTGTAGCCTTAGCCGCCTCCTGCTCCTTGGGATTCTCGAACAGCAATTTGGGCTGCTCAACCCTGTACTCGCCCTTGCCCTCCGCAACGGCAAGAGGCTGAATGCGTTGCATGATCTCCGGCTCAGCTACAACGACCTTAGACCGCTCGTCGGTAACGTAGACGACCTTCAGGCCGCCCCGGATGACAGAGTCTGGGCTGTTGGCATAGTCCACGATCTCCTGGAACTTGTCGTGCGATACGATGGTCAGACGATCCACCGCACTCACAGCAGTGCGTTTTCCGTAGGGCAGGCGCAGACCCCGACCGATGGACTGCTCCACCAGCGTCTTCGAGTTCGCGGCCCGGAGGGGGACGATGGTGTAGAGATTCGTGACGTCCCAGCCTTCCTTGAGCATGTTTACGTGAATGACGATCTCCGTCGGGTTGTCCGGCCTCTCCACTTTGATGAGTTGCTCGACGGTCTCGTCCCTTTCCTCGCCGCTCTGCTTGGAGTGAACCTGAATGACCTTGCCCTTGTATCGGCCCTCGAAAAACGCCTCGTCCTCGATGGCCTTCATGAGAGCGTCGGCATGCCCGGTGTCCCGCGCAATTACCAGCATGAAGGGCTTGACGATGTCCTTTCCGTTCTCGCGGGCGTAAACCTCCAACTCGACTTTGGTGTTCTCGTGAATGCGGACGCCGTCTTCCAGTTTCAGCCGCTCCAGCCCGGCGTCATCGTAGTTTTTCGGGTTGAAGTTCTCGCGGGTCGCCACGGCGGGTTCCTTGACGAACCCGTCCGTCATAGCGCTCGATAGCGGGTAAGCATAGATGACATTCTGAAAGGGCTGGGTGCCGCCGCCGCGTTCCACGTGCGGTGTGGCCGTGAGTTCCAGGCCCAGAATGGGTTTTAACTCGCCGATGGCCTTCATGCCCGCCGATGCCCGGTAGCGGTGCGACTCGTCCATGAGAAGCACGAGGTCGTCCAGCTTCGAGAGGTAGTCGAAGTAGCTCTGGCCGATGTACTCCTGAAGCCGCCGGAAGCGAGGAACGTTAGTCTTCTCGGCTCCCTTGGGCGTTTCCGTGCTCGTGATCTTCGAGATGTTGAAGATATTGACGTGCACCCTTTCATCTGTGCCAAAGAGCGTCCTGGCCCGAACCCCCCGGCCGCTCTCGTAGTTGTCACCGGTGATGATCTCCGGCGGCTCGACCGCGAAGTCGGCGATGCCCTGGAAGACGTACTTCGGCGTATTGGGCGTGAAGTCCGCGATGAGCTTGTTGTAAATGGTCAGATTCGGGGCCAGCACGAAGAAGTGCCGGATGCCCTCGGCCTTGAAAAGATAGGCGATGAACGCGCCCATTAGCCGGGTCTTCCCCACGCCCGTCGCCAGGGCGAAGCAGAGCGACGGAAAGTCTCGCTCGAAGTCGGTGACCGTGACGTATTCGGCCTGAACGGTCTTAAGCGCCTGCGCCATGTCGGTGTTCTTCTCCAGCGGCACGATGTCGCAGAGCCGTGCAAGAATCTCCAACGATTCGCGCTGGGGCGGCCGGAGGCTGAGCCGGTTGGCGATGGTGTGGATATGCGGGTTCATTTCGCGCCTCCCATCTTCGTCGGGGCGGACAGCATTTTAACCTCGCGCCGCAGTTCGGCCCGGAGTTCAGCCTCGCTGGGGAGATGGAGCTTGTAGCGACTGGCAAAGATGGTCTTTCGCTGATCCGCGCCCAACGTGTACCGCACCACGGCATCGTTTTTGTCCGCACAGAGGATCAACCCGAGCGTCGGACCATCGCCTTCCGTCCGAAGTTCTCGGTCGTAGTAGTTCACGTATAACTGGAGTTGCCCAAGGTCCTGATGCGTCAACTTGCCTGTTTTAAGGTCAATGATCACATAGCACTTCAGGATAGTGTGATAAAAAACCAGATCAATGTAGAAATGATCGCCATCCAAGGTCAGTCGCTCCTGCCGGGCCACGAAGGCAAAGCCCTTGCCCAGCTCCAGCAGAAAGATTTGCAGGTTGTTGATCAGTGCCTGCTCCAAGGCGGTCTCCACCAGTCTCGGCGATTCCGGCAGGCCGAGAAACTCCATGATCACCGGGTCTTTGAAGACATCGGTGGGCTTCTGCACTTCATGGCCTTTAACCGCAAGGCGCATCAGCCCCTTCTTGTCCCGGCTCAAGGCTAGGCGTTCGTAGAGAAGGCTGTTGATCTGTCGTTCCAGCTCCCGCGCGGCCCAGTTGTTCTTGATTGCCTCGATCTCATAAAACGCGCGGACCTCCGCCTTGTCCACGCGCAACAGCGTCCGGTAGTGCGTCCAGGACAGGTTGGGGTGGAGTTGGCCCGGCTTCCAGGATTTCGCACTCACCGCGTGCGGAATGACCGCCAAGGGCATTGAGGCCGTATCGTTCCATTCTCCAAGCACTGCGTGGAGTTTTCTGGATGGCAGTCCGCGCGACGATTCTCCACGCACTGCGTGGAGAATCGGTGCACCTGAACACAATTCCGGGTACGACAAGTAAAATTGCTTCATGTAGAAGAGAGACTGGACTGAGTAGCCAGCACCGTAATCCTTGGCGATACTGACGGCCAGAGATTCGATCAGCTTCTTGCCATACTCCGCCCTTCTTTTCCCCTTCTGCTCCTCCTCCACAATCTCCCGCCCGATCAGCCAGTTTGCGACCACCTGGGTCGTGTTCACAGAGCGGGCCGCGGTGCTTCTTGCGGAATCCAGTATCTGCCGGATGCGTTCATACATCGGCAACGACGGTCTCGATATGCCTGTTTTTCGTTTCATGGTTTCTTCTCCTGCCCCGGAAGGTCAAAAAGCGACGGCTGTCCGGCCGCCTCCGCCCGCCGCTCCGACTTCGTCCTACCCTTCCTCCCCCTCTCCGCATCCGACTCCACTTGCCCAATCAGCGGTTCCTCCCGCACCGGCAGGTTCTGGATCTCCAAACTGTAGTCGTCCTTGCCCCATTCGCAGCGGTTGAGGACCGCCTTCGGAATCTTCTTCACCGTCAGGTTCGGGAACTCGTCGAGATTCTTCACGCGGAACGCGCCGCACATGATGAGGAGGCTCCGGCCCTCGCCGACCTCGTCTGAGAGTTTCTGCAACTGTTCACGGGTCAAAGTCTGCGTGGTAACGTAGATGAAATCCGTCTCCGTGGAGTGGCCGTGCCGCCAATAGGCCGTGTCGCTCGGGGCGTAGGTGAAGCCTTCCAACTTGCATATGGCCTCGGCCAGCATGGCCGGGTTGTATTCCTTGCTGATGACCCAGTTGCCGAACTCGTCCTTTTGAAGGAGCGATGGCCCAAGGCGGTAGTAGCGGAATCCGCCGCCGGCTTTCCAGCCAACGGATTCAGTGACGCCGCCGAGGTCCTTTCCGTCAATGACCTTCTTCAGTCGCGGGATGATGTGCGTATGGCAGTGCTCACCGAGTTCGACCATGATCCACCGGCGGCCCATCTTGTGCGCCACCGCCCCGGTCGTACCCGAACCAGCGAAGGAGTCGAGAACCCAGTCGCCCGGACGGCTACCCAGTTCAAGGATACGCTGGAGTAGCCGCTCGGGTTTGGGTGTCTCAAAAGGATCATTGGGATTTATCGCCTTCGCTTCCTCACGCGCTTCATGATTGTTTCCCACGTCCTCTTGAAGCCACACGGTAGCACTGGGTGTTCCCTCAGCTCTCACCTCGGTAAGAAACGTCTTGCGCGATGGCGTTGCCTTCCCATCCTTTCCGAACCAAATCTCGTCATGCTCGTCCAATTTACGAAGTGTCTCTGTAGAAAAACGAGGAAATGTTCCAGGTGGAGGTGACCAGGCCACACCGTTCTTGAACGTATAGGCGAATCTCTTCAGAGACTCCGCTCCACTCTTGGCGTGCAGGGGAGTTGCTTTCCAAGGCCCCTTTGGGTGGTTGTCCGGATTCCTGTAACGTGCATTCATTTCATCTGTGCGTGGGATGGGATTCGGCCTCCAAGACTCCTTATCCTTTGCGAACAAAAGCACATGATCGTGGTTATCTGAAAGCCACTTTGCATCGTTGGCGATGGTATATTTCTTCTGCCACACCACATTAGCAACAAAATTCTTCCGACTGAACACCTCATCACACAATACCTTCAAATAGTGGTTTTCCGTATCATCGATGGTGATCCACAGTGATCCGTCCTTTGCCAGGAGTTTCCAGAGCAACTCGATGCGATCCCGCATTAGAGAGAGCCAAAGTGAGTGTTCTACCCCATCGTCATAATGGGAGAAGGCCGAGCCGGTATTGTAGGGCGGGTCTATGAAGACGCACTTGACCTTCCCGGCGAAGTCTTGCTCCAGCGCCTTGAGGGCCAGAAGGTTGTCGCCGAAGATGAGATGGTTGTCGAAAAGGTCAGCCTTCCCAGAGCGGAACAGCGCGTGGTGTGACTTGGCCGTGTCCTCGACGAGGATGCGCGGCTCCAGCTTCGGCCGGTTCTCCTTGCCGATCCAGGTCAACTCAAGTTTGGTCTTGTGGTTGGCCATACTTTTCAAACCTTTGCGTATCGGTAGTTGTTCCTAATGTTGGAGTGTATGAATTGCCCCACCGAGCTTGCCCGCATCAATTCCTGGTATACGGTCTCAGGAACATCGAAGTACTGGTACACCGAGCCATCTTTGAATTCGACTTCAAGAGTCAAGGTGTTCGGGTCGTAGCCAACTGACGCGACGTTTGACGAACTTACCGGCGTTCTGTTCATGGGTTGCCTCCGGGATTGTTTGTGCCTCTTGGATTCTCGCTCCGCCACTTTTCAAGAACACGAGCGTAATTCTCGGCTTGTTTTTGACGGTTCCAGCCGCCGTTAGCGTCCGGGTCATAAATCTTCGGATCATGACTGTCCGGGCGGCGATTTTTGGCTGGCGCGTCAATCAGGGCGCGCAAGGGCAGGTGGACAGCCTCGCCGACAATGATCACCTCGCCAGTGCGCAACGCTGGCAGCATGTTGAAGAGACCTTCGAGATTGTCGCTCACCGTGCCGGTTACATGGGAACGGTCGGTGGCGTTGGCCAGGCGCATGGCGAACATTGTGCCACATTGGGAAAGGATGGTCGGATCGATCTCCGCCGGTCTTTGGCTTACGATCATCGCGCCAACGCCATATTTCCGACCTTCTTTGACGATTCGGCGGGCTGCAAAGGAAGCCGCGCCCTCGTTCCCGGCATTCAGGTAGGCATGGGCTTCCTCAAGGACAAAGAGGAGCGGTCGTGTCCTGCCGCCTTCGGGCAGATAGCGCGCCCAGAAGAGAGCATCGAACAGCAAGCGGATAAGCACGCCAATAAGGTCCAGGAGAATGGATACCGGCACGCCGGAAAGGTCGAGAATGGTTATCGGCTTGTCACCGCCCACCCAGGACTTGATCAACGCATCGAGGTCTTGCGCGGGTTGAGCGTCAAGGTTTTGGAAGGTCGGATTGGGGCACCAAGGTCCGGGGCGGAACATGAAATCATACCGGGTGTCCCGGAGGAGCGACTCGGTGGCCATGATCTGGCGTCGGATATTGAGCAGCGCGCCGCTTAGATAGACGCGGTTGGGGCCGCCCGACGTGATCGGACGGTATCGGGGCGGGTTCACCCCCATGATGTCGCCAAGCATCGGTTGTCCGTTCGACCCCTGCTCGATGGCCTCAGTGGCATCGCATTGATTGGCTCCTTGGGCGGTGTGCGTGGCACAGACGTAGCGGTGCAATTCGTACCAGAGACGGTGAATGCTGAACGGGATGGGCGTATCCACCGTCATGGTGTCGATCGTAACGCCGTTACGCGCCTGCGCTTGAAGAGAAGCGAGCTTCAGTTGCTTGACCTTCTCGACCAGAGCGGCACGGTCGGCATCGTTCAGTCCCCGGAACGGCGTTACACGAAGAAGCTCATCAAGACTCAAAGCCCAGTAAGGGATGAACAGTGGCTGCTCGCCATGTGTCTCGTCCGCATTGACTCGGAAGATCGTTGCCCGATCATTCAAGGCGGCGTGGTATTCGCCGTGGATGTCCAGAACGATGATGCGCGCCGACGGATACCGACCCGGATCGGAGAGTGACACGAGAAGACTTGCCACCGTGGTGGATTTCCCTGCACCGGTCGTGCCCACGACGGCGCTATGCCGGGTTATCAAGCGGTCAATGTCAATCAGCGCGGGGATGGACTCCGCGCTCGCGAGGTTGCCCACGCGGACGAAGTTCGGCGCGTCCGGCCTGCCGTAAATGCGGGTCAAATCCTGCTCGGTTACGAGGTGCGCCTCATCGCCGATGGTCGGATACTGCGAGATGCCGCGTTTGAACTCGCCTGACCGCTGACCTTCCCCGACGAGCTGCACCTTCAACCAGCGATAGCCATAGGGTTCAACCTTGGCCAATGCTTCGGGGACGGCCCCCGCGCCGACCTGCGATACGATCCCGAAGAGATCGGTGAAGCCGATGGAGATGCGGACAAAACTTCCGATCTGGCCGATGCGGTAGCCATGACCGTCAATGAACGCAAGCCCGGACACCGTGTCCTTATCGAGCGCGATGCTGATCGTGGCGCCCTGGACGTCTTGGACGGTTCCCAGGTAGGTTGGGCTATTGGGCATTGGAAACCTCCGGCGGCTGTCTAACATTGCCAACCAGTTCCTGGAGGAACTGCCCAAAGACGTCAAAGTCCCCGAGGGTGAACTCGGCCGTTCGTTTGCCGTTCTCATTCGCCGGATCAATGGGTGTCCACTTGATCCACTTGCCATCGTCCGACGACACGGACTCCGCGTCTTTCTCTGGCCATTTGGATTCCTGGCCACTGATGACCGCGCCATTCATTGCCAGAATGCTGAGGTTGGAACGTTCGCGAGCGAGTTTGACCCCCTGTGGGTATTTGGCGATTTTGTCAAAAAGCAAGGCAAAGGCAATGGCGGTCGGGGTGCATTGAAGCCCCTGCACGATGACCTCGTTGATGTGCTCGTCCCGGAAGGAATAGCCGCAGAGAATGAGTGTGGCGGTAGGCTGCTTCAGGAATGCCCGAAGCCTGTCTATCATGGCGAGGTAGGGCATTCGTCTGCTCTCTTGGTATTTCAAGTGCGAGGGATGGATGACGCGCTTGGAATCGCCGTCCTCCTTTGTGGTCCCACGGAATACGCCTTTCTCTGCCACTTGATACCAGTTAATCGAGCCGTGGAGCTTCCACAGGCGAGCCCAACGCGACGGGAGCATGTCCTCTTCCATTGCCCGAAGATCGAAGAACGGCTTGCGCACTCCGGCGAATCCATCGAAGTAGGGAATCCGGCAATCCTCAAACGCCTGTTCCATCAGCAGGTCGTAGTTCGTGGTGAAGATTTCAACGGGATTCCCCCGGCGCACGGCATCCACCCATGAGGCGATGCGGTGGTATGGCGTCTCGTTATTGGGGAGAGGCTTGTCGGCGACTTCGTGGATAATCTGACAAATGTTCTTATCCAACTTGTCAAGTTCCTCGGCAGAGAGACCACGCACCTTATCCTTGCCCGCAACGGCGCGGAGTGCACGGATATGGCTGAGCATGTCCTCTACGGTGGTGTCTTTGAGGCCGTCCGTTTTGAAGTGGTCCTCGACCGTCTTCAGGAGAGGACCGCACTCCTCACACTTCGGCAGCTTTTCACGGACGATCTTGGTAATGCCTTCGATGTCCGGTATCAGCGGCGGTTTCTTCTCACCTTCCGGCCTTATCGCCGTAGGACAGCCCGCGCCCAGGAAGAGACCAAGCGGCTTCTTATCACTCGACAGGCATTGCTGAAGATAACCGACTTGCTTCTTGGGGTCCTGGACGTAGTTCATGATTTGCTCCCTCTGACTGCCGGGCGGTACTGTTTGTGTCTCATTTCCTGCCTCCCTTCTGCTCGTCTAGTGTTTGGCGGCTCTTCTCCGTCAGCCGGTACTTCTGCTTCCTGCTGCGCGGCTTGTCCGGAATGGTGCGCTCAATCCAGCCTGCAAATAGAAGCGGCTCCAGATGCGTCTTCAGGAAGTGAGCGCGGTCTTTCAAACCAGCGGCCGCCTGCAAGTCCGCGAAGGAACAATTCGAACGAGCCGCTCCCAGAACTCGGGCGACTTGTGTGGCTACTTGGCCGATCACCTGGTCGGTGACTTGAACGGTTAGTTGCTTCAAGTTGGCCGGGGCATTCGTGTTCATGCCAGCCTCCACCGGAAACAAAACACCGGCTTGACGGCGTGTCGCTGCCGGAGTTGGCCCTCGATCCGTTCGATGAGTTCGTCACGCTGGCCGTCAATCGCATCTTGAGCGTCAAATAGCTCCCGGCGCTTACGGTTGCGCTCGCCCTCTAACGACTTCAGCGTCTTCTGCGCCTCCAGTTTATCTTTAAGCAAAGCGGCGAGCGCGGACGTTTTCCGCGCTTCGCGGATCTGGCGGTCGAGTTCCTTGATCTCGCGCTCCAAGCCCTGCTTGAGATCGTCCGACCAGCGGTCCAGTTTGAGAACCTCCTCGTCGAAGAACCGTCCGTTCCTTTCCTCTACCTGTTTCAGCCGCGACTGCACCTCGGTCTGCCGAATGGAGGACGGGTCAAGGATAGGACCGGCAACCGCCCCCTCGATGGCGGCGGGCAACAGCATGAGTTTTGTACAAATCTCGCCGTCCAACGTCATTCCGTCATCGGTCTGTGCGGCAAAAACAAGGAACTCCTCCACGTCGAGCGACTCGACGGTCAACTTGGACAGTTCGAGCCACCCCGAACGACCTAAGAGCGGCTTCAGGATGCTGACGACCTGTCCATGACCTGCGTAGTCCATCCGAAGCGAGGCGGCTGGGAGGTTGTGGGCAATCGCTTCCTGGATGACGCGAGCGGCAAGCGGGTGATCCTGCCGATAAAAGGTATCGCCGTTCTTCTCGGCCTCCCTCCAGTCGAAGTGATACCAGCCTTGGCGCGCGTGGGGTCCCGTGTACTGGAAGCGCGGACGCTCCGGCTCGAACTTAGCGTGGCCGTTAAGTTCGGTCCGCGTGAGTTCCAGGAGCCAGCGTTCCCGCTCGCCGAGGCTCTCCAGCGTCTTATCCCGGTGGACACGAAGCCGAGCGCTCACGTCCTCGTCGAAGTTCTCAAGCAGAACCACTCGAGTCTGCGCCATGCGCGCCTGAATTTGTTCATCCAGTTCGGATTGCAGTTTGTCGAAGGCGGTCTTGATCTCTTCCGTGTTTCGACAGGTCTGGTACACCAGGGCGATGCGGCGTTCAATGTCCACGCCGGATTCGAGCGCGCCGAGCACCTCGTCGCTTGCCCCAAAGACGCCGTCGAAGAGACGAAATTTCTCGCTCAGGATTTCGAAGACCCGTTGGTCCGCCTCGTTCCGGCGATTGAGAAAGTTCACGACCACCACGTCATGTTTCTGCCCATAGCGGTGGCAGCGGCCGATGCGCTGCTCGATGCGTTGTGGATTCCAAGGCAGGTCGTAGTTGACCACCAAAGAACAGAACTGAAGATTCACGCCTTCGGCGGCCGCCTCCGTGGCGATGAAGATGGTGGCGCGCTCCTGGAAGTGCTCGACGATGGCGGCTTTGATGTCCACCGCACGGGAACCCGTCATCCCCTCCTCGTCGCTGTGGCGCGAGCGCCACGCCTGATAGATGACCTTTGACTGCGGATCGCTATTCGAGCCGTTCATCATCACAGTCTGCCCCTCG
>Ga0315296_10004163_pt1 | contig 11881 bp, 10 predicted proteins | sample YL17G14_18_MG_FD_203921 | JGI IMG/M metagenome (GOLD analysis project Ga0315296, IMG submission 203921) | Sediment microbial communities from Yellowstone Lake, YNP, Wyoming, USA - YL17G14_18 | ecosystem: Environmental > Aquatic > Freshwater > Lake > Sediment | place: USA: Wyoming | collected...
TGTCATTCTGCTGGGCGACGGTGAGAAAAAGAAAGCGTAAGCCTTCGCCGTCCCGGCGACTGCTAAACACAGAATATGATGGGTAAGGTTTACATAGGGATAGCAGGCTGGTCGTATCCGGACTGGAAGGGCATTGTGTATGCGCAGCCGAGGGGCGACCAGCTTGAATACGTAAGCAGATTCATTGACTGCGTTGAGATTAATAGTACCTTTTACAGGCCGCCGTTCGAGAAAACCACAAAGTCATGGCTGGTTAGAACCGCTGAGAAAAAAGGCTTTTTCTTCACCGCGAAGCTGCATCGGGATTTTACCCACGAGGGCAAGATCAACGCTGAGATGGTAAAGCAGTTTCACAAAGGCTTTCAGCCTTTCCTGCAAGCAAATAAATTAAAACATCTGCTGGTCCAATTCAGATATGACTTTGCTGATTGCCAAGAGAGCCGGCAGCATCTGACTAAAATCGCAGAGAATTTTGCCGATGCGTTCAATCTGGCTGTAGAAATGAGGCATAAATCGTGGGAGAAACCCGAGGCTCTGAATTTCCTGCAGGGGCTCGGCGTAACGGTGGCCAACCTCGATTATCCCACTACCTGGAATTCATTCAATATGCAGTACTGCACCGTGGGCAGGACCGGCTATTTTAGAATGCACGGCAGAAATGTAGAAAAATGGTTTAGCAAAGAAGCGGGCAGAGACGAAACATATAATTACTATTATAGTAGCGACGAACTTGCTGGGATAAAAAGAAGAATTGATAGATTAGCTGAGGCCTTTGAGTTTCTGACGGTTATCGCTAACAATCATTATCGAGGCGCCGAACTGGCCAATGCACTTGAGCTAAAGGCACTGCTTACCGGCCAAAAACAGCCTGTGCCTGAAGGCCTATTAAAAGCCTATCCGAACCTGGAATCGATTGCGTGGAAAGAACCCCCGAATAAATTCGGGGGCTAAACAATATAGAAAAAATGGACATTTATAATCTTGTCAGTTTTGCAGGGATTTTTATTTTAATCGGCTTTGCATGGCTTTTGTCAACTGACAAAAAAAATATGAACTGGAGGGTCATCGGCTGGGGGATTGGACTTCAAATATTAATAGCTCTATTTATTTTTGTTGTCCCTGCGGGTGCAAAACTATTTCTGGTAGTCAATGACGTAGTGGTAAAGATTCTGGATTCTGCGTCGGCTGGAGCAAAGTTTGTGTTCGGACCATTGGCCGAAACGGGAGAGAAGTCATTAGGTTTTATTTTAGCCTTTCAGGCCTTTCCTACGATTATCTTCTTCTCTGCGCTAATTGCGATTTTGTATTACTTCGGCGTAATGAATTTGATTATCAGAGGCTTTGCTTACATATTTACGAAGTTAATGAGAATATCGGGGGCAGAGTCACTTGCTACGGCAAGCAATATTTTCGTTGGAGTTGAAGCAAATCTTACGATTAAGCCATACTTAGCAAGAATGACCCAGTCAGAGATGTGCACGGTTCTGACTGCTGGTATGGCTACGATTGCTTCTAATGTTTTGGCGTTATATGTGTTTAGTTTAAAAGATGTCTTTCCGACCATCGGTGGGCATTTGGTTTCGGCTTCTTTGCTTTCGGCGCCGGCGGCACTGGTTATGTCGAAAGTCATATTGCCTGAAGGCGAGGCTCCGGAGACGCTGGGCATACACGTTCGGCCGTTTTATGAGAAAGAAAAAACCCTTTTCGAAGCGATAATAAATGGAGCCGATGCCGGCGTTAAGATGATCGTTGGGATTGTGGCACTACTTATTGCTATTTTGGGTCTGGTTGCTCTGGTTGACCTGTGCTTAGCTTCCCTGGGTGCGTGGTCTTTGAAAACGATTTGCGGCTACCTTTTTTACCCATTTACAATAATTTTAGGTGTTCCCCTATCCGATGCTGGAATAGTTTCCAGAATTATCGGTGAGCGTTTGATCGTTACTGAAGTTGTATCTTACAATGATTTGGCAGCCGCATTAAAGGGAAATTTATTACATGATTCGCGCTCTGCAGTTATTGCCACATACGCTTTATGCGGTTTTGCCCATCTTGCGTCAATGGCCATCTTTGTTGGAGGCGTTTGTGCATTGGCTCCCGATAAAGTCCGCAATATTGGAGGGGTTGCTATTCGGGCTTTGATTGCAGCCACTTTAGCCTGCCTACAAACGGCCTGCGTTGCCGGAACATTCTTTACAAAAGGCTCGATACTGCTTGGAGACTGACTCGATGTTAAAATATTTGAAGGACTGCGAAGAATTCATAGCTGGTGACGGCTCAATTTTACGTGAGTTTCTGCATCCGGCAAAGGCCAATTTACAAATCCACTACAGCTTGGCACATGCCAAGGTTATGCCGGGGCAAGTTACCAAACCGCATAAACTTAAGACGTCCGAGGTATATTATATATTGGCTGGGCAAGGCTTGATGCATATAGATGAAGAATCACTCGAGGTCACTTCTGAGTGTGCTATTTACATTCCACCGCATTCGACGCAATATATTGAAAACACAGGAAACTCTGATTTGAAATTCTTGTGTATAGTGGACCCTGCATGGCGAAAAGAAGACGAAAAAGTGCTCGATAGCTAAATTGGAGAGAATGTGAGTAAGATAGCGGTAGATGTCGTATTGCTGCCATCGGATGAAATGATGGACAAAATAATCCTAACAAACGCTGAGCTGGTGGAAAAATTCGGCTCGGAAATAGCGCTGAACGAAGAAAATTGCCTGCCGCATATTTCCTTAGCTATGGGCTGTATCGATGAAAGGGAGATCGCTTCCATCCAAAACGTTTTGGAGCTGGTAGCAAAGGAAAGCCCATTGGGCGATTTGATAGTTACCGGCATCCGAACCTCAATAAATGCCAGGGGCGAAAAAGTCTCGGTCTTTGAAATAGAGAAAACAAAAAAATTTCAAGCGCTGCACGAAAAGGTTATGAAGAGCGTCACGCCATACTTTAGCTATGATGTCACTTCTGATATGATATATGACCAGGAGGTTGCCGAGACCAGTCTACTTTGGATTAAGAACTATCCAGAAAAAGCGAGCTTTGCGAATTTTCTGCCCCACATAACAATCGGGTATGGCCAGATAGAAAACGGTCCCTTTCCCATAAAATTTACCGCCTCAACACTTGCTTTATGTCATTTGGGGAATCACTGCACGTGCAGAAAAATTCTCGCATCAACAAATATAACCCCCAGTAAAACTGGGGGCTAAATATTTAGCCCCACAATTTACTCGCCTTTGCGTAGCCGCTTCGGCGAAGCGAGGTTGTGGGGTCTTGTTCCGCATTTTACGCGGGGTTTTCATAATTCGGTTTTAGCGTGCGATTACACTCGATATTCTAAATACTGGTAACAGCAGCGCTATAGCAATTGTTCCAATGATGGCGCCAAGAATTGTAATCATTAGTGGCTCAATAAGGGCCATAACGCTTCTAATTGAAGCTTCGAGTTTCTTCTCATAAAACACCGATATTTTGTCACAGACCTCCCCCACCTTACCGCCTTTTTCTCCTGCCCGAATCATTTGTATAATTCCAGGGGAAATTAATTCAGCACCTGGCGAAATCTGTATCGACTCTGATAGCTGATAGCCGTCTCGGATTTTTTCGTCCACGCTGGCCCACAGGCGTTGAAAATAATAATTCTCGCACGCCCCTTGAACTACCTGTATCGAGTCCAGGAGCTTGACGCCGGTATTAACCATAGTCGCCATGATGCGCATACTACGAGTTACCACCATATCAACAAACATAGTGCCCAGCACAGGTGTACGAATTTTTATAAAATCTATCACCCGCCGGCCGGACACGGTCCGCGACCAGTAATATAATGCCATTGCCACTACTACAATTACTGTTATGACGGCCGTCATTACTTGAAAATTACCCAGCATTTTGCTAAAAGTTACTAAAATTCGGGTAATTCTTGGTAGTGCCGCCCCACGAACCTCATAAATCCTCATAAATCTCGGCAAAACAAAGAACATCAGCGTGCCTGTCGCCGCTATAGCCATTAGTGCCATTACAAACGGATAGGTAAGCGCCCCCTTGATGCGCTTGCGAGTTTCGAATTCAAAGGTTAGATAACCGCTGAGCACTCTGAGCATTTCCACCATTTTGCCGGAGGCCTCCGAAGCCCTGACCATACTGATAAACATCGCATTGAAAACTTTGGGGTAAGCAGATAGAGCTTTAGAAAAGGTTTCGCCGCTCTTGACTGCTTCAGCCATATCCAGAATTATCATTTTGAACGTCTCGTTCTCCGCCTGCTCTGCAATAACATCAAGAGCGTCGCTGAGCACCACTCCGCTGTCAAGCAGCACCGACAGTTCCGTAGTAAAAAGTATCAGCTCTGCGCGCTTTACCTTCGCATGGTAAAGCCGATTCGACAGGTCAGGACCGGAATAATTTGATACTTTAGCCCGACGTTTTAGTTCTGTGCCTTCTGCCGGTCTTGTCGTGGTGGATGATGTCTGAGTTGTTTCTGTTGCAGTGGCAGTCATAGGCGTCACTCCTCAGCCTGAGTGGTTCTCAAAACTTCCTCGATGGATATAATTCCCGCCTTTACCTTTTCCATTCCATCTAACTGCAGCGGCACCATTCCTTTGGTCAGCACCTTTGCTCTTAGTTTCTTTGTGCTGACCCTGTCGGTAATCATCTCGGCGATTTCTTCGTCAGGTACGAAAAGCTCGTGGATGGCGATTCGGCCGGCATAACCGGTGTTGCGGCATTTCTTGCAGCCCACACCGCGATAGTATTTTTCGACCTGTACACCTGCTTTTTCCACGGCTCTTTTTATGCTGGCAGGCGGATCGTACTCTGTCTTGCAATTCGAGCATATCTTTCGCACCAATCGCTGGGCCAGCGCTGCTATCAAAGAAGCGCTGAGCAGATAAGGAGCAACACCCAGATCCAACAGCCGTGTCACTGCTCCAGGCGCATCGTTGGTGTGTAAGGTGGACAAAACTAAATGGCCGGTAAGAGCCGCCTGGACAGCGATATTAGCGGTAGCATCATCGCGAATCTCGCCGACCATTATTATGTCGGGGTCCTGCCTTAACAAACTCCGCAGCGCCGTCGAAAACTTAAAACCTACACCTGTATTTACCTGAAACTGATTGACACCTGATATATTGCACTCCACAGGGTCTTCCACCGTACAGATGTTAACTTCGTCGCTATTTAGCTCACATAAAGCAGCGTAAAGCGTGGTATTTTTGCCTGAACCGGTGGGTCCTGTCACCAAGACGATGCCGTTGGGCGATTGTATTATCTGTCTGAAGCGGCGGAGGTTTTCGTAGGTAAACCCGAGTGACTCAAGATTGAAAAGCACCTTCTGGTGGTCAATAACTCGGATAACCACCTTTTCGCCGAAGCTGCCGGGCATAACTGATACTCGCAAATCGATGGGTCTGCCTTCCACCAGGACATGAATACCGCCATCCTGCGGCAGACGCCGTTGGGCAATGTCGAGCTCAGCCATAATCTTTATACGAGAAACGATCGCAGGGTGCATTTGATGTGGCGGACGTATCTTTTCGTAAAGCTTGCCGTCCACTCGGTATCGCACACGTAGTTTTTTATCATCCGGCTCAATGTGAATGTCACTGGCATTTTCTCGTACTGCGTTATAAAGCAGGTAATTGACCAGCTTGACGACCGGCGATTGGCCCGCCACCTCCTCAAGATCGCTTATATCCTGCGTGATATTCTCTATCAGCGTAAAGTCTTCCAGTCCCTCGTCATCGATGATATCGTCGATGACAAAGACATTGGCAGCGGGCAAATACGTCTGCAGCGTGGCTTTAATATCCTTGGCGGTGGCACAAACTATCTGGACCTTACAGCCACTTAGCCGCTCTATTTCATCTATCAAGAATACATTTGTCGGCTCACTTACCGCCACCGTAAGAACATCGTGAACCTTGAATAGTGGCAAGACGATGTGCTGTTCGAGAAATTCCCTGGGCAAGATTTCAAACGTCTTTGCGTCACATATTTTTGGACTAACCTGAGCATAGGGCACATCGTAGCCGGCAGCCAGAGCGGAGGCTATCTGGTTTTCGGTACAATAACCCATCTCGACCAGCAGCTCGCCCAGCAGCTTGTGATGACCCTTCTCTGTTTGTTCGGTAAGGGCCTTTTCGATCTGCTGGGCAGTTACAACACCACGGGCCATCAGTAGTTGGCCCAGCTGAGTTTTGTTTTCTACCGCTATCTGACTCATAACTGGCAAAAATAAATTAAATATCAAAAATTAAAAATCAAAATTAAGGAACCGTTTGCCGCTTCACGGCAACTCCACAATTTTGATTTTTTATACAAAGCTCTTCACCGCCTCGGCAAGTTCTGCGTAGCGGTCAAACTCATTTTCCAGTCGAGTAACTTCAAGAATTTTCGCGCAGTTTTCGTCAAGCCCCGCCAATCTAAGCTGAGTTTTGTTCTGATGACAGTAGTCCCGCACCCACAGCAATAGCTCCAATCCGCAACTATCAATAAATCCCACAGTGCTCATATCAAGCACTATACCGACTTTATGTTTTTCCACTATGTCAGTGATGGTATCTTGAAGCAGTTCAGTAAAATCAGCGTCCAGCTCGCCCTGCAGCTCGACAACTGTAACATCGCTATAATCTTGTGTTCTGACTTTCATCTGATTAATGTCCCCACGGCAGCGATACCATATTCGCAAGATTCACCGCTTTCATAAATCCCGCTGAACCCACTCTGGAGAATGTCCCAAAGCTGATAGACATCGCTGTCCAGAAATACTCTGCCGATGGTCTGGTCAAATTGTGTGCCCAATCCTTTTGCAATCTCTTCCATGGCCTGTTCGACGGTCCTTGCATCTCTATAAGCTCGTTTTGATGTCATGGCGTCAAAGCTATCGGCCAGCCCCACAATTTTACCTATCAGCGGTATCTGCTCACCGTCCAATCCTTGAGGATATCCTTTGCCGTCAATTCGTTCATGGTGGGATAATACACCGGGCAAGATGTCACGCATCTGTTTTATGGCGCCTAAGATATTCGCTCCTATGGATGGATGCGCTCTTATACGGTTGAGCTCATGTTCGGTAAGCTTTCCGTCCTTGCGTAATACCGTTTCCTCTATTCCTATTTTTCCTATATCGTGGAGCAATCCAGCCAAATAAATCTTATTTATCCGTTCCTGCTCCATAGGTTGTTTCTTAGCGAGTTTCTTTGCAATCCATCGTGAGATAAACGCCACCCTTTCAGAATGGCCGCGTGTATACTTGTCTTTCGCATCAATACTACTGGTTAGGGCCTTCAACGAACCTATAAATAATTCTTTAAGGTCACTAAACAGCCTGCCATTCTCGACAAAAACAGCACATCCGTTGGCAACTGAGTTAAATAATTTTACATCGGTGCTGTCGAAATCGGGCTTATCAATTCTGTTTATGGCAACCATTAGTCCTACTACGTAGCTGCCATCTCTGATTTTGTGTGAGAAAGGTGAATCGGTTTTTTCTTTACCGCATAAAGGTACCGCGATAATATTTTTTATGTTTTCTGGCCAATCATATTTGAAAGGAGAATCCACTTCACTATCCAGCAGAGCCTCACGGCCTTCGTTTATTTCATCGGTCAATCGCCAATGCAATATGCCTGCCATCTGCTCATCTATATCTATCAAGCCCGACCCCGCAGTCACCACCAGCCTTTTTTCGCCTTCTATAGTCTTTTCCAGTAGTGTCGCGATACCTTCAACAGCGACAATCTCGGTTAAGCTGTCGCAAGCCATTTGCAAAAAGTTGGCGTCCTGCTCGGTGACCTTCATATTTGTGCTAAGCTTGTGAAGCAGTACCAACTCCTCATATGTTTGGGCCAGCTCGGTACTAAGTTTTTCAATTTGTTGCTCGGCCTTGAAGGCTGCTTGGAAATTCTCCGCCAAGAGTCCAAGCATTTCGGCAAAAATGTGCTCGCCTATATTCTGTTCATTGTTCGTTGTTCGTAGTTCATCGATGAACAATGAACTATGCACTAAAAACTCCCTGTCACCCAAATCAATTAAGGCTGTTCCAACAGCTCCGCTACCCCATTTTAGAACGGTAGCTAAAACCCGGTTTCCAGGACCGTCGCTCGTAGCTCGTAGCTCGTAGCTTGGGTCACGGGGCACTGCCGTAAGGCATCCTTCGGAGGGGCACGAGGCACGATTTAACGCTTGTCGGCTTACCTCTATTAGTTGCTGTCTTTCCGATTGGAATTTATCGGCCTCACACAGCAGGATAAGTTCGCCGTTGCCATCGCAAACAGCAAAATTAAAGCCGAATTTATTTATCCTGTCACCAAACCTCCTCAATTCCCGCAGTTGCGATGAGCCCAAACTTTTGCAAATTGGATTTTCCATAGTTCTTTTAAGATCAAAAAGCAAATCATCGTATCTATTGATTTACTACTTTGCGGTACAAAATATCCTCAATATTTGCTAATAACTCCTTAGGACTAAACGGCTTGCTAAGACACTGTGATATCTGTAGTTCTTTCTGCTGCTGTTGCGAAATAACGAAGTTTCTGGCGGTCAACAAAATCACCGGTATATCTCTGGTTTGCTCACATTGCCGAAGTTTCTCCACGAGCTGCAATCCTGTCATACCCGGCATTTGAAAGTCCGTAACGATAACATCCGGCATTTCTTCACAAGCCAGTTCAAAGGCCTGGATACCATTATCGGCTGATATAACCTCGTAACCGTTGTTACGAAGCTTTATTGCCACCACATGAACAATATGTATCTCGTCGTCCACCACCAAGACTTTCTTTTCAGCCATTGTTATGCCTCCCCGAATTAATATTTAGCATGTGATTTTTTTCCTCCCCTTAGTTGCTATTTTCACACTGCTTCGACTGCTTCTGTGGCTGCTAAAGGCAACTCAAAGCCAAAGGTGCTGCCCACGCCGGGCTCGCTTATAACAAATACCCGGCCATGGTGAACCTTTTCGATTATTTGTTTAACCAGATTAAGCCCCAAGCCGGTCCCTTTCGCTTGATTATTGTTTGCACTAACCCGGTAAAATTTATCAAAAATATGTCCAATTTCATTTTTTGGAATCCCAACCCCCGTATCGGTCACGGTGACTTGTGCCGTACCTGTGGTTTCATTGACCGCGGTATCAATTTTGACTGATCCTCCACAGCGAGTGTACTTAACTGCGTTGCTGAGCAGATTGATAATAACTTGCGAAATCATATCCTTGTCTGCGTACACCTGGTCATAAACAATTGGCGTTTGTGCGATAATTTCAATACCCTTTTCTTGTGCGTAGCTTTTTATCATTTGCAACTGTTCTTCTATTATTATTGTTAAGCTGACAGGTTGCTTTTCTATCTTTATAAGTCCGGACTCTATCCGTGATATATTTAGGATGTCTTCGATCAGCCGACTTAATCTTTTGGCCTGATTTTGAATCACGGAATAAAATTGTTTTTTTGTTTCTTCATCATCAGCTTCACCATCAGCGAGCATTTCAGAACAAGCCATGATAGAGGCTAGAGGTGTTTTTAATTCGTGCGAGACATGACTTACAAAATCGGTTTTGGCCTGCTGAATTTGCTTCTCCCGCGTAATGTCGTGCAGCACTGCTACAGCTCCGCAAACCTGCTGTCGGTCATCGTAAACGCAGGAGATAATGCAGTCGAAAATTTTTGAGCTTTCATCCTGTGTAAATTCGATTTCGTGTCTGGTTGCCTCCACCTGGCTGTACTTAGTTTGACGCAGAAAATCCACAAATTTACTTTTGTCGCCAGCTATAAGCTCATCAATAGGTTTATGCTGCGAACTTTTGAAATCAAAATGGAAAAGTTTGCCCGCTGCCTGGTTTGCCATCAACAACCTGTCAGACTCGTCAACGACGATAACTGCATCACAAAGGCTGTATATAATGGCCTCGGTGTTTGCCTTTTGTCTTTGCGAAAGTTTAACCTGGATTTGCAAATCTTTGATTTGATTGCGGAACTGCTCTACAAGCTTAGAGTAACTTTCAATGCGGTTAATGACCGATTCTCGATACCGGATACTTGATACTCGTCGAGGGCCCCCGCCTTGCGGGAACCCAGAATCGAGCATCGAGGATCGAGCATCAAGTTCCGGCAGTTCAGCCTGAAGCGCCCTATCTATGGACGTGATGGCGCGGGCCAGTTTTAGCCAGAACCAGCCGAGCCAAATCACGCCCACAGCCCCGACACAATATGCGAACATGCACAGTGCACCGTGCCTGCTGCGCCAGGCCATGAGGCCCGCTACAAGCAAACTGCACGCCACAATAGCTGTGACTATCGCATATGAGTTCGTTCTAAGTTTCAAACCAACAGCTCCAGATCGATTAACTACTTCTGACGTTTCTTCGAGTCTTGACTGTCGTCAGACAAGTCATCAATAATCAATTGTTTACCTTCTCATCCACTTAGGAGCTTCCTGCCGGTCAATAACCTCCAGCATAACTCTCTCCATCTTGTCCAGATCCTCAGGTCTGGTTGCGGCGATAATCTTTTCTTTTAGTCGCAGCGCTTCCAGGTATGCCGGTCGGAGATTAAGAGCTGTAGTCAATTGCCGCATTGCTGATTCGTTGTTGCCTTCGAGGTAGAACTTGACCGCCTGTGTATAATTATCCTCCGCCAATCTAGTCCTATCTATCCACTGCAGCTGGTCCTTTGCAGCAGAGCGTTTACGGCTGATGTCTGCAGCCCTTGCTTGACCCTCTATTTTGTTTGGCTCCTCTATAATGTGCGGCGTAAGCATCACAATGACTTCTTCTCGCTTTGATTTGTCAACCGTGCTTCTGAAAGCCGTCCCTACAAATGGTAAGTCACCCAACAATGGGACCTGATGGCGTGTTGTATCAACAGTGTCCCTAAATAGTCCTCCGATAACAATGGTCTGGCCGTCTTTGACCATTATATTAGTCGCCACTTCAGTTGAGGTTTCGGTAGGAAGACCGTCTGATACGCTTCCATCGCTATCCTTGGGATGGATATCCATACGGATGTAACCATCGTTACCTATGTATGGTCTGAACGAAAGCTTGGTTCCGGTTTCCAGAAAGCTCACTTGTGAAGTTGAAGTTCCCCCTTCTGATACCGTTGTCTGAGAGTAATATCCATACTTCTTACCGATATAGACCTGTCCAAGCTGCTTATTGATTGCCAGAATCTTCGGATTCGCAAGAACTGTAAGGTCGGTTACCGATTCCAATGCACGGATAAGCGCAGCCACATGGTCGCTCGTTACCCCAATATTCAGCCCATCGCCAACAGTGCCCTTTTCAGTTACCGCTTTAGAGGCAAAACCATACATTGATATACCATCAGCAATACCAGCACCTACATTGGCGATACTATTAATGGTAACTCCATTCAGTGTGCTCCAATCTATTCCTAACGCTGTCTGTTCGCTCAAAGTTGCACTTAGAATCGTTGCCTCAATCAGAACCTGCTTGGGTCTGGTATCCAGTTCTTTAATCAGTTTTTCTACCTTGGCTATGTTTTCAGGGTAATCGAGGACAACAATGGTGTCATTCAAAGCCATAGCGTCACCGCCCACAGAACCGGCACCAATAGATTCACCAGTGGGCATAATTTTCTCTGGTGGGGAACTACCCTGAATAATTCCGGCACCACTAAGTGCCGGAGCGACAAGCTTCAGTGCCTCAGTGGCACTTATGTAGTAGAGCGTAAAAACCTTATATATCATTCGTTCCTTATTTTCTTTAATCTGCTTGTATTCCTCGGCGGTGTAAACTTTGATGAAATTGCCCTGCTGTTCATATTTGAAGCCATAGCCCAAAATTGACTCTAACGCCTCCTCAAATGTCACATCATATAGGCTGGTAACGGTAATCAAGCCATCCACTTT
>Ga0315296_10004164_pt1 | contig 11880 bp, 14 predicted proteins | sample YL17G14_18_MG_FD_203921 | JGI IMG/M metagenome (GOLD analysis project Ga0315296, IMG submission 203921) | Sediment microbial communities from Yellowstone Lake, YNP, Wyoming, USA - YL17G14_18 | ecosystem: Environmental > Aquatic > Freshwater > Lake > Sediment | place: USA: Wyoming | collected...
AGATAGCTTTATTAATAAGTGTTGAAGCTGGTCTGGCTGTTTCTTTGAGGCATGCTGCCGACCATGTTGAATTATTATAAATTAACATGTATCTGGTGTGCAAGCCAAAGTACCTTCTGGAAAACCGCCACATGCAACACCTTTCTCTGAGCCACAGCCTGAAGGAGTACATTCACATATTTTTTCAAAAGACCTTTGTTCTGAAGGTGATTTGCAATCTAAACTGCCTCCGCATTCATAGCCATTTTTCCATGCACAACTACAACCACTAACAGAACTAGGTGTTGGTTCATTAGGTAAAGCTCCACCTTCTTCTGGAGAGGTTGGAGTTTGTTGAGAGGATTGTAAATTCAGTATATTTCCAGGTATTGTAGAATAAAAATAAATAAATCCTACTAGAACAGCTGCTATTACCAACAATATAGCTAAAGGACTTTTTTTATTTGTCTGTAAAAAGCTTTTTTCATTATCCATAAGAAAATTTTAAACTAGCCTAAATATAAAGTTATAGCTTAACGTTTTTATGTATCAAATGCTTTAACTTTTTATTCAAGGAAACCAATTTCTTATTATAAATATTATGAGGTGATTGAATGAAGAAACTTGTTTTTTGTACAATAGCAATAATGCTATTGTTTAGCAGCATAGTTGCTTACCCTTTTTAACGCCTCTATTTAAAATATTTATAGTAAAAATATGAAATTAATTACTAGTGATATTGTTTGAAAACAAAAAGAATAACTTTAGTTTTAACTTTTGTTTTAATATTTTCAATATTCTTAGTTATATCTTCAGCATTCATAAGCTCTAATCTAAACTATAAGATGCAGGGTGAGATAACAGCAGGCGGTTCGATTGAACTTAAAAACTTAACTGGCAACTACCTAGCAAAAATTGCAATTGGTCAGTCTATTGCAGGTACTGCAGCTGGAGGAGGTTATAAGATTTGTTTTGGTGTTTTCTGTACAAGAACATTCGAACCACAATACAACATAAACTTTACAGGAGTTTTAAATTATTCTAACGGCACAGCAGTTAAAAATGCGCCAATAACAATTAACATAAAATATCCTCCCACAGGAACCCCAACATTGCAATATGAAGGTAAAAATATGACGTCTGGTAGTGGATCTTTCTTTGTAAAGATAAGGAATATGCCAGAAGTTTTATTCGTACCGCCAAAAATATTGAGAGTTGAAATAAACGTTGTAGGCGATGTTGAAGCTCAATATACATGTTTTTACAATAAAACTAATAATGAAAGATGTTGCCCAATATATGGTGTTTTATGTTAGATTGATTTAACTAATTCTTTTATTTTTATTAATTTTTCTTTACCAGTTTTCATATCCCTCAATTTAACAGAATCTTTTTCTAATTCTTTTGGCCCTACTATAACAACATTGGGATATTTCAAAGAGTCTGCATATTCTAATTGTTTTGAAATGTTTCTTTCCATTAAATCAATATCAGAAACTATCCCTTTTCTTCTAAGTTCTTGAGAAATTTCCAAGGCTCTTTCCCTTAAAGAATTGCTAACTGATGCAACAAAAACTCTTTTTTCAGAATTTTTAAAATCTTTAATAAAACTAACAATCCTGTCTAAACCAAGAGATATCCCTGTTGCAGGCAAGTCTGGACCTCCGATTGTTTTAATTAGACTGTCATACCTGCCTCCCCCACCACAACTAACCTTTGCCTCTTCAATCATAACTTCAAAAACAGAACCAGTATAGTATTCCAAGCCTCTGAAAAGTTTCCAGTCAATCTTTATTTTATCTTCAATCCCAAATAATTTAGCATATCTCAGAATCTCTTCTAATTCTTTAATCCCTTCATTCTCTTTGTAATCCTTTTTAATGTCTTTTATTTTCTCTTCATTACTGCCTTTTTTATTTATCATCTCAAGTATTTTTTTACTGTTCAATCCTTTGGAATCAAGTTCTTTCTTAACATCCTCTTCCCCAATCTTATCCATTTTATCAAGTATTCTGAAAGTTTCAATAACTTTTTCCTTATCATAAAGGCTTTCAAATATTTTTTGCCAGAGTTTCCTGTTGTTTATTCTTATGAAGAAATCCTTGAAATCTAAAGCTTTCAAGCAATCTACAACAGCTGCTAAGCACTCAACATCTGCCATTGTAGAAGATGAGCCAACTATATCAATGTCTGCCTGCCAGAACTCACGCCATCTTAGTGCCTGTGGATTATCATACCTCCAAACTTTCCCTATCTGATATCTTTTGAATGGTTTTGGAAGATTCGGATTATTCATTATTACTCTTGCCAATGGCATTGTTAAATCAAATCTTAAACCTAGTTCTCTTTCAGCCTTGTCCTTGAAATAATATATCTCATCCTTTACAGATTCTCCTAATCCTCCTTTAGCAGATAACAAATCAAAACTTTCAAATGCAGGAGTTTCTAATTGAAGAAAACCATATCTCTCAAAAATTCTTCTTATTATGTCTATTGTTTTCTGCAGTTTTTCCATTTCTTCAGGAAGTAAATCTCTTGTTCCTTTGGGTGTCTGTAACATATTGTATTTTTTAGAAATAGGAGTAGATAAATCTCTTCTTTTGTTAATGAAGTAGTCCACCCATTTTAACCAATAGAGAAATAGTCTATAAAAACATAAATAGTTATCTTGTCTCGAAACTTTCAAATTCTCCTTTACATTCACTAAACTCAATCTTTACATTATCAACTCTGGCGAAGGTTGGACCTTTTTTACACCACTCGATTATTTCTTTTATCTTATCTTCCTCACCTTCAAAAACAGCCTCTACTTTACCGTCAGAAAGATTTCTAATCCATCCTGTTAAGCCACGATTTCTAGCTTTTATTCTTGTCTCAAAACGAAATCCGATCCCTTGGACATCGCCAGAAATTATAACATGAGCCCTAATGAACTTCAACTACATCGCCTATGGTTAACTTCTTCCTTTCTATTCTTTTTCCTAGAGTTTTTTCTTCCATTTCTTCTATTAATTGGATATTAAAGAATTTTTCTAATTTATTTATTAGTCCTAAATGAGGTTCCCACCCTTCTTCTATTCTTTTAATAGAAGAAGCTTTTTCACTCAATTTTTTAGCTAATTGTTTTTGTGTTAAATTCATTTTTTCCCTAGAATTTTTGATAATGATATGAAAGTTATTTTTTATTACCTTTTCTAATTCCTGTATTTTTGGGATTTCTTTTTTTACTGATTTGAATTCTATTACCGGAATTTCCTCTCCAAAACTAACGCAATTATCACAAACACTTAGAATAGCTTCGTCTATTTTTGTTTTCCGTTTAGCATCTTTAGAACCGCAGAGTTCGCATTCAGGGGGCATAAAAACCTCAATTATAAATAGTTCACATAAAAATAAATATTGGGTTGTTATGACCGGCGAATTTCAAATCCTGTTCTAAAGATTTATTTAAAGGAGTTTATCAATTAATTTCTAAGGTGCTAAAATGAGCGAATATAGCCCTCAAGATATAGAAAAGAAGATGCTGGTATTTTGGGAAAAGAATAAGCTATTTGAGAAATTAATGAAATTGAGAAAAGGTAATAAAAGATTTTCTTTTATGGACGGACCACCCACAGCTAATAATCCAATGGGCGTTCATCATGCTTGGGGTAGAACTTACAAGGATCTTTATCTGAGATTTAAAGGAATGCAGGGATTTGAGACCAGAAGACAACCAGGGTTTGATTGTCAAGGTCTTTGGGTTGAGGTTGGAATAGAAAAAGAATTGGGTTTCAAATCAAAGAAAGATATAGAAAAATATGGTATTGATAAATTCACAGAAAGATGCGTAAAAAGCGTATTAAACTATGTTAAAAATTGGGTTGATTTGTCAAAGAAGTTAGGAATGTGGATGGATTGGGAAAACCCATACCTAACTTTAACAGACACCAACATCGAATATGTATGGTATTTCTTAAAGAAATGTTATGAAAAAGATTGGCTCTATAAAGGTTTGAGAGTACTTCCTTGGTGTCCACGCTGTGGCACAAGTTTATCAAGCCACGAAGTGGCTAGTGGATACAAAGAAAAAACTCATCCTGCCATTTATGTGAAATTTCCTATTAAGGATAAACCCGGTGAGTACTTGCTAATTTATACAACCACTCCATGGACTTTAGCTTCTAATGTAGCTGTAGCTGCTAATCCAGATATAGAGTATGTTAGATTAAAATTAGGGGAAGAAACTTTCATCTTAGCCAAATCTCTTGTTGAAAAAGTAATCTCTGAAAAATATTACAGTATTTTACAAACAATTTATGGAAGAGAATTGGTTGAATTAGAATATGAAAATCCTATGAAAGATTTAATTCCTATTCAATGGAATATAACTGGAAAGATTGTTCTATCTGATAAATATGTTAGCATCGAAGAAGGAAGTGGTTTGGTTCATATTGCTCCTGGACACGGACCTGAAGATTATGAAATTGGAAAAGAGTACAAATTGCCTGTTTTATCTCCATTGGATGAAGCAGGTATCTTTAATGATGAAGTTGGATTCATAAAAGGAAAGAATGCAAAAGAAGCTAATGAATTAGTTCTAGATAAGTTAAGGGAAAGAGGTTTGCTTTACAGAGAAGAAAAAATTAAACACAGTTATCCCTGTTGTTGGCGTTGTGATGAAGAATTGATATACAGAACAGGAGAAGAATGGTTTATTTCTACTCAAGAAATCAAACCTAAACTTTTAGAAGAAGCTCAAAAGGTTAAATGGTATCCTGAGTGGACATCTAAAAGTATGATCGACTGGCTAACAAATCTAAAGGATTGGAATATATCTAGAAAAAGATATTATGGTCTGCCTTTGCCTTTTTGGATTTGTGAAAAATGCAAATACATGGAAGTAATAGAGAGCAGAAAGGAATTGAAGAAAAGAGCAATCAAAGGTTTTAAGGAATTGAAAGAATTGCACAGACCTTGGATTGATAATGTTATTTTGGAATGTCCTAAATGCAAAGGTGAAATGAAAAGGACAGAAGAGACAGGAGATTGCTGGCTGGATGCTGGAGTTGTTTTCCATTCTACCTTAAAATATTTAGAAGATAGAAAGTATTGGGAAAAATGGTTCCCTGCTGATTTTATAACAGAGATGCATGAACAAGTTAGACTTTGGTTCTATGCTACTTTATTTGTTTCTGTTACCTTAGAAGGAAAGGCGCCATACAAATCTGTTCTAGCTCATGGAATGGTTCTTGACGAAAAAATGAGAGAGATGCATAAAAGTGCTGGAAATGTTATCTGGGCAGATGAAGCTTTGGAAAAAATGGGCGGAGATGTAATGAGATGGATGTATTGCTTGCAAAGTCCTGGACAACCAATGCCTTTCGGTTATACTCCTGCAAAGGAAGTAAGAAGAACTTTAAATGTTTTATATAATACAACAAAGTTCTTACAGACTTATCTTGAAGCTAATAATTTGAAACCTAAAAAACCAAAAGTATTTGATATCTCAAGCAAATGGCTGCTGTCTAGAGTACAGACTTTGAAACAAGATGTCACAAGTGATTTAGAAGACCTGAAACCGCACCTAGCAGCATCTAAATTACAGGAATTCTTTTTGAATGATTTGTCAAGATGGTATGGACATATAATAAGAGAGGACTTGAAGCCTGGTTTGAAATCTAAAAATAAACAAACTGTTCTTTATACATTTTATAATGTCGTGTTAGAAACATTGAAACTCTTAGCTCCTTTCATACCATTTGTTACAGAGTCTTTATACCAAGAATTCTTTAATAAATTTGAGAAAGAGAAAAGCATACATCTTTCTGATTGGCCAAAAGTAGAAAACAAATTTTTAAATAAAAAATTGGAAAGCCAGATGGTGATAGCTAAAAAGATTGTTGAAACAGCAAATGCAGTCAGACATGAGAAAAACTTGAAATTAAGATATGTTTTACAATCTTTAACAGTAGATGGTAAAGAAGAGGTTGCAGAATCTGCTAAAGTTTTGAAAGAAGTTATTGAGAAAATGACAAATGTCAAAGAAGTTAAAGCAGGAACATTGAAAGAAGGTAAAGAATTTGAGAATGGAAAAGTATTTCTGAACACTGAAATTACTCAGGAACTAAAAGATGAATGGTTATTGAGTGAATTAACTAGAAATACGCAAGAAATGAGAAAGGAATTAGAATTGGAAATAACAGATAAGATTATTTTGTATCTTCCTGAAGACAAATTATTTGTAAAGTCTAAAGATTTTATAGAAGGTTCAACAGGTAGTAAAATAATCTTTGGAAAGATTCTTGGAAAGAAAGCTGAATTTGAATTTGAAAATAAGAAATATGAATTTGGAATTAAGATTTAATTTTTTTCTTTTTTACAACAACAACGATATATCCTGCGACTTTATTTCTAACAGGTTTATCACCAATTATTTTCAATTCTGTTAAAAATTTCTTATTATTAGTAAAATTATTACTAAATTTATCTGGATAATTCTCTACTAATTGTTTTGCTGTATTCTTTATCCATTTGCCTCTTATCCTTCCCACATAATCACCAGTAAACTTTTATTACTTGTATTATTATAAATAATCTATGCATTACCTTGTTATAAGCATAGCAGGTTTGTTTGTATTTGATGAAAAGAATAAACTCATAAAATACAAGCTTTTTGAAAAAAATCCTGAAGAAATTGCAAGAAAACTTGAAAAATTTGAAAAGCAAGAAGAATTTCCTGAATTAAACGAAATCAAAAGAGAAATAGAGAATCTCATTGTCAAACAACCAAATCCTGCCACAGAATATTTTAGAAAGAACTTTAGAAAAATTGTAATTGAGTTGGATTTTGTTAAATCTGATACTGAGTTAAATCAGATTTTGAATTCTGTTTCAGTAGCTACAGCAAAAATGAAGATATCTTCGATTGAAAGAAGAGATAAACTTATAGTTCAGGTAGTTTCTGCTCTAAATGACTTGGAGAAAATTCTTAATACAATGAGTGAAAGATTAAGGGAATGGTACGGTTTGCATTATCCTGAATTAGAAATTATAGATCATGAAAAGTTTGCCGAAATGATAGCAAAATATGGATATAGAGAGAATTTTGAGAAATTCGGCAAAAGCATGGGAATGAAATTGAAAGAAGATGATATAAAAACTCTCCAAGATTATGCTAAACAACTTAAAGAATTATACATGTTGAAAAAAGAAGTTGAAAAGTATTTAGGAAAAGTTGTACCTGAAGAGATCCCTAATTTGAATGTTTTATTAGGAAGTATTTTAGCTGCTAGATTATTAGCTCTGGCAGGTTCTTTAGAAAAACTTGCAAAGATGCCCTCTTCCACTATTCAATTATTAGGAAGTGAGAAGGCATTATTCAGATTCCTTAAAGAAAAGAAAGAAGGACGTCCACCAAGATTCGGAATTCTTTATCTACATCCAGATATTTCCGGCGCTAAAAGAGAATTGCAAGGAAAAATTGCTAGGCTGTTATCTGCTAAACTAACCTTAGCAGCCAGAGCAGACTTCTATACAAAAAAGGATATGTCTAAAGAGCTTTTAGAAGATTATAAAAAGAAATTGGAAGGAATCTTAAATCCTACTGCTTAGTACCTGTTATCCTTTCTGCAAGTTCATAACCACCTGTAACTTCTGGTGCAACTATGATATCTGCCCCTGCCCTTTTAAATTCGTCTCTGGCCTTTAATGTATTTAATCTGGTAGCGACTTTTATTCTTGGGTTCATGTCTTTAGATGTTAAAACTAAGAAAATATTTTTGTTGTCCTCTCCTGTACAAGCTAGCAATCCTTTGGCTTTAGTTACTTTTGCCTTTACCAATGTCTCCTCGCTCATACAGTCTCCTTCTAAAACTATATAACCTCTATTTCTCAAAAATTCTACCCTTGCCGTATCACTTTCAATTATAACAACTTTTTTGCCAGCTTTTTTTAACTTCTCTGCTGCATAAGTTCCAACTCTGCCTGCTCCGCATACTATGTAGTGATCTTTTATTGAAGAAAGACTGATTCTCATTAAAATTCCTCCTATTCTTAATTCAGTTAATAAAATAATAACCTTTTCGAACATATAAAATGTAATGCCTAAAGCAAGGAATATTAAAACAACGTAAAAGATGTTTCCTAAAACTCCTCCTGTTCCAGCAGTCAGTATTTGCGTTAAAGTCATCTGAAATGCCTCGATAATACCTACATTAGAATGACTGCTCATTATTAGGGCTCCTAGAACTAGTAATATTACAATTATTATTAAGATTACTTTTAATTCTCTCAGAGTTTGCCTTGTTTCTTCTTTCATAAGACCTTTAATAAATATTAAAACAAGTTTAATTTAAATAGTGTTGTTATGAAGGAAATATTTCCAGGGATATTTTTAATCGAAGATATGCTATTTGTAGAAAATCTTATACCTAATTATAATCCGTTTGGAGATCGATTAATGAAAATTGATAAAAAAGAATATATAACGTGGAACCCACAAAGATCAAAGTTGGCTGCAGCAATTATAAAAGATATAAAATTAGTTCCTATTAAAAAGGGTAGTTCTATTCTCTACATGGGAGCAGCGCATGGATACACTTGCTCTAAAATTTCTTGTGTTGTTGGTGAAGAGGGAATAATTTATGCAATTGAATTTTCTGAAAGATGCTTTAATGAACTTTTACCTTTATGTGAAAAATACAAAAACATTATTCCTATTCTTTCTGATTGCAGGAAAACTGAAAATTATAGCTGGATTGAAAAAGTTGATATAGTTTATTGCGATATAGCAGATCCTCAGGAAGTTGAGATTTTTATCAGAAATTGTAATGAATTCTTGAAAAAAGATGGATATGGAATGATTGCAATAAAATCAAGAAGTATTGATGTGACAAAAAGTCCGAAAGAAATATACAAAGAATCTTTGAAAAAATTAGAAGAAGTTGGTTTTGATATTATAGATTGGAAGACTCTAGATCCTTTAGAAAAGGCTCATGCTTTTATTATTATTAAAATGATTTAATTCGAGTTTCTATGTGCGGAGGGCAGGATTTGAACCTGCGAAGGGACTAACCCACTAGGCCCTCAACCTAGCACCTTAGACCAGGCTTGGCTACCTCCGCCTAGTATAGATAACTAATTTAGAAATTATTAAAATATATTATACAGCTTTCAAGTGTTCAGAATTTGCTATTATTTTCTTAATCTTGTTTCCGTCCTTTATTTCTACAAAATAAGCCCTACCTCTTTTACCAATAATTCTTCCAAATAATCCCTGAAATCTTTTGAATGGAGTTCCTCTACTAGAAGAAGATTCTATATCCACTATAACCTTATCGCCAATGTTGAATTGTTTAACGTATTCATTAACAGCTACTCTTTTGGTTTTTCTGAATTTTTCCCTAGTTCTTCTTCTCGGACCATGAGATTTTACTACCATAAAATCATCTGAATATTTATAAGAAATACTTATTAAAGTTTATATAAGTGATGCTATGAAAGTAATTGCCACTGCAGGAATGCCAGGTTCAGGAAAGGGAGAAGCTCTTAAATATTTTAAAGAAAAGGATATATCTGCTATTGTAATGCGCGAAGTTGTTCAAAAAGAAATGGAAAAAAAAGGTATAGAAGTTAATAACAAAAATTTAAGAGAATATGCAACAGAACTAAGAAAGAAAAATGGAATGGATATTGTAGCTAGAATGTGTCTACCCCTAATAAAAGAATTGGCCAAAAAACATGAAACAATATTGATTGATGGGATAAGAAGTTTTGAAGAAGTTAAAATTTTTAAAAAAGAACTTACTAAAGATTTTGTTTTGATAGCAATTTTTGCATCTCCTAAGACTAGATTTGAAAGACTTAAAAATAGAGGAGAAAATTGGGATATGAAAACCTGGGAAGAATTTGAGTGGAGAGATAATGTTGAACTGAGCTGGGGTTTGAGAAATTCAATAGCATTAGCTGATTTTACAATAGATAATTCAGGCAGCTTAGAAGATCTAAATAAACGATTAGATAAAATTCTTAAAACAATTATTGGTTAGGGTATTGTTCAACTTCATTTTTTAGAAAAACTACTTCTATTCCAGCTTCTTTGAAAATCTGTCTTGTTATTTCTCCAGCATGATACATCTTTTCACAAACAACTCTTTTTACTCCTGCATTTATTATCATTTTTGCGCATGTCAGGCAGGGTTCGAATTTAACATACAAAGTAGCTCCCTCTGTAGAAACTCCATGCAAAGCAGCCTGAACAATTGCGTTTGATTCTGCATGAGCAGTTCTTATGCAATGCTTTGTTATTTTGCCATCAATAATGACATCGCTCATCAAGTGTCCTACTTCACTACAGTGAGGTAGATTTTTGGGTGCACCGACATAGCCTGTAGTAATAATTCTCTTATTTTTTACTAGAACTGCACCGTTTCTACCCCTATCGCATGTCCCTCTTGTCCCAACTACTCTTGCTATTTCCATGAAATATTCATCCCAAGAAGGCCTTTTGAATTCTTCTTCCATTACTTCAATTTAGAAGATTAAATTTATAAGTTTTATTATTGTGGTTCAGGTTGTTGTTGTCTTGCCGAATAAAATCCTAGAGGCTTTTTGCTTCCAAGGGGCAATAAATCTTTACGTTGAACATATGAAACTATTCTTGGTTCACTTAAAGTACCTCCAACTTGAGCTAAGTAAACTCTTTTTCCACATTCAGAATTAGTACAACTATGAGGGGTACCACCTTTACCGGTTGCCATAATTTTTTCTATTTTTTCTGATTTCGCATCAACCTCAGCAATAATTTTATCAAGGTTGGTCTCTGAACCGCATTTTGAACAAACTGCAAAATTTGTAGTACTATCTCCTATTACTCGGAGAATTTTACCTTGATCGTATTGTTTTTTTCTACCTCTTAAACCCTCTACTTCTATTGTCATTTTTTATCACCTTTTAGTAATCTAATTCATATATGCTAAGTTTTAAATACTTATCGTTCGATAGTAAAAAGTTTATAAACCTTTTGGTCTTTCAATTTTAATAACATCCAAATTCTTTGGAATAGCCTCGTTATTTAATATCTCAGAAACAGATGGTTTAGTTCTACCTTTATCGCCTGTTACTAATTCTTTTACATATAAACCAGCAGAAGCTTTAATCTTAAGCTCAATAGTTTTTTTGTTTATATATTTGTAGTTTAGATTTTTGACAGCTCTTTTCCTTATCAAATCTGCTCTTCGATGAACAACTCTTTCTGGAGTTCTCTGATTTATAATTCCAATCAAGTTTTTTAATTTTCTTAATTCTTGTTTTTTAATTGGTTTTTTGAATTTGACTAAAATTCTATAGGTTTTATCACTTGCCTCTGATTTAATTCTTCTGACAGTAAACTTATTAGAAATCTTCAAACCTTTTACTTTAACTTTTCTACTTTTATTTATCTGTTTTTCAATTTTTCTAAAATTGATATTTCTTATTTTTGGCTCTATTATTTCAATAACAAATGGTCTCCAGTCAAGACATCTAGCGTCTACGTCCTCTCTTCCCATTCCGTGAAACGAATTGTTTTTTCCTTCAGTGACTTTCATGATAGGTTTCGCAACTATTTCCTGAACAGAAGTCTTATACTTTCCCGGAGTTCCCCATTTGGATTGCGGGATTCCTCTTGCTAATTTCTTATAATAACCTAAAATATACAAAGAATTTATCACAATCTCAGCATCATTTTTTTCAAAGTTTGCTATTACTAAAACATTAGGATCTTTAAAATTAACAGGTTTTTTAATTATCCTCCATATTTTCTTTCCTAACTCTCTATTTATCTCAGATTTTATCGACTCGACAAACTCTATACCGATTTTTTCCCACAATTTTTCCTCTTTTTCAAGAATCTCTGGAGGAACTTTCGAACCCACTAAAAAA
>Ga0315296_10004165_pt1 | contig 11878 bp, 11 predicted proteins | sample YL17G14_18_MG_FD_203921 | JGI IMG/M metagenome (GOLD analysis project Ga0315296, IMG submission 203921) | Sediment microbial communities from Yellowstone Lake, YNP, Wyoming, USA - YL17G14_18 | ecosystem: Environmental > Aquatic > Freshwater > Lake > Sediment | place: USA: Wyoming | collected...
CCTCAGGCTCGTGGACGCGCTTGCCGAGCAGGTGCCGGTCAAGGAGAACCCGCGCGGCATTCCCAGTCTCTAGTACATGCCGCTCGTCGGCCCCGAGAGTTTCTTCGACGGCTTCGGTTTCGCCCCGTACATGAAGCGCTTCCGGTGGGAACCGATTCCTCTCGACGCCCATGAAACGAGCTACCAGATTCGGAATCCGCTGCTGCTGTTTCTCGAGCGCCTGAACCAGCGGCTCCCGAAGAAGTGGGACAACCGCCTGAAGCGCTTTGTGCGGAATGATGATTGGTTGTTGTGGAAGTTGCCAGCCGGATCGGCACGCAGCAGGTAGTCACCATGCGCGTTTATGTAGGGAGACGAGGGTCGACCCCGAGCGCGAGCGGTGATCCGCTCTCCAACGTCGATTCCGCGCTGAAACGTTCTTTCACGGAATGCCTGCGGTCTGCCCGTGCGACGCGTGCCACCCGGCGGGAGTTCAGCTTCACTGTGATGCACCGCCCGGACCATCGGATGGAGTGACTTTGCGGCGTCCCGGTTCAAGGAGCCGCTTCGTCGAGGTCGAACGATGGGATACGACAAGCGAGATCTCGTAGGTCGACTAAAGGCCCTGTTGGCTGACGCAGCTGGTCGGTCGTTGGCCTCGATTGCCGAGGAGCTCAATGTCGATCGGCACACCGTCACGAGGTCGGTTCGACGAGTTGAGGGCGTCTCATTCAAGCAGCTCCAATTCGATTTCATCGCCGCCGCCCTAGACCGCATTGCCTTAGGCCCACGTCCGACTACCGGAAAGGAAATAGCTGCGCGTCTCGGGCTCGCCTCGCAGAGGCGCGTGCGCGCGTGGAGAAGGCGGACATCACCATCGCGAGGCGATCCCGGTCTAACAGCGCAGGCTGTGCGCCGGGATGAAGATGTGCAGAGTCGTGAACGCGAGAGTCGCACGGGAAAGGGCTAGATTGCAGCGCGCAGAGCTCGTCGGTGTGTGGGCGCGGAGCACGTTCACGACAATCGGTGCCGTTCGCGGCGCCCAGTTGCTGGGCCGTGCGCACAGCATTACGCAGGCAGCGCCGTGTGACCGCACCGAATTGCGTGCGATTGCCCCGCCGGGTATCTCGCGCGTCACGACGATGGGCCGGAGACCCTGGCGCGGTGGGCGGCAGTTGGTGACGTCCGGCGTGCGATCGACGGGAAACATGAAGATGGCCTCGAGACCGGAGGTTCAGATGCGCGGCAACCGCTTCGCGTCGGCGACCGTGGTGGAGCGTTCGAGCAGGGCCCGGACCCAACTGAACGGGTGACCGCAGCGCCCGGAAACCAGGCGGGGCCGGGTGCGAACATCGTCATGCCGGAGCAGGCGAACAGTAGCAAGACAGGCGAAATTCTAGGGCGAGTGCCGCTTTGTGTTCTCAACAAGAGCGTGGTCAGCTTCGGGACGGCCCACCAGTACCCCGATGCCCTGCCGCAAGCGGCACTGGGAGGTGCGGACGTTTGGCGGCTCGCACTTTGTGCGCTGTGGATCGGGTGAGCGTCGCATTGCGCCACAATCGTCGCTATTGCTTCAGATGTGGTCTTGTGCGTCAACGGCGCTCGATGTAGTCTTACCCACGTTCAAGCGTCGGCAGGCAGGCCGCAGCACCCTGGGCGTTGCGCATCCCGTGGTTGCCGCGACGTTGCGACAGTCCGTCTAAGGGAGGCCAACAAGTGCGCATCGCTGTGTCGCCAGCCGCGGCGATGGGTCTGGCAGCGTGTTGCATGATGGCGTACTGGTGCATGCATGGCTTGGAAGCATGGGCTGGCCAGCGGTACAAGCGTGCCGTAGCTACCGCGCCGAGGGCGCTCCTGCTGGTCGGCCACAAGCTGAACCTCCGAACCGGAGGAGTGATGGCCAAGGGGCATCCCACGCTCATGCTCGTGGCGTCTGATACATGCGCTGGTGCGAGGAGAGAGGTTCTTATCTGGCGCCAGACGATTGAGGCTATCGGACGGCAGTGCCGACCACACCTCCTGCTGGTCGGTCTTGGGTCCGCTTCGCTTGTGGAGCCACTCGCACATCTGGCACGCAGGAATGGGTGGACCCACGAGACGGTCGTTGTACCGGATACGGGGCTGCCCGAGTATGGCCTGAGGACCGGAATTCACTCAGTTCCATATACGATTGTCTTAGGACCAGACATGCGGGTCCGACTCATTGTGCCATCGATGAACGAGAAAGCTGTAGCCATGATCCGTCGTTCAGTGGAGGCATCTGCTATCGACCGTGACGGGGGACGGGTCCTCTGACGATTCAACGCGTGCGGATAGCGCACCGTCGTCCCGACGTCCTGCCGGCCATCGAGTGGGCTGACGGTCGTAGAAGATGGGGTGCAGTGGTGCTGTCGTGGTCTACACGGGTCCGGCACTCCGTTCGCAGACTGAGGACGTCATGGTTGCTGCTGTTGGTCATGGCCGTCGCACTGGGCGGTACAGCGGACATCGTCACAGGGGCGCTCTCACTCGCACCGAGAACGGCCGTTGTCGCGCCGGAGCGCGTGGTTCTGGTCTGGCCGATTCGTAACCAGGCGAGACGCGATCAGCGCGGTCTTGCGACCCGCCAGGAGGTGGACGCATGGCGAACTCGCCGCGGGGACGTGTTCTCGGATGTCGCCGTCGTCAGGCCCTGTGCGATCGACTCATGTCCACATCTCGTCACGGATCCTCACGGGCCGAGAGTCGTTCGCGCGGCGGAGGCAACACCGAACCTCTTCGCCCTTCTCGGTGCAAGCGCGGCACAGGGCCGCCTGTTTTCTGGGGAAGATGCGACGGCGGATGACGGTGTGATCATCAGCGATGCGTTCTGGAGGGGCCCGATGGCAAGCGCCCCACTGGACCGCCTTCACGTGCTCCTTCGATCCCATAAGGTTGGAGCGATTCGTTCTCTGCGGGTGGTGGGTGTCCTCGCGCCAACCGTCCGCCTGGATCTTCCGTACGAGACTGACTTGTGGATTCCCGTTCCGTGGAGTGCCTTCCGTCGGGACGTCGCCGAGCTCGAGGTCGCCTTTCACGTCGTTGGGCGCCTGCAACCAGGAGTCACGTTGCCGGCCGCACGTGGTGCGCTCGCTTACATGGGCACGGTCCGTACAGACGCCGAGTCGGTTTCTGGGCCTGATGTTCTGCTCGAACGGTTCGACGATTACCTCTTCAGAGCGACCCGTCCCCTCGTCGCTGGCATCGTTTCTGGGACGGTCATCTGCGTTGCTGCCTGCTCGCTGGCGGCAGGCCTGTTGTGGATTACATTTGTGAAGCGCCACGAGAGCGCGTGGTGTGTGACCGGCGCTCTGGGAGCGCAACCCTGGCAGCTGATTGCGGATTGGGCGACGAGCTTCTTCTGCGGCTCTGGCATTGTCGCTGTCGGGGCCCTCCTAACCTCATGCTGCCTGGGACTCGTGACTGACCGGGTGGCACCTCGACCCGACAGCAGCTACTCTGCGGACTTGACGAGGTACCTAGCGCTGCTTTGGTCAGCAGGACCATTGGTCCTAGTGGCAGGCGTCCTGTCGTTCGGCGAATTCAGGCACGTCGCGTACCGCTCGTCCTTCAATGTCTCAACGGACGGTCTCGCCTCGAATGGCCGCGCGACTGCTCGGTGGCCAGTGGCGCTACAAGCATCGCTGGTCTCAGCGCTGCTAGTCGGCGCCGTGGTCGCGTCCCTTCTGCTTGCACAGACTGCGCGGGCGGACCTAGGCGTGACAGTACGGGGCGTACGCTACCTTCGAGTGAGCACGCTGGATGAGTCGACGCTCACAAAGTACTTCGCGGTCACCGATGAGATTCGTGCCGCGCTGAAACCACTCGGGTCCGTCGCAATCGCTTCCCGGCTGCCAGTTGGTGAGGCTGGCCGTGAGCGCGGGGTGAATCGGCCGCCGGATGCCGTCGGCGGACCGGCGATATTGCGGGTGATCCACCAGCAAGTTGATGGAAACTACTTCCGTACCTTGGGCATCACTCTGATTGCTGGGCGTGGTTTCGCAGCCGCCGACACCATCGGTGCTCCACCGGTCGCCATCATTTCGCGGAGCTTGGCACGTCAGTGGTTTGGAGCGAAGGAAGCGGTCGGTCGACGATTCAGGTTCGGGGGCAGAGCCGTTCAGGTGATCGGGGTGGCCCCCGACATCCGGCGCAGTCTTCATGAGGATCCGAAGCCGACGTTGTACAGCCACATCTACCAGGACCCTAGCATTGGGTTTGTCGTACTTCTTCGGAGCGATGTCGAGACAGCTCAGGAGGCGTTGCGTGGAACGGTAGCGCGTCTCATGCCGAACGAGGGCGTGCTCGAAGAGGGGTCATTGCAGTCGAGGGTCGATCGTGAGTTTGCGGAGATCGCGATTCTAGCGCGCTCAGGGGGCTATGCGGCTGCGCTGTCTGTGTGTGTGTTCATCATCGCACTAATACCAACGTGCGCACACGTCAGAGCAACGAGGGCTCAGGAGTTGCGCATCCGTGCGGCACTCGGCGCTACCCCGCGTCGGCTCCAGCTGTATCTGTTTCGGCGGATTGCCGAGCCTGTCATGGCTGGGGCGAGCGCCGGAGTGCTGGCTGGTGGGCTGGCGCTCACAGTCACGCGCAGCCAAGTGTTCGAGGCTTCGGCAGTGACGTCTGGCCACTTGTTGGCTGGTTGTGCTGTTGCGCTTCTCCTCACGTTTGCCGCAACCTGTGTTTCCGTCGGAACAGCCGCCGCTGTAGACCCAGGACGCCGAGCACTAGGTTCGCGTAGAAAGGTGCCGTGGGCACCTTGATGAGACACAGGATATTGAACGAACCGGCTTCGCCCAGTGGCCTGCCTGGTTCAACACTCGCCTGGAGCCGTCGCCTCTCATTATTGACTTCCGCATAAGTAATGCAATATATCAGGGGCATCCTCAAGTTCGCATCGGTTCGCGCGCGCGCGTTCGTGACATTCGTCGCGACCGTCTTTGCGTTGTCGGGGCTGGCCGTGTGCATGGCGGGTCTGGCGGCGATGGTGGCCTTCACCGTCGCACGACGAACCCGCGAGATCGCGATCAGGATGACGCTTGGCGCCACGCCACCCCTTGCCCGCAGGCTGGTGATGCAGGAGGCGTGCGCCGCGGCCGGGATCGGAATCGGCCTGGGACTCGGTGCCGGCGCGCTCATCTCGAAGACCCTGTCCCGCTTCCTGTACGGGGTGGAACCCGCGGACCCGGCCACGCTCGCCGCCGCGACCGCCGCGATGGCCGTTGTCGTCGTACTGGCGCGTTGGATTCCGGCCTCAAGGGCTGCGGGACTGGATCCGTCGGTCGCGCTACGCGTTGACTGAAGGAATCGACCAGTTGGTTTGCCTCGGCGACCTCAGAGGTGCTTCTGGCGGGAGCGATCTCATGGTTGACATTGCGCGGCCCGATCTTGCGGTCGCCCGGCGCCACCGCAGGTTGATTCTCGGCGCCGCCGCCCTCGCGGCGTTGGCGACGGTGTCAGTCGTCGTGTCGCGTCTCCGGCCCGCCGCTCCCACGGTGGAGCGTCAGTCGGTGTGGATCGGAACGGTGCAGCGCGGGCCGATGGTGCGAGAGGTGCGGGGTGCAGGCACGCTCGTGCCGGAAGACCTCCGCTGGATTCCCGCCGTCGTGGACGGTCGCGTCGAGCGCATCCGGTTGCACCCGGGTGCGCCGTTGACGCCAGACGCGATCATTCTCGACCTCAGCAATCCCGAACTCGAGCAGCGCGTTCGAGACACGGCTCTGCAGCTCCGCGCGGCCGAGGCCGCCCTCGCCAACCGCCGCGTCGAACTCGAAAGCGCGCTCCTCGCCGCGCAGGCGGCCGTCGCGCAGTGCGAGTCCGACGCGCGCGAGGCACGCCTAGACGCCGACGCCGAACAACAACTCCATGACAAGGGCCTGACTTCCGCAATGGCATTGCGTGCGAAGCGCACGAAGGCCGACAACCTGGAGGCGCGGCTAACGCTCGAACGCCAGCGTCTTGAGATGCAGCGTCGCGTGCTCGCGTCGCAACTCGCCATCCACGAGGCCGAGGTGGACCGGCAGCGTGCCACGCTCCAGCTGACCCAGGCGCAGCGAGACGCGCTGCACGTCCGAGCAGGCGTGGCCGGCGTACTACAGCAGATCGCCGTGGAGCTCGGCGCACGGGTCGGCCCGGGCACGAACCTGGCTCGAGTAGTCGACCCAACCCGCCTGAAGGCCGAACTTAGGGTCGCCGAGACGCAAGCGAGAGACGTCCAGATCGGCCAGCGCGCAACCATCGACACGCGCAACGGCGTGATGCCAGGCCGAGTGGCCCGCATCGACCCGGCGGCCACGGGCGGCACGGTGACGGTGGACGTCGTGCTCGACGGCGCATTGCCGCGCGGGGCCCGGCCTGATCTCAGTATCGACGGCACGATTGAGCTTGAACGCCTGGCTGATGTCGTCTATGTAGGTCGCCCGGCCGTGGGCGAGGAAGGGGCCACCGTGCAACTGTTCCGGCTCGATGCGAGCGGTCATGCCGTGCGGGTGGCGGTGACGCTGGGCCGTGTGTCGGTGACCGCCGTCGAGATTCGCGCAGGCCTGAGTCCGGGAGACCAAGTGATCCTGTCGGACATGTCCCAGTGGGACGAGGTGGATCGCATCCGTCTCAAGTAGCGCCCACGCGGCCGGCTCCACCGTCTGCGTGGTCACGCACGATCCGCGCTATGCCGACCGGGCGCAGCGGACGATTCACCTGTTTGAGGGGCAGCTCGTGCACGGGGTGGAACATCCCAAGGTGGGCCGGACAGGAACCTCCCTCGATAAACGGACTGTGGGTCGCTGCGCCTACGCCGCCCACTCCCCGCACAACAGCCCGGCCTGCTCCAGCACGGTCTGCGTCGCCTTCTCCTGCTTGTCCGGGGGATACCCGTACTTCCGCAGGATGCGCTTGACCAGGACGCGGAGCTGCGCGCGGACATTCTCGCGCAGCGTCCAGTCGATCGTCACGTTGGCGCGCACGGTGGCGACAAGCTCCCGAGCAATGGTCCGAAGCACTTCGTCCCCCAGCACCTTCACCGCGCTGTCGTTGGTCTCAAGCGCGTCGTAGAACGCCAGCTCATCCTCGGTGAGGCCAAGCGACTCGCCGCGGGCGTTGGCCTCGCGCATGTCCTTCGCCAGGCCAATCAGCTCCTCAATCACCTGCGCCGCCTCTATGGCCCGGTTCTGATAGCGCCGGATGGCCTGCTCGAGCATCTCCGCAAACGATCGGGCCTGGACCACGTTCTTCCGCCGCCGCGTCTGGATCTCACCGGACAGGAGCTTGCGCAGTAACTCGACGGCGAGGTTCCGCTGAGGCAGCTCGCGCACCTCCGCCAGGAACTCCTCGGAAAGAATGGAGATGTCGGGCTTCTTGAGTCCCGCCGCGGCGAAGATGTCAACGACGCCCTCGGACGCCACCGCCCTGGACACGATCTGCCGGACGGCCAGGTCGAGCTCTTCCTCCGTCTTCGCCTCCGCCGGCGCGCGCTTCGCCAGCACCGCGCGCACCGCCTGCAGAAATCCCACATCGTCTCGAATCCGCAGCGCCTCCTCGTGCGGCACGGCCAGCGCAAACGCCTGCGACAGCTCCTGGACAGTGCCCAGGAACCGATCCTTGCCCTCTTCCTGGGCGAGGATATGCTCCTGGGCCGCAGGAAGCAGTCTCAGCTGCTCCGTCGGAGAGCCTGATACCCACCTCGACCGATCGAAACCGTGCAGCAGTCCGCAGCAGACCTCATACTTCTCGAGCATCAGGGCGACGGCCTCGGCCTGGTCAATCGCGGTCTTGCCCAGGCCTCCGCTTTCGGTGTAGGTGCCAAGCGCCTGCTTCAGCTCGTGCGCCAATCCGAGGTAATCCACAACGAGCCCGCCGGGCTTGTCGTGAAAGACACGGTTCACCCGCGCGATCGCCTGCATGAGGCCGTGACCCCTCATCGGCTTGTCCATGTACATCGTGTGCAGCGACGGAGCGTCGAAGCCGGTGAGCCACATGTCGCGCACCACCACAACCTTCATCGGGTCCTTCGGGTCGCGGAAGCGGTTCGCCAGCGCCTCCCGCCGCAGCTTGTTCCGGATGTGAGGTTGCCAGTCGGGCAGGTCAGAGGCCGAGCCCGTCATCACCACCTTGATCGCACCCTTGTCATCATCGTCATGGTGCCATCCTGGCCGGAGCGCGACGAGCTCCCGATACATCTCGACACAGATGCGGCGGCTCATGCAGACGACCATCGCCTTGCCGTCCATGGCGTCGAGCCGCTGCTCGAAGTGCGTCACGATGTCTGCCGCCACCTGCCTCAGGCGCTTCTCGGACCCGACGATGGCCTCGAGCTGCGCCCACCGTGATTTGAGCTTCTCTTTCCTCTCGACCTCCTCGCCCTCGGTCACCTCCTCGAACTCGGGATCGATCCTCGGCCTCTCCGACTCGTTCAGCTCGAGCTTCGCCAGGCGACTCTCGTAGTAGATCGGCACGGTCGCCCGATCCTCGACCGCCCGCTGGACGTCGTACACGCTGATGTAGTCGCCGAAGACCGCCCTTGTGTTCTTGTCGGTGAGTTCGATGGGCGTTCCGGTGAACCCGATGAATGCCGCGTTCGGCAGGGCGTCGCGCATGTGCCGGGCGAAGCCGTCGATGAAATCGTACTGACTGCGGTGCGCCTCGTCGGCAATGACGACGATGTTCCGGCGCTCGGATAGGACCGGATTCCCGTCTGCCCGCCGAAGCCCCGGCGAAGGTTGCTCGCCCCTCTCTTCCGGCAGGAACTTCTGAATCGTGGTGAAGACCACGCCGCCGGCCGCCACTTGCAGCTTCTCCCGCAGGTCCGCCCGGCTCTCAGCCTGCACCGGCGGCTGCCGGAGCAAATCCCGACAGCGGGAGAAGGTGCCGAAGAGCTGGTCGTCGAGATCGTTGCGGTCGGTGAGCACGACGAGTGTCGGGTTCGCCATCCTGGGCTCGCTGATCACGCGCCCGGCGTAGAAGGCCATCGTGAGGCTCTTGCCCGATCCCTGGGTGTGCCAGACGACACCGATGCGTCGATCTCCAGGCTCGCCGCCGGGGCGGCCACCCACGGTGTACCGGCCCTTCGTTTCAGCGGCGCGATCAACCGTCACCGGCAAGTAGGCGGCGCGCAGCGTTTCCTCCAGCGCTACATTGACCGCGTGGAACTGGTGGTAGCCCGCCATCTTCTTCGCCAGCCGTCCCCCGCCCGCGTCCTCGAACACGACGAAGTAGCGGATCAGGCCAAGGAAACGGCGCTTCTCGAAGACTCCCTCGATGAGCACCTGGAGCTCGGGCAGCCGAGGATCGGCCAGGGACTCGCCCGACACCGTCCGCCACGGTTTGAACCATTCTCGGCCGGCGCCCACTGCGCCGATGCGGGCCTCCACACCGTCGGAGACGACAAGCGCGCCGTTGTAGTCGAAGAGTGATGGGATCTCGCACTGGTAGGTCTGGAGCTGCTGGAAGGCGGTCCCGATGGTGGCGTTCTCGTCAGCGGGGTTCTTCAGTTCGAGCACGGCGAGCGGCAGGCCATTGATGAAGAGGACGATGTCCGGCCGGCGCGTGTGCTTGTTTTCGGTGACGGTGAACTGGTTGACCGCGAGCCAGTCGTTGTTCTCGACGTCGTCGAAGTCCACCACCTGGGCCTGCGCGCCGGCGATCGAGCCATCCCGGCGGCGGTACTCCACGGTCACACCGTCCACGAGCAGGCGATGCACCAGTCGGTTCCGCGCCTCCGGATTTGCCCCCTCCGGGCGCGTCAGCCTGCGGAAGGCATCGTCGAGGGCCCCTGACGGCAGCTCCGGATTCAGGCGCGCGAGCGCCTGCCGTAGGCGGTCTTCCAGGATCACCTGTCCGTAGTCATCACGCTCGGCCGCGAGCTCGCCGGGCGCGATAGCCGGGCCGTGCTGGATAGCGTAGCCGAGGCCTTCAAACCACTCCAGGGCGGCGTCTTCGACGACGGACTCGGTGAAGGTGGCGAAGGGCATGGGGAATCGCTTAGATAAGTAACGCCTTGTATATCACGCACTTGTGGCCCAACGCCGAACCCTCAGAGGCCACGGTCTTGAATAACATCACGCCCCAAAGGGCAGATACCGAACGTGCTTCCTGGGTCCGCCGACCAGGACCGGAAATGCCCACGAAGAAGCCGAAATGAGCGGGAACAGGCCAACTTCTTGATTCGACGGTAGTTTCACCGCGTCTCCGGGCCGTACTCGACTTGGGGGGTCAGCCCAGCGGTCGAGGCAGACAAGCGAATCGGGCCATGATGGCACAATCGATGGCCCGATTGTTGGATCAGGGCCACAACGTCCGTCAAATCGGGCCATGACGGCCCGATACATGGCCCGACTCCCTTTCATGGCCGCACCACCTGGTAGCGCACTGCCCGGGCCGCGCCCTTCATCCGAGGGTGTACTCGGCGTGATCGCCATCCCGCAACTCTTCGCGACATGCCGTCTCCACCGTCCCGTCCGGCTTCCAAAGTACGGTTCCCACCTTGGGGCTGGCCTTACCGTCGGTGCGCGGCTCCGCCACGGAATGCCGCATCACCTCGACGGCTTGTTCCATGAGCTTGCGCGGGTTAAGCTTGGCCATCAGACCGCCGTCCCGCTGAACGGTTCCGCATCGTTTACCCTCAATTCGCCGGAGATGAGCTTCGGCAGCAGACCGTCGCGCAACGCGGCCAGCGTGCGGGATTGCCGCTCGTTCTCAGCGATCTTCCCGAGTAGAGGCCCGGAAACCCGCGAGAACCTCTCGAGGAGGTCGTCACTCGGCCTTACGACCGGCGTCGCTGCGACGACTTCCGGACGTACAGCTGGATAAGCCGCGCCATCCGCCAAGTGCGAGAGCGCTTCGGTACTGTCACCGCTTGTGGCGGCCAGATACACGAACTCGGCGTACTCCGCCTTCGCCGGCCGAAGGACGGCAAAGCCAGTGCTAGCCGTGAGCCCTTCCTCGAAGATCAAGGCGTACGAACCGTTACCCGGCCGTACCGTGCCGACAATTGTGTCTCGGACCCTCAGGACACGCTGCGCTCGGCTCGGCGCTTCGTGGTGAGCATAGGAGACGACGGCCTCGATTCGTCCCCACTTCGTATTGGAGAGATCAACATAGCGGATCGCCTTTGGGCGAGTCGCCTTCGACCATGCCTCAGGATTCAGCGAAGAGAAGTCGGCAAGCGTCGCCACCTCCCATCCCTTCGGAATCTCCCCCAGCTCCGAGTCCTCGAAGGAGTCCGGGAAGAGGTTGGCGAGGTGTCTGGGCAGGCTAGGGGTCGCCTGCCCTGAGCCTGTCGAAGGGCGGCCTTCGGTCTTGGCGCGGACGGGGTCAAAGTCCACGAACCATGACTTGAAGAGGGCCCGCGCCATCGCCTCCAGCGTCTCGTTCATCCGCCGGTTCAGCTCGATCTTGTCGTCCAGCGTGCCCAGAATGTGCGCGATGGCGCGCTGGTCATCTAAGCTAGGCAACGGAATCTGAACACGTCGAAGCTCAGATTGCCTGATGCCTTGGGCCGTAGTCCCGGTGGCACGCGACAGCAAGTCGTTGCGCACCTCCTCGAACTGGAGCGCATAGAAGAGAAAACGGCCGTGGAGTCTCCCCTTCTTGGAGCGAATACCGAAGAGTCGTTGTCCCAGGCACCAATCGACGTTGCGCGAAATGTAGGCTGGTTCACCGAGTGGTGCTTCGGACGTGAGGATGACGTCGTCCGCACGCAGCGGTGTGCTCATCCATTTTCGATAGGTGACCTCATCTACGAAACGCGGTTCGTCCGCAGACAAGTCGACACGCCGTCCCTTGATCGCCTTTGCAGAAATGACGCGATAGCCGCTGGAGACAAAGTTGGAGTGGAGCTTCAGCGGCGTGACCCCGCGCCGGTCAACGATGTCATCAACCA
>Ga0315296_10004166_pt1 | contig 11877 bp, 12 predicted proteins | sample YL17G14_18_MG_FD_203921 | JGI IMG/M metagenome (GOLD analysis project Ga0315296, IMG submission 203921) | Sediment microbial communities from Yellowstone Lake, YNP, Wyoming, USA - YL17G14_18 | ecosystem: Environmental > Aquatic > Freshwater > Lake > Sediment | place: USA: Wyoming | collected...
AGAGGAGCATGGCTATCTAAGCACTTAGAAGATTCAGATAGTCGTTCCGCTTCCGTCTTCACTGTACATAAATGGGCATCCCTACTACTTCTATCTTTGCTCAGAATTGTACAATAGAAACCACTATAGTACTTCTATACAAAAGGGGGTGACTACGAACCGGCAAAACTAACGTGAAGACGGAAGTCTTGGTCCGGTTCGAGTCACGCCAATACAGTAATGTCGATATTCGTACATAAGGATTTGCCAGACATATCTTTTTCGTCCTAATGTCGATTTTCGACATAAGCATTTGCCAGACATGGAAAAAAGACTGGCCTGGGTGGGATGGGGTCCAGGCTCAGCGACCAAAAGGTTTCCGCGGAACTGGTCAGTGATGGCCAACTCGGTCAACTATCGTGAGAAGCATCATCATGAAGACCATGACGAAGATCAGGAGCACGAAGCTGGGCGTGAGGTCCTCGATCATCTCGGTGATGTTGCTAACGGCTGAGTCCCCTGCTGAGACGTTGTAGGTCATGCCATAGCTCGTGAGAGCTGCGACGGCAAACGCTCCGCAGACAACCAACATGACGGCTAGAGGCAGCGCGAAGATCTTGCGGTACGTCGGATTCACCCCCTGTTTGTACGTGTGCATCGTTGCACACAACTATACAATGACGACGCGGTTCTTAGAGTGTCCCGCGACGTATTAAATACACTGTTCCCCAGAAATGGGCATTCGTAGATGCATTAGATGCTGCTAGGCACACGAATGATGGTCTTCCGACGTTCATTGCCTATGGTAATGCGCTCGCGCGCGTAGGGTTCTAATTCGCAATCTAGCAAAAGATATAAGCAATCGGACGAGGAAGCAGTAATGTGGAGAAATGTTAAGGAATGGTAAGCAAAGACGACGGTCTTCCTGGCAGATTACTGTTTGACATCATCATAGGGGCAATACTGTTCGGCGTGAGTGGATACTTCTGGGGGAATGCCTTGGGCGCCATTCTTTGGACCATTCTCTTCATCGGTTTAATCTTGCTTCCTTGGTGGAACCGGATTTTGAAATCACTCAGACATTTGGATTGAGAAAAAAGGGTTTGCAGGGGATCCGGTCATTCACGAATCCCCCAATCTGTGCGTGAGCGCGCCCAGATACTTAGGGTTCTAGGGAGAGAGGGAGCTCGAGGGCGTCAAGATCGGCTCATTCAAAGGATGATGTGAGATCCACGGGCTACCCGTCACATCGGTTCGGTCACAGAGGACGGAGACTAGGTTAGCAGCCATTGCTAGTCCACCGAGTAAGCCGTCTCGGTATCCGACCACGTAGCCCTCTTGGCTTTCCACATTGTCCAGTCCTTCGGCAATCTCCTCAGCTCTCTTATCCAGATAGCAGGCGACACTGGATAATAGGCCGGCCACATCCACTGGTCCCACATTCCTCAATGCCTGATGTTCCACAATCAGTCTTCCACTTTCAGAGTCTTCGCCGTCGTCCACGTACCCACCGCACCCAGATTGCATTCCATCGGGATAATTATTCTGGTAGGCATATCTATGTAACCACTATGGTGTATCTATGGCAGACACCACATCCCGTTTCCCACATCTGGTTAATCATGCTCATATCTGTCCAAGGCTCCGTTGAGGACACACAACATCAAGGCGGTCATGTCGACGTGCACGAGCACGGACCATGCCAGCACGTACTATCACGCACATCGACACACATGGGCACACGCACCCTCGGCAAATATTTACCTATATCCCTTCGAACATGAGAAGTGAAACGAAAAGCTATGTCTGGATTATGTCACGGATGTGAGGTAGCTAACACATCAACGACCTCTCGCCGAGTAAGACGATTCCTTTCGAGTAGAGTCTCTGCAATCAGTTGTACTTGCGACCAATGAAGTTTCAGAATGTCTCCTGCTAGTTGCATATAGAATTCCAGTAGTTGAAGAGCGGTCTCTTCGATGAACCCCCGTCGCAATACATAGTAGGTCTCAAGGATCTCTGGGTCGAGACCGTCTTCATCACGATGGACACGGGCGCGAAACCATCGCTCAGCAATAGGTCCAGCAATATCACATAGGAATTGCCTCTTGTCAATTAGGTCAAGTCGGTCATAGTAGAGAAAATCGACACATCCCCCCAGTCCGTCTGGAGCAATATCCATGGATGAAAAAGGGACATCCAGTAATATCGCTATCACGGCATGACCAGCTTCGTGATATGCAGCAACGCCTCTGTCCAAGTCATGAGCGTTCATCGTCTCAGCCTTCGAGTCCTCGGCTCTTTCTCATAGGTAGCTATCCTTTGTCTCGACCGCTCAATGGATCTCTCATATCTCGCTGTCCGTGCTTTGGCTCTTTCCGTGCTCCGCTTTCTCCTCCGTTCAAGATACCCTCGATAGTTCTCTCTAGCCCGCTGTGTCCGTGCGGTTGCCGCGGACCCTGCTCGATGTATCCCCTCCACAACTCTGGTGCCCCGCTCAGTCCACCGTATGAACGAGCTCTGGTTTCCGAGCTCAGGACCAGGTTCGGCAAGTCCCATGAGTTCGAGAAGACCTCTCCACCAGCCGATAAGGATCGCAATCACTATGATGGCAAATTGAAGTATGGCATAGGCTTCAAACGTGTTCATTCGTTTTCACCTCCTAGGAATCGGTCTCCCATCTTTGAGCCAATAGATTAGTCCAGCCCATCGGCTGGTTCTTTGAAATTCGAATTCAACGCGCTGCTTGAGACGCTTATCCCCTTTGATGAAGAACGCAACTTCGAGAGGAGATAGCCAGATGTCATAAACCTGGAGCTCGTGCCCGATCTGTCTCGCCGTCATGTCGCGGTTACGTCTCAGCGCATCGAGGATAAGATTGCGGGTCCGTTCCTGGCGCTGCTCGATTGTTAGTGCTGGCATCCGGTTCCCCCTCGTCGAGCACGAAACTTCCTGGCAACATTGACAGCGACGGTTCTGCCATCTGGCATATCCCAATATTCTACGGACCCTTCGATAAGCAGACAGCGTGGTTGGTCCCGCATTCAATCCCTCCGACTTCGGTTCAGCAGGCTTGAGACAATCAGACCTACAACCAGAATGACGACAATCACCAGCAGCAGATAGAGCAAGCTCTCAGCCTTGTCTAGCAAGCTCGAGAGCCTTGAGAACAGTCCCTCAAGATCGGGCATGAAACAAGTATCGCTCATTCGACACCCCCATCACTGCATTTTCCGGAGCTGGCATCTTCAAGGTTTCGGTCTGGCTGAGACGATTCCCCCTGGAGATTCATCCCAATCAGACGATCGCGAGCGTCGCCAAAGACGAAGCCAGCATCACTCAGAATCGGATTGTCTTCAGATGGATTCGCCTTCAGCAATCGTTCCAATCGCCAATCGCGGCCATCACAGACCTCACCGCGGACAACAAGATCACGGACCTCTCGAAGGGCGTCGTCCAAGCCAAAGTCATGCTTGAGATATAGTCGCTCCCCTTTGGTGATACCAAGCCGACCAGTGCCCAGATTCAATTCGATGCACTTATCCAGGAGCGCGGAATCATCAGCCCTCAAATAGTCTCGAGGGATTGGTCCCTCAGACAAGGCAGCTCTCAACCACACCCAGATTTGGACCAGTGGATTAGCCATATTGAAAAGCTCCAGCTCACGCTGTGCCAATCTCATTCGTTCGTGCTGACGTTCTTTCGTGAGGGAGTGACGAGCTCTAGGTTCCGGCTCATTATCATATCGGAGTTGGAAATCAGATTCGAGTTTTCGTCTGGTCTCATCAACCAACTCGGGCATCGGTTCATAAGCGGGCTCTGGGTGTGCTTGAATAGCAACCAATCCCTCGCGGCCAATGAAAGTGTCATAGGAGCATGGCTCAATGTCCTCCGATCCACACGCAGGGCACTCCAGAGAGTTCAGCGGATTGGTCTTCGAATCATCTGTCAAACATTCTGGATAGTCGACCTCAATCTTCTCCCGAGGGACTTTGGAGAAGTGCAACAGTCCGAAATACGTTAGAGCCTGTTCGCCATCCCTGAGACCGGCATGGGTTAGTTGATACTGAATCAAGCGGGACATCCCGAGCTGGCTTCTGATTCCCCCGTAGTTCTGGTATTCGTCGTCTTTGATATGCTTGAAGACGATAGTCCTGCCATCTGGACCAACGTCTGTTCCTCCGGGCGTCGTCGCGATGAAGTGGATGCCAATAATATGGAAATGCCAGTATCCGTCTGGCACATATTCCATGAGGTCGTCGTCCCGACGCCATGGGTGGAAAATGACAGCTCCACCACATACCCGATGTCGTCGGCAGATGTCATATACCATCGTTCGAGCCTTTTCAGGGGACCAGTCATGGACCCAGAGGCTCAGTTCTGAGGGCATGGACACGACGAAGTGACCGACCAGCAGCCGCTTCGATAGCCACATCGGGTCTAACGGGCTCTTGGCGTTCTTTCGCTCAAGGACCGTAGCTCTCTTGTCTTGCCAATACTTCGCACGCCATGCGATTTTGAGACTAGCCCGTTGAGCTTCCTTCGCAGCCCACCTTTCATAGCAATTCGGACAGTCTCGTTCGTTGCAGTGCGACCTCCCCCAAAACTCACCTTCATGCGTCTTACAATGTTTCGGGATCCGTCGCCCACAGCCCGCAGCAGGCATCCCTGAGCCAGGTAGAGCTAGAGGCTCACTTTTCTCAGGAAGGCTCTCTAAGGCAGAGATACATACGCCGTCTAGGAGGGTCGGCGACGACGACTCGAGGGCAGTGACCTCGAACACTTAGAAGCCCCCTAGAAGCAATAAGAGAGCACACGGCAGGGTGACGGTTAGCCGTGTGTTCTCTTGGTCAGAGGAAAAAGGATAAAGAGGTTTCAGAGTAAGTCTGTCCTCCTCGGCAGAGACTTCCGAGGATTGGAATTTTCAACTACTAGCCAGTCATCTTGGTGGGTTCTTATCCCACAGGGTCCACCTGTGTCTTCTAGAAAAGGCCAATATTGTATCATCGCAGCAAGAAAAAGACGATCAACCAGCAAGTCAGACAGAAAAAGCCAATGAACTAGGATTGATATCGGAGGCGAGAGGAGAGCGCTTGGTCCGGGAAGGGAAAGGGCCGTTCAAGGGCAAAGTCATGAGGTTCGCCACCAGCCTGGTCCTGCCCGTGGACGAGGACCGAGCGGGGGAGTGCATGAGCTGTGGCGCGTGCTGCAAGTTTCTATTCAAGTGCCCCTTTCTGAGACCCGTTGAAGGAAGCCAAGGAAAGTACAAGTGTATCGTCTATCCCATCAGACCGCTTCAGTGCAGGAAGTATCCGAGGACCAGACAGGAACAGATCCATCATCCATGCGGATACCACTTCAAGGACGTCTCCGATTGACTTCGTCTCGTTGTGGAGCCACACTTTGGATGAGTCCTGCAAGCACCGCGTTTTCTTTCCCTTCTGATGATGCTATCACCGTTGATAGCTACGGCTCAATGGCCAAATACTCATGAACTGCTAAACGTCCGTTCGAAGGACGCTGGAGACAGGATGATCACCCACACCGGCTTGAATGTCCGGCCTCGTGGAGGCCGGAACTGTGCCGGGTCATCCTGTCCCATCACCTTCACTGTTTTTCGTCAAGGATTTCTGCCGTTTGGAAAAACCGGAGGTCCGGAGAGATCTCCTCCAGAATCTGGTTCTTAATGATTGCCCACGCGCAGTTTCTAGGCGAAGACCCTCCCAACCATATCCTTAATAAACGTCCTAGGGCAATCTGAACATCGGACCGATCAGTCCATTGGTGCGCATAAACCCCAGCGCATGGAGTCCAGAACATGAAGAACCAAGGCCCTGGCATCACTCCGAGCGACATCGGATGCATCTCGCCGCTACATCTGGGGCCCGTCGCACCTCCCCAGACTGGCCGTGTCCGCGTTGTTGAGGCCAGGGGACAGACACCGCCTCCGTCCAGACAAGGCGCCGGGGAACAGTCCAAGGAATTCGACCACAGGGAGGTCGCCAGGAAGCTCAGGCAAGACTACACCCATGGGGCGCGTGACGCGAGCATCAGACAGCTCGACACGCTCCACTCGCTCATAAAATACCTCATGAAGGCCAATCCGAATTTGGACGAGATGCTCGAACAGACGGCAAGACTGGTCTACACTCAGTTCAACATCAAGGAGGTCTCCGTCGCCTTGAAGAACGCTTCGGACGGACTGTACAGGTACGTGGCTGAGCACGGGATGAGGACAGACATCTGGGCGGCACATAAGAAGATAGTCTACTCCTACGACGACCTGAACGACACCAAGAAGTACAACCCCATCACGATTAGCCATCAGACGAAGCTCTATATGGCAGAGGACAACCCCTATGGTCCGGACGAAGGAGACACTTACAGCGAACACATGATGAAGCAGTCCAAGAGGAAGTCCGCCACTGACAGCATAGAGGGGGACTATCTGGACATCCTCATATTCGGACCCCAGGACGATACCCTTGGCTGGATAGAGATCTCAGGGACCTGGGACGGCAGGATACCGGACGCGAAGGCAATCAGGTGCCTCGAGATGATCTCGTCGGTCCTGGGGATCGCAATAACCAGACACCAGACAATGGCCGAAATGGCGAGATCCGGCAAGACTCCCGAGCAGGCCAAGAAGTGACGGCAGCGCCATCCTCTGAACGCAGGTCCGCCCTCAAAGTTCTTCTTGTGACGAGCGTTTCACTCCAGACAGGTCCACCATGACATCACACCGTTCCGACATGCGACAGGCCGCCGACTCGATCGAGGTAAAGGAGATCATCGGCCTATCCAGGGAGCTCATCCGAATACCGAGCGTGTACAAGCAGGAGCACAAAGTCGCGGATTTCGTTCATGGGAGACTGGAGAGCTGGGGCCTCGAGCCACGGTTCGTGCCGGTACCTGGTTTCGGTCCTAATGTGGTCGCGGAGGTCGGCCCCAAGAACGCCCCATGCATCGTGCTCAACGGTCACATGGACACGGTCGAGGTCATGGCAGGCTGGAAACACGACCCGTTCGGGGCAAGCATAGAAGACGGCAAGTTGTACGGGCTCGGCTCGCTCGACATGAAGTGCGGCCTCGCATGCCTCATGGTAGTGATCAGAACGATTGCGGAGCACAGGCTAGCAGACAAGGCGAGGATCATGTTCCAGGCCGTGACCGGCGAGGAGGACACGGGCATAGGCACACGGGCGCTTGTCGAGTCCGGCAAGTTCAAGCGCGCCAAAGCGGCGATCCTGGGAGAGGGGTTCGGTGGCCTGGGCGCGATAACGAACGGGCGGCGCGGAGCAGCGTACTACGACATAGTTGTGCAAGGGAAATCGGCGCACGGCGCGAGCCCGCAGAAGGGGATCAATGCGATCGAGGACGCCGCGAAAATCGTCGAGGCGTTGTCAGGAATGAAGATGAAGAGGGGACGAGGCATGCTTGCCGACGACTTCGTTCCTGTTGCGGAGAGCCAGACGGTCCTGAGGATCTCTGGAGGCAAGACGAGTCTGAGCGTTCCCGAGCAATGCTCGCTGTATGTAGTCAGATACTCCCTCCCTGGCGACCAGAAGGACGCGACGAAGATGCTCTCCTTAGTCATAGATGGGCTTAAGCTGCGCAGCAAGGTCAGCGTGAAGATGCAGGCAGGACCCAATCGATATCACTCATTCCTGACTCCACCCAAATCGGAGCTCGTGAAGACCGCGAGGGAGTCAATCCTGAGGTACACGGGGAAGAAGCCGAGACTCGTGATCGGTGTCTCCGAGGCCGATGACAATATCATCGCTCATGAGACCGGAATCCCGGTGGTCTGCATGGGTCCTGGCGAGTCTGCGGCGCTGGCCAAGTACCACCAGCCCGAAGAGGCGATCAGCATCGCGCAGATCGGGCCAGCCGCGAGAGCGATAGCACTAACGGCCATGACTCTGATGAAAGATTCCTAGCCGGCTTTTGGAGACAAAGCGTGTATCACTCGCGCCCTCAATGCTTTGTACGGGGCGTACTCCTTGGCCATGTAATTGAATGCGACCGCCATGGCGGCCCCGAGCAGGGCGCCTGCTAGAATGTCAGTCGGCCAGTGAACCCCCAGATAGACCCTACTGAAGCTGATCAGTGACGCAATCGCAAGCGCTGTCGCTCCGTATCTGTGCGATGTCCTGATGGCCACGATTGCGGCCACCGCAAACGCTCTCGACGCGTGCGCGCTCGGGAATGAAGGCCCGCTTGCGCTCACAATCGTACTCACATTAGGAAGCTCCTCGAAAGGCCTCGGCCTGTCGATTAGCAGCTTGATGACTTCCGTGAAGAGCGACGCAACGATCACAAGCACGACCACGTCGAATCCCAAGTCCCGCCTGCCCTTCCACCAGAGGGGAACGCTCGCTAGAACGATGACATATGATATTCCGAGGGCTGTGAGGAAGACCAAGACACCGTCGAGGAGCGGGTTCTCTCCAGCAATGTTCAATGCCCTCAGCAGTTGCTCATCGAGGTCTTGTATCTGGTCCAGTAAAGTCACGGAACTGTATTCGAGTCAATGGTATTACGTTGTTTTGGTTCAGAACAGGTTCACGCTCGTCGCCTTGAACGTGAGGTAGACCTCGTCCCCGACGGTCAGCTTGAACTCGCGAAAGGACTCTCTCGTGATTGCTGCCGTCATGTCTACTCCGCAATCGGCAGTGAGGTACACAACGGGCCCTTTCTCCTTCAGAACTGTGATTCTGCCTCTCAGAGAGTTGCGGGCGCTCGACGAGATCATCTGGGATGAAATCAGGATGTCCTCGGGCCTCACTGTGACATGAACGCTACCTTCGATGTCGACGGAGGAATGCAACTTCACACCTTGGACCTCGACGACCGTTCGTCCGTTCTCCTTGCTCGCGGACCCCTTGTAGATGTTCCTCGTCCCGACGAAGCTCGCCACAAACTCCGTCTTCGGAGAGCTGAAGACTCTCTCAGGCAGATCAAGCTGGATGATTCTTCCCTCGTTCATCACGGCGATCCTGTCGGCCATCTCCGTGGCCTCGACCTGGTCGTGGGTGACGTATACGACCGGTATTCCAAGGGATGCTAGTATCCTGGTGGTCTCGCGCATCAGTTGCTCCTTCGTGTTCGGGTCGACCGCCGCGAACGGCTCGTCCAAGAGCATCGTTTTCGGATTGGTTATGAGAGCGCGTGCAAGCGCTATCCTCTGCTGCTCCCCGCCGCTGAGATTCCTGGTTCTCCTGTCAAGGAGATGAACGATTCCCAGCTGACTGGACAGGCTTTCGACCGATCGTCTGGTCTCGGCTCTCCTAGCGCCCTTCGCCTCAAGACCGTAGGCGATGTTCTCGAACACGCTGAGGTGGGGGAACAGGAGGTAGTCCTGATAGACGAACCCGACTCCTCGATGCTCTGGAGGCAGGGATGTGACATCATTCCCGCCGATACTGACGTGTCCTGACCGGGGCCTTCTGAAGCCAGCAATCAGCTCCAGAAGAACGGTCTTGCCAGCTCCCGTCGGACCGAGCACCACCAGAGTCTCGCCGTCTCCAACACTGAATGAGATGTCCAATAGCGAGAATTTGCCAGCGGCATATTCCAGCGAATCTACGGAGATCATCGCTCTTCCTCCGTTCTCCTCTTCCACATCGCAGCGAGAGTCCGGAACACGGCGAAGATCGAAACGCATATGATGACCAGCAATGCCGCAATCGGGATTGACTCGGAAAGGCCTCCATGGAGATTTTTCTCATAGATGAGTGTTGGGATGACCCGTGGGAAGAAGGCAATGATGACGACCGCGCCGAATTCGCTGACCGCCCTTGCCCAGGCCATGATCGCGCCAGTTGCCAGAGACGACAGAGACAAGGGCACTGTGACCGTGAGGAAAGCTCCGGTACGCGAGGCCCCGAGCGACCTGGCAACATTCTCCAGCCTCTCATCAACGGCCTCGAAACCCTCCCTGGCTGAGTTCACGACAAAAGAACAGCTAACGAACATCATCGCCGTGACGATTCCGAGCATGTGATCCTCGAACCTCAGACCGAGAGCGTCCATCTGGTCCGAGAACACGCCCATTCTGCCGAAGACAACGAGGAGAGCGATTCCAGCGATCGTGTGGGGTATCACCACAGGAACATCGATTATGCTCTGAACGATTCCTTTCCCAGGAAACTTCACACGAGCCATCACATACGCCAAAGGAACGCCGAACAGAAACGAGAGAGCGGTCGCAACGAGCGCCGCGACGAAACTGGTGCCGATTGCAGCCCTTACCTCAGGCTCCTTCAACGCGCCGAAAGTGTCCGACGGATTCTCGGATGCGACCGTGGCCAGAATGGGCAACGAGATGAACGTGATCAGAACTGCTCCAGCCACCGCAAACACGAGAAGCATCGGGTCGGTCTTCATCTTCGTTGCCATGCCCAAATGGTCCCCCGTTACTCTACCATGCTGCGCAGCTCCTCAGGCACTTGTTCCTTCCAGAAGCCGGCCACCGCAGGGACTATTGGCTCTTGTCCTGCGTTCTTCATGACCTCTCGCCCTTCCACGCCGATCAGCATCTTGACGAACTCGATGGCAAGATCTGGATGCTCGCTGCTCGAAGGAATGGTGACTCCATAGACGATCGGCCCTCCTTTGATGAGTTTAGTCTTGTTTGGGTCGATGCTGTCGGCGAATTGTTTCACGCTCACCTTCGAGTAGTTCGTCGAAAAGGCTGTGTCGTTGAGGTTGATTTCTCTGGGGAGCTCGAGATATCTCTCGCCCGAGGAAGCGTGCCGGTACGCGACACTCTGATAGATGAAAAGGTAGTCGATCGACCCGGACTCGAGCGCGCTGGTCAAATCGACCTCCGCGCTCCGGATCATCACCTTCCCTGTGTTCGTCACGGTCAACGTGGACGGCACGTTGACCGTGTAGGTCCCATTGTTCGCATCTTGGCTCACACCCAAGATGTTCGTGTTGTTCAGGACCAGATCCTCGAAGATCCAGCTGTCGTTGTAGTATTCCTCGGCAAGAAGCATGACCATCTGCGCCCTGTAACCCGCGGGGTCGTCGTTTGGACTTGAGAAGCCGAACTTGACATCCGGCATCCGGAGTATCTGGTACCAGTTGTCCTTGGTGAGACCTTCGTGATGTCGGCTCAGGTCCGTGTACGCAATGATCATGCTGTTCTTCGCGAACTGGACGCAGAAGTCCGCAGCCTTCGGAGAGACGTTGATCATCATCGAAGGAATGAGTGAATAATCCGCCACCGCCAACACGTCACATGTCTGATTGAGACCTGCCACCCGCCTTATCATGTCCGCGCTCCCTCCGGACGTTACTTGGACCTCGACGTTCTTGTGCGTCATTTCGAACAGTGTCTTCAGGTCCTGTCCGCTCTCCATCGCGCTGAACGGCTCGGACAAGCTGCCCGCCGTGTAGACCTTCAGCACGATTCTCTCGCTGTTGCCCCACAGCATGAACGCCGAGGCTGATACAGCGATCATGGCTGCCACCACCACACCCGCCAGTATCTTGACTGTTCTGTGATCCAAGGGTTCACCCATCCGATATGCTCGTGCGGACATATCGGCTTGGATACTTATTCGTTTCTGCACCCTCACGGCAAGAACCGATACTCGTCGGCAGATTGACCGGTCTACCATTGCAGACAATTCGAATCTCCATCGAAAAAAGCAGGAACTGGGTTCGAAACGAAAGGTGGTTAGCGACATGCAAACGTCTTTTATAGCACCCCTTCCATTGGATTCACGCTAGGCTTGACCGGGACGTTCGGCGTGTCCTTGTACACCAAAATCGTCGACAGTGGGGGTGACAGCTGGGGACGTCGTAACCGAACCGGCGCCGGTCCAGATACCAACTATGAGGCTCTGTCCGATGGGGCTGAAGGTGGCTGTTCGATCCAGCCGGAGG
>Ga0315296_10004167_pt1 | contig 11876 bp, 7 predicted proteins | sample YL17G14_18_MG_FD_203921 | JGI IMG/M metagenome (GOLD analysis project Ga0315296, IMG submission 203921) | Sediment microbial communities from Yellowstone Lake, YNP, Wyoming, USA - YL17G14_18 | ecosystem: Environmental > Aquatic > Freshwater > Lake > Sediment | place: USA: Wyoming | collected...
TAGTTCAAGCCACACAGCTGTGGCAACCATTAGTGGAAATGTTGCAACCGGGTTAAGTCCAGGATCTAGTGATATAACCGGAACATATAATACCCATACAGGATTGGCATTATTACATGTTGGTACAGGAGTAGGCGTTCCTGTTGGAAAATGTATCTTTAAGCAGGAGGAAATAGAGGGTAGTTGTGCGGTTGGGGATGAATATATAACGGTTAGAGTGACAGCAGAATGGACAGGAGCTCCAGAAAACCGTCCATCCTGGTGTAAAGGAGGTGTAACAACATATGAATGTCCTGCACAGATTCCTCTTCCATTCTTCAATATTTATAGTTTTGCTGCAACCCTGATTATCATAGCACTGATATATACGGTGATAGTCATTTCAAAAAAGAAGAAGATTAGAGTTAGGTTTGTTTTTGTTTAATCTTTTTTGTTTAAGGGAGGTTGGTTTTGTGTGGGGGTTAGTTAATTTTCAATTATTTCTTTGCTTTCCAACATATTTAAAAAACAATTCCTGAGGACTTTTATCTTTTTTATTATATCAATTGCTTCATCAATAGAAATGCTTTTTGCATAATAGTTTATTCTGTTTCTTATTTTTCTGATTTCATCAAACTCATCCCCTTTTTCACTTTTATTTAAGACTTCTTTTAGGAAAGAAGTATAACACTCATGATTATAAATTTTATACCTGTTTTTTAAAGCCAATGCTTCTAATATTTCCCTTAACGAGTCATATGCCAAAGAGATTTTTGAAGACATATTTATGTCCTTCATCCTAAGTTCTTCTGACGAATTTAGCTTATTCTCACTTGCTTTTTTAAGAGATAAGATTAAACTTTCATCTACCTTAACTTGCTTAGCTACTCTTTTATTACAGCACTCTCTCCAATCCATTTTATATTTTTATTTTTCCTTCAATCACATGACCATTTATTATATTGTTTTTAATATCTTCTTTAACTTCATTAAAGTATTTGAACCAGAATATTTGTATTTTTCTGCCCAATTTTTTTTCAAATTTTTTGATATTTAATTCTTTTTTATTTGCAAAGACAGCAATATCCACATCAGAGTCTTTTTTGGCTTCTCCTTTTGAAAGAGACCCAAAAAGAATTATTGTCGGAGATAACAATGCTTTATTTAAATAATCAACCATCTCTCCAAGAGAATAGGACCAGTACATCCTAGATAATTGGATAAATACTTTATTTTCTCTCTCAGCATAAAAGAATAGGTAATTTCTATCTTTTTCCATTTTTAGTAAGCCCTCTTTATAATACCTGTTTAGGATTTTAGAAGCTGTTGGCGGTGACACTTTTAATATTTTTGAATATTCTCTAACACTTATTCTTCTATAACAATCTTCAAAAAATGGTTTTAAATTGTTAATTATTTTTAACATATGTTAATTATTCTTAACACTTGTTTATAAATCTTTCTTATTAAACAATACCATGTCCTGCGCAGATTCCGCTTCCATTTTTCAATATTTACAGCTTTGCTGCAACGCTTATTGTAATAGCACTGATATACACCATCTTGATAGTGAGGAAAGAAAAAAGAAAGAGATAATTAAATCTATGGGTAAATTAAAACGATTTTTTAAAACCAAATGTGGCAAAAAGAATATTAACTATTATAAAACTATTGCCGTCAGTCACCATACTATTTAATTGTATTTCACAATTAAATTTATATATATGATTTCTATATAATATCATGAAAAAGGGGTTAGTTATAATCTTAATTCTATCTTTTTTATTATTATTTACCATCTCTTTTATAGGAAAAGCAATTTCGGCAATAGAGTCTCATATTGTGCTGGTTCCTGCTGATACAAGAATAGGGGAAGGAACGAGTGTAAATTACGTTTCAATTCTATATATGTCTGATGGATCAACTTCTGATGTAACTTCACAGACAACATTTAGTTCAAGCAACACAACAGTGGCAACCATTAGTGGAAATGTTGCAACCAGCCATAACGCAGGATTCACTGAAATAAGAGGAACATATATTGGTACGAAGACACATAGTGGATTATCATTGTTGCATGTTGATAAAGAACATGAAATCAATAATCCGCCTGTGATAATATCAGAGCCAATAATAGAAGTTAATGAGAACACAATATATTCATATCAAGTAACCGCAACAGATGAAGATGTTTTAGTTTTTTCATTAACACAGGCTCCGGACTGGCTTTCGATTAATTCTAATACTGGTTTGGTTTCTGGGATAGCACCACTCGTTAATGTTAATACAACTTTTTATGTCATTATTGCTGTGACAGGCGGGGTTAACTCCATAGTTCAAAGATATGTTCTGACAGTAAAGAATATTCCAGAATCTTCTAAAATTGTTATAACTTCAATCCCGGTTGCGCAGATTAATAAGAGCGAACTTTATGAATATCAGGTTAGTGCAACAGGCGGAGTTGGCGCTTACACTTTTTCATTAAGCATAGCTCCAGATTTTTTCTCAATTAATCCTGATACTGGTTTGGTTTCTGGAACAGCGACCGAAGTTGGTACATATACTATTGTTATCCGGGTTTTTGACAAAGCAGGCAACTTCGCAACACAATCTTATAGCTTAACAATATATGGTGCTGGCGAGGCGCCACCACTAAGTGAAGGTGGAGAAATAAGCAGGGAAGAAACCGCTCAAGAAACCCCGGGAATTTTAGATGCAATTATTGCGCCTTTCGCATCGGTTGTAAACTTTTTTGCTGGTTTGTTTGGGGGCGAAGAAGAGAACCCTTATTCAGCCGAGCCGTATTCTTATGTGTCAGAGGCGCCACCACTTCCGTCTGAAGATGAAATAGAAGAGAGGTTTGTTATGTGGGGATCTGGTTCTGGTCCACTTTTTACTAATTCTCAGCTCAACACCAATACATATATAGCTAATAATCAAATTGTAACTGTTCTTGATAAGAAGACAAATATCTTTTATACTTCAGATGTTTTTAATACTTCAGAGTTTACACCAGATCAGATAGTCCAAAGGCTTGTGGCACAGATTTCTATGAAAGATAGTTATATCATTGAATTTAAGGAACCACCGGTTCTTGAATCATATAAAGAGGAGCTACCACCAATCTTTGGAGCGCCGCTGGAACCAGGTGCAGAGCAACGGATAGAATCACAAAGGGAAAGAATACATGGACTGCATGAGCGTTTTGCAGATGATGTAGATTCATTTAGTAGAACAACAGGAATGGGAAATTTAATAAAAAAATTAACTGGATTAATAACGGGAAAAGCTGCCGATTTTGAATCTGTCAAGATAATAAATGAATATGAAAATTCTTTTAGCGGCGCTTCTATAGTCGCTTCACCAGAACAAGTAGAGCAAATAAAAGAGCTTGATTATGTTAAAGAAGTTTATCCAAATACTATTGCGTATACAACCTTGTCTGAAAGTGTTCCAATAATTGGCGCTCCCGATGTCTGGAAATTAGATGCAGATGGAAATAATTGTGAAGAAAGTGGAAAAGAGTGTCTTACAGGAAAAAATGTCACAATTGCGATAATAGATACTGGTGTTGATTATACACATCCTGATCTTGGTGGATGTTTCGGACCGGATTGTAAAGTTGTTGGTGGCTGGGATTTTGTTAATCAAGATTCTGACCCAACAGATGACATGGGGCATGGAACTCATGTTGCTGCAACAGCCGCCGGAAAAGACCTTAATGGAATTTATAATGGTGTTGCGCCTGATGCAAAAATTGTATCTTACAAGGTTTGTGATGATCGGGGTGGTTGTTGGGAATCAGATATAATAGCAGCTATAGAGCATGCTGTTGATCCTAATCAAGACGGTAATTTCTCTGATAAATTAGATATAATAAGCATGTCTCTTGGGGGATCGGGCAATCCAGATGATCCAATGTCAAAAGCTGTTGATTCTGTTGTTGATAGTGGTGTTGTGGTTGTTATTGCGGCGGGGAATTCTGGTCCTGAAGAAAGGACAATTGGAAGCCCAGGTACGGCAAGGAAGGCGATAACAGTGGGAGCCACAAATAAGTATAATAACATTGCATATTTTAGTTCAAGAGGTCCTGTGATATGGGAAGACGAGGAGGGGAACTTAGAAACAATAGGCCTTATTAAACCCGATATTGTTGCACCAGGTGTTGACATATGCGCGGCACAATGGGAAGACGCGTTTGAAAATTATGGATATGTAAGATGTACTACTGAACCAGACAGAATTGCAATTTCAGGAACATCAATGGCAACTCCACATGTTGCCGGGGCAGCTGCTTTACTTTTACAAAAGCATCCTGATTGGACACCTGAAGAGATAAAAATGGCTCTAAGAAATACAGCTGTTGATATTGGAGAAAATATTGTAACGCAAGGATATGGAAGAGTTGATATTTTAGAAGCGATTAAATCTGGGACGCCCTTAATTGCAAAAATAAATATTGAAGGAGAAAACAGGGGAACTTTGAACATTAAGGTTAATGGGATTTCTACAGGAGATTCTTATGTTTTATATTATTATCAAGATGATGAAAATAACAAGAATGAAATTTGCGAAGGAGAAGGTATTAAGAATAACGAACTCATTTGTGATTGGGATGTAAGAAATCTGAAGGAATCAACTGTTGAAAATCCTTATCATCTTCTTTTAGTCTCCAAACAAGGAAACAAAAAAAGTGAAGATAGATCAATTGTATTTATAATAAACTCTGAATTAACTTCTCCTAAATTTGATGTTTTTTCCACATACAATACTCTTGAAATTAGCGGGACTTCCGCAGGGTATGAATTTAACAAATATGAGATTGAACTATGTGAATATTTTGGGTTTGTAGAAGGGAAATGCACAACAGAAGGAGTTACTTTGGTGAATGATGGGGCATTTGAAATTGTTAAATCTATTTTAGGAGAAATAGATTTGGCAAATGTTAAAGAAACAGGATATTATAATATAAAATTAAAAACATATAGGACAAACAAACAGGAAGCCGAAATAGACACGGCATTAATTTATATTGATACTACTTTGTTGAGGGGTTTTCCGAGGCCAATAGATATTGAATTAATGGGAGGGGGTGGACTTTTGTTCGCTTATAGTTTCATGAATCAGCCGGTTTTAGCTGATATAAATAAGGATGGAAAAAAGGAGATAATTTCCACTTATTTAAATAAACTTTATGTAATTGATTCTGAAGGAAAAGATTTAGAAGGATTTCCGGTAGAAATTGATTGGACTCAAAAGGGACCTGCGGTTGATGATCTTGATGGAGACGGAGAGAAGGAAATTGTTGTTTCTTCTAATTATGGTGGAATATTTGTGTATGATTCTCATGGAGACCTAAAAAATTGGTTTTACGTTGTCCAGTTTATAGGAACACCAACTATTGATGATTTAGATAATGACGGGCAAAAAGAGATTATTGTTTCAAAGAGTTATGGTTTTTACGAAACCGGTTCTTTTGTTTTTGTTTATGATAATCTTGGGAACAGACTATGGAAGAAATATTTTGGAGAAAACGTGTTTAATGAAGGAATTAACGAACAATCAACAGGGGATGTAAATGGGGATGGCAAAAAAGAGATTGTTTTTGTGACCCGTTCTTGCCCTTATGGTACTTGTTATAGTGATCATTTTACATCCAATCTGTATGTAGTAGATTATAATGGAAATATCTTAGAGGGATGGCCAAAAAAGTTTAAAGGATACCCCCTCCAACCCCCAATACTTGCCGATGTAAATAATGACGGAGATATAGATATCATTTTTTCAGATTATTCTAATTTATATGTCTTTGACTATCTGGGAAATGAATTATTTAGAATTAATCATAATTTAACAGAAGCATTCTATTCTGTTGGAGACTTAAACAATGATGGAATCAAAGAATTTGTAATATCGGGCGATACCAGAGGATGGGGGTCAAAATTACATATTTATAATACTGAGGGGGGAGTATTAGGAAAAAGTAATACTTCTATTATAGGATATATTACTCATGGAAATTTAAACCAAGATAGCAATAAAGAAATTTCTTTAGGACTATGGAGTGGTTGGGGAGAAAATGGGGCCGCAATTTACAATTATACCGCGGACAGTATAGCTAATAAAATTATGAAAGATGGAATTTTAGGAATGAATGTTCCTTTAGGAGATGTTAATGGAGATGGAAAAAATGAGATCTTAGCTTATGGATGGGATGGTAAACTTTATGCCTGGAAAAGTAAGGGAGAGGAAACAGATTCTGACTGGCCACAATTTCAGCACGACCCCCAGCATACAGGATGTTATAATTGTACCATAGAAGTAGAAAGAGATACAACACCCCCTTTGATTTTTGTGGAAAAATTTTTATCATTATTAGAATTTTCACCATTATCAGAAGAATTAGAACAAAAAGTAATAGTGCGGTGTGAAGATGATGTTGGTTGCAACACAAGTCGGTGTGAAGATGATGTTGGTTGCAACACAAGTAGTTATAAACATAAAATATCTCTGTCTTTTATAGATTCATGCCCCCTCAATGTTTCTGAATATGATGAAGGGGCTAATGTTTCAATATTATTAGATTCATGGGTGTGTGGATATGGAAAAGATTTAGCAGGCAATGAAGCATTTTCTAGTCCAACATATTTTAAAGGACAAGAATTAACATGCACTGATGGAATTTGTATGACGCTAGATTATGATTGTCCTAATGGATGTAAAGATGGGAAATGTATTAGACAAAGCGCGTTTGCCAGGTTTAGAAATTTCATTAGAAATATTTTTAGGGGCAGAGATGAGCAGACAGAAAAAGAACCACCTGAAAGAGGACCTTATTATAGCAAAGAAACTTGTATTGATTCAGAAGGAAATTATATAGAAGATACATGTTTAGATGCAGATACATTGAGAGAAGCTTATTGTGGTGAAGCAGAAGAACCACCAGAAATACCGCAACAAATCTGCGGCAATAATGTCATAGAAGGTTCTGAAATTTGCGACGGAACAGACCTAAATGGACAGACATGCGCAAGTCAAGGATATGGTGATGGAGAACTTAGATGCGTGGGAAACTGTTTAGCGTTTGATACAGAATTTTGTAATCCGTTGCCTTCTGGGAGGGATTTGGAGGAGGAACAGAGGGAGAAAGAACCTTATTTTGAATAGATAATTTAAGCTGTAAACAAATTTATAAATCTGGTTTAACTTTTATAGAGAATAAAGATGGGTGGAAAAAGAGGGTTTAATTTAATAGATTTTAATGAAATAAATCTGAAACACGGGTTTTCAGCATTAACTATTTTAATAACTGTCTTTGCGTTAACATTTTTACTTCCATTAACATCAGCAACTTATCTGCCTAGAAACCCAAGCCACTCCATAGAAAAAACATACGGGCCTTTGTTTAATATTAGCGGATGGATAAACATCAGTTTTAATCAAGAGCCAGCAGACTCTCTTTTTTCTGCTTTCTTTGATGGCGTTGCCGGAGACTCGGTTAGCCTTGAAAAATTGCTTGATAAAAATCCTGCTTATAAACACTCATGCATGCCATTAGACTGCGGAAAAGATTATTCTGCAGTCAGCGGAACAAATTCAAAAACTTTTACACTAAATTCAGGAGATTCAAAACTTGTGGGTTTGAAAATTTCCAGCTCCCTGCCAATAGCATCAATCTCTTCTTTTTCCATGAAAATAAACAGCAATGCTGTTTCTTCCAGTGTCCCCCAGCTTAGTATAGATATATTGGATGATAATGAAACTGACTGGAGAGCATATAAACCACAAGAGCAGTATCAGGAAAAAAATTATGGTTGTTTTGAAGAAGACAAAGTGGAGGGAACAGCAAAAATTATAGCAACAGACTACTGCCAAAAAATTTCCATGCCTGTTTTCCCTCAGGTAAGGGTAGGAGCTAATGTCCAGAAAATATCTGAAGGAAATGTTAATTTTACAATATCTGTCAGCAATAATACCCTGGGGCTCTATAAATATTGCATTCAGAACGCATCTGATTCTGGAGAGATAAGCTGTGTTATTCCTGGTTTAAAGACGAATCAGCAACAGGATTTTTTCGCATGCATAAGAACAACAAGCACGGCAGACAATAATAAATATGGGGTAAAATATGAACAGAGTAATCCGTGTGGTTTTACAGAATCTTTCGAGGGCAGATATACCTTTGATTTTGAGATTTTTGCACAGGCATCCTATTATGATGCAATAGGAAATTTTATCCTGAATAATACAGAAATGCTCAATTCTGGCAGTTACGGGGCAATAGAAAACAAAATTCTCAATTATATCAATGAGAGATACGGAGGAAACTGTTCTAACGGATGTATTATTCCTATCAGATTTACCTCTAATGCAGATAATCAGGCAATAGGAGTCTCAGATATAGGTCTGTCTTATATAGCAGGAATTTCCACCACTGCAACAACCATTTATGAACTGACAGAGGCTTTTCCAAAAATAAGTTCTGGCTATCAGAGGCTTTTTATTGATAAGGCAGGGCTTTCAGTTCCGTCTTCTATTGGTAGTTATGATTTTTCCTTAAAACTAAATAACCAAGAGATTTTTTCAGAAGACATAGAAGTTAAGGATGTTCCTATAATAAGATATGTAACACCAAAATCAACAGCTGCTGCATATCCTACTGAATTCACAGTTAAAGTAACTTCTCCTACAACCGTGAACGTAAGTAATTATACCTGGGATTTCGGAGATAACAGCACAATAACAACCTCAATAAACAAGGCTGTTCATATTTATTCTGAGATAGGCATTTATAATCTGAAAATAACTGTAACAGACACGAAAGGACTCAATTCTTCAAAGATATTCGAAATTAATGTAACTTCTCCCAAAGATCAGATAGGGATTATTTTAGATAAAATGAATACAAATCTTCAGAGCCTGAAAACAGAGATTCAAAAACAAAGTTTATTCCAACAGACGGGTCTTAATTCTGTTTTAAGAATACAGAATGTAACTTCTGAATTGGAAAGACTTAAACAGAGATATAATGCAGCAACAAACGAGTCTGAATATATAATGATAATCGAGAACCTAGTTGCGATGAGGATTCCTGAAAATATATTCAAAACAAAACAGGCCAGTTCTTTTTTGTTCTTTCCTGAAAAAAGCTCTGTTGATATGGATATTGTTCAGTCCATAGGGGGCGGAAATTATTCTTCAACAAGAATTGAAAATTATAAAAATGCAGTTGTTGCATGGCAGCAGGAAAATATAGAACTAACAATGGATTTTAGTGAGTTTTCAGGAGAGTATGATTCAAACATAGAGCCTTTGGTCAATATTTTTGAAATAAGAGTAAATGAAAAAACAGATGTGGTTCATGACTATTACCTGATTATTCCAGAACTGCAGGGTATTGGTTTTAATAGAAATGTGGAAGAGAAGGAGGGATTTGTTTATATGAATTTAAAAGGAGTTTCAGAAGTTAATTTTTATACTACAGAAGACATCGACTTCGAGAATCTTCCTGCATTTATTGCTCCGCCAATTGATAAGCTTGTTGTCAGTAAAATCACAATTCTTTCTGAAGAGTCAAAAAAACAAAGAGTGATTATCTTTATTTTAAGTATGGTTTTTTTGGTGGTTGTGGGAATTATAGCTTATGTGATAATCTATCAATGGTATAAGAGGAAATATGAAAATTATCTGTTCAAAAACAGAAATGATCTTTACAACATAGTCACGTATGTAAACAATTCAAAAAAGAGGGGGTTGGAAAATAAAGAAATCACCCAGAATCTTAAAAAAACAGGATGGACTTCTGAACAGATAAAATATGTCATGAGAAAATATGAAGGAAAAAGAACCGGGTTGATTGAACTTCCCTTAATACATTTAATAAACAAGGCAAAAAAAAGTAATTCCTATAAAAAACAAGAAAAAGAATAAATTTATAGTAAAAAATCACACAAAAATTTAATAAGCTTGTTCAATAAAATTTATTATGGTGGCAAAAGCATTAGGACATTTTTTTAAGAAAATTTTTTTAAGGATATTCAAACAGAAAAGAGAGCTGAAAATCGGATTCTATGGTCCGCCGAATGCAGGAAAAACCAGTTTAGCTAACAGAGTATGCAAGGATTTCACTGGTAAAGAAATAGGAAAGGTAAGCAAAATACCGCATGAAACAAGAACCATCCAATTCAAGGAAAAAGTTGAAATAAGTTATAAGGGGAAAAAAATGACTTTTAAAATAATAGATACCCCGGGAATTGCCACAAAAATAGATTACGAGGATTTCATGAAATTCAAACTAAAGAAAAAAGAGGCTAAAATCAGAGCCAAGGAAGCCACGCAGGGGGTTATTGAATCTATAAAATGGCTGGATGATATGGATATTGTTGTGATCGTTTTAGATGCCCTTCAAAATCCCTATAATCAGGTCAATATTACTATCATAGGAAACCTCGTTGCAAGAAAAATTCCTGTTTTGATAGTTGCAAACAAAATTGATTTGAAAAGATCTAATGTAAAAAAAGTAGAGTCTGCATTTCCAGAGTATGATGTTGTTGGAATAAGTGCCAAATACGGGAAAAATCTTGAAGAGTTTTATGAATCAGTCTTTAAGCTTGCAAAAAAAATTTAATATTAAAAATAAAATAAAAAACATCCGCGAATTAAAATCGCGTCGTGAGTAAAAATTAAAAAGTATGCTTCCCAATTATAAATATCAAAAATCAAAATAAAAATAACACGCGATAGCAAAAAATAACTAACATATCAATAATATAAGATAAAATACACCTAATAATAAACAACATAAGACATAATCAATAAAAATAGATTCACAAAAAAGATGGTGAAAAAGAGAAAAAGAGAAAAAAGCCTGGGAAAGATTAAAGGATTTTCTATTCAGTTTCTGCCTTATTCGGAAATAAGAGACCTGGACAGCACAGGAAGAATCAGAAAAATATTAAATATAGTTTTAGGAAACAATATTCTTATACTTCAGGGAAAACTTAGTCCTGGTGAAGAAACACGGCTCATTGGGGATACGATGGCTATGATAGGACATGTCAAAAACTTTAAGGGGATAGAGCTCGCGGTTATTTCAGGAAACAATAATAAGGGATTGTTCGGAAGATTCAGGAAAAATATGGTAAATGCTCTTGCCGGAGGAGACATTGGGGCTGTAACAATCATGGGTCCTGCAACAATAATAAAAGAGATAAAAAGAAATCCGAGAAGGATTGAGTTGCTGCTGAAGAGGTAAAGATATATTTCTAATTATGAAGTAGTTACAGAACCCAAGGATTTATAAAGTTAGAATAAATACTAAATTTAAGGAGACTAAAATGGAAATTGATGAAGTTAAAACGATTGTAGAAAATAGTAAAAGTATAGATGATTTAGCAAAATGTGGACCTGTTAGAATGCCTTATTTATTTACCAGAAATAAAAAATCCATTACTAATATATGTAAGGAATTTACAAACAAGGCTACTGAATTTCTGAAAAGAGAAATTAAGGATATTGAAATTTGTTATGATGTTAAAGGAACAGGGTTCGATGTTCTTGTATATTTAAATGAAAAAAAATGTAGGCTTGCTTCTGTTAGCTGGAATTATTATAATGGATGGATGAAAGATGAAGCTCCAAAAAGTTGTTTTTCTGTTAATGAGAGAAGATTTTATGAAATACAGGATAGAACACATAAGCTCTTAAATAGACTTGGTTACAGATCTGGGGTGTAAGTGCATTGAATTAATTGAATATTAGCTCGCTCCGCTCGCTCTTTGTCAATAAGATTTTTAGGATTTTAAATTAATAGAATAATTGCTTTGTAGGGATGATACTATCAAATTATCATAAACTTTATAACTCTGTTACTCATTTATTAATCATGCCAATGTCAT
>Ga0315296_10004168_pt1 | contig 11873 bp, 11 predicted proteins | sample YL17G14_18_MG_FD_203921 | JGI IMG/M metagenome (GOLD analysis project Ga0315296, IMG submission 203921) | Sediment microbial communities from Yellowstone Lake, YNP, Wyoming, USA - YL17G14_18 | ecosystem: Environmental > Aquatic > Freshwater > Lake > Sediment | place: USA: Wyoming | collected...
ATACTATACAAAGGGGCCGTTACTTAGAGTACTTTAAGGAATGCCTTCTGACTCATGGTCACAAAATTCTTGAATGTGACTCTTGCGTCAAGTGCTTTCAAAGATAATATTGGGTAAGAGGTTATGATACCGCGAACCCCAGCCTTCGAGAGGACCACATTTTCTCGAGTAGAGACTTTTGATAAGCTTTCCAGTGGTTTGGTCAGATCCAGCGCCAATTCAAGATTTGCTTCTATCTCCCAAGAATAGGTTTGTCCATACGGGGGCCGACAAAGCCCTGTCTTCCTAATGATGCTCTTCCGCTTCAGCCTTCTCTGCCTCAGCCTTAGTCTTATGCACGGTCTTATCGGGATGGTTGGGAGGTGAATATATAGTATATAACTTCAGCTTCATGCTCTTCGAGGCATTTATTACATTGTGGTACTTGCCTGCTGGAACTATAACCGCATCGCCATCTTTTACCAGATGCTTTTCATTTCCATTGAAAACAAATGCCGCTTCACCTTGCTCGACGCGAAAGAACTGGTCAACATTTGCATGCACTTCATTACCAATCTCTTCACCAGGTTGTAAGCACATCACTACGAGCTGGGCATACTTCCCAGTAAACAACACTTGTCTAAAATAATTGTTGCCTAGGGTCTGCTTCTCAATTGATCCAACATATCCTGCCATCGTTTCGCCTCCTTAATCCTTTTGTTAACAACATAATGTCTACTTTATGAGATTCAAAGAATATACTGTAACCTTGTTCGACGTCAGGGAAAATGGGACAAAGTGAAGACATAAGGTAGTGGACCTAATGGGCTTGCTCCAGCTCTCCGGAAGAAGTAAAGTAGCGACAAAAGAAGGAGTAAGACCATTGGGTCCTGGAGGATAATCGAGATTATCTTACCTCGATAAGACCTCATCTCTTCTTCACTCAACTCCAGAAGGTCCTTCCCATCGAAGGAAATTTTTCCTCCCACGATTTTTCCATCAGGCTTCTCAACTAATCGAAGGACCGATAGACTTGTTACTGTCTTTCCCGAACCAGATTCGCCAACTATGCCCAGTGTTTCCCCTTCTTGCACATAAAAACTCACCCCATCGATGCCTTTGACCACACCTCGTCGAGCGAAGAAATAGGTGTGTAAATCCACTACTTTAAGCATTACCTTGTTCATAGCTGTCTCAATTTTGGATCCATTTTATCGCGAATCCAATCACCCAGGAAGTTCCCAGACAATACCACAAGGCCAATAGCCAGGCTGGGGAATAAAGAGATCCACCAAGCTTGAGCGAAGAGATTCCTGCCATCGGATACCATTGACCCCCATGATGGCGTTGGGGGTGGGATTCCAGCCCCGAGGAAGCTTAAAGAAGCCTCTATCAAAATCACAAGCCCTACACTCATCGTCATCAACACTACCAGTGTGTTGACCACATTAGGAAAGATATGCCTTATTATTATTCTAGCTGGCGAACTGCCAATAATCCGCGCCTGCGCTACGAAGTCCTCCCCACGAAGTTTAATGACCTCTCCCCGCATCATACGTGCGTAAGGAGCCCAGCCCAGCGCCGACAGCGCCAGGACGACGGTACGAAAACTCGGCCCAAGGGCGACGCCGAGAAGTAGTGCAATCAAGAGCGCAGGAAAGGCGAGAGCTGCGTCCGTTACCCTCATTAACAAGGCATCAAAGCGCCCTCCCAGATACCCTGCTACCATTCCTAAAATCGTTCCGATAACGCTGCTAATCGCAATAACCAGTAGCGAGACGCTCAGAGAAACCCTGGCGCCGAGAATCATGCGACTGAGGATGTCCCGACCGAGGTTGTCTGTTCCGAGAAGATGAGACAGGCTCCCTCCGCTCATAAAAAATGGCGGCGTTAGCCTGTTTGTCAGTGACATCTCATTAGGCGGATACGGCGTAATTACATTTGCGAATATGGCGGCAAATATGAGGAGGAGCAGGATGGTAACCGGGATAACGGGCAACTTACGCCAGACTTTCCAATTTTGTGTTACCTTAGTTCCGAACCTAACTCTTTCCATACCTCATCCAGTACAATTGCTAATACCTGATACGCGGATCAACGTACGCGTACGCAATGTCCACCAGCAGGTTCACTAAAAGAACTACGACAGCCACCAGCAATACCGCACCCTGTATCACCGGAAAATCGCGTCCTATCACTGCGTCAGCCATTAGCCGTCCAACACCCGGCCAGGCGAAAACAGTCTCGATTACTACAGCGCCGGTAACAATCGTGCCGAATGTGATGCCAGCCGCAGTTAGCAGGGGTATTATCGCGTTTCTCAGCGCATGCTTCCAGACTACCAACCTCTCCGAAAGCCCCTTTATTCGGGCTAGCTTGACATACTCGCTATCAAGGACTTCCAACATGCTGGACCGAATCAACCGCATCAATATTGGTAACATGAAAAAGGAAAGAGTCAAGACCGGCAGGACGTAGTGGGCGGGACTCCCCATGCCACTGGTGGGCAACCAGCCTAGCCAAACGGCGAAGATGGAGATAGCCACAATGGCCAACCAGAAACTCGGTAAAGCCTGACCAAGAATAGCCAGTAACTTCACCCCACTATCCACCCATGTGCCGAACTTGTACGCTGCCGTAACGCCCAAGATGAGTGATATTATTATTCCCAGGACAATCGCCGATAAGCCCAGTGTTACTGTATTAGGCAACCTTTGTCCGATCAGTGTGGTAACGGCCTGCCTGTTACGGATTGATTCCCCAAGGTCGCCATGGCCCAGATTTTTCAGGAAAATCCAGTACTGTTCGGGCATTGACTTATCCAGGCCCAGGTGCTGTCTTATCACTTCCATATCTTCCAGCGTGGCCATAGGAGGTGCCATCAGCATCACAGGGTCTCCACTGGCCCGAGCCAGAGCAAAGACCACCATTGAGATAACGATGAGGGTTATTATCGTCTGTATTATCCGTATTGATATAAAACGCGCCATCCTGTCCTTTAAATGCAGCTACGCATATACCCTGTATTCTTTAGCGCACTGGGCCATCGCTCGTACATTCTCAAGTTTTTCCGTTTTGGTCGATACCAGCGCCCGTGGCCAGGAACAAGCCGCCGCCTTTGCCTGCGGTATTGGTCTGCTGACAGCAGTAGTCATCCGTATCTTCAGGCATACTCATATATCAGAGCTACTTGAACATTACTTTTTATGCAGACCACATCGCCAAGCGTTTCCTTGGCCCGGGCCGTATAGATATAGTCAAAGTGCCAGATAGCTCTGCCCTCGGGCAAGGAGTATGAACACGATGGTACCGGTTCCAGTCAGGCGCTGGCTACGGCCAAACGAATTATCCTGGCCGTAGCCACATCCAGCGCCTCGAGCAGCTTTCCCGGTTGCCGGTACCATCTCTATCACTCTCGCGTTTCCGGCAGCGTATCACCGGTATGTTCTACACAACATCGGGCAGTCAACTGCTACCAGATTTCTTTACCTATTTTTGTTTGATACCTGCAAAATTGCCCCATATATCATACTGGAAGCGTAATGTCCAGTCGCCGATTTTATTGCTTACAGCATAATAGGCGTATATGTTCACAATACCAGGTGCTATATACTGGTCGAGCATATATTTTACGGTCTGTCGGAAAAGCTCTATCTGCTTGTCCGGTTTCGGTTCCTGGCTGATGCTCGCCCATAGGGCGTCCCATGTTGTATCCTGCAGCAGGCGCCAGTTGCCCTTCGATTGAATGGCGCTCTTGAGGAACGCGATACTGACCTGTACTGTTGGCATATTCCAGATAGAAACAGTCCCCGCCAATTCAGGAGGATACGGGGCAGCATACATCTTCGCCCTCAGTTGCCCCCCGTCTATAGGCACCACTTTAGTCTTGACGCCGACGGCCTCCCAGTAGCCCGATATGATTAGATTTAAATCGGGAAGCCAAGAGGTGGCCGTGGTAGAGTATAGGATAATCTCAGGGTTCGCGAAGCTTTTCGGGTATCCGGCTTCCGCCAGTAGCGCCTTGGCGGCTGTGGTATCGTAGGGGTCAGCTTTCCACGCCGAGTCATACCCCCAGCTCGTTGGGGCTGTCCAGAGTATGCCCCCCGGTTCGGCTAGCCCACTGAAGAAGGTATTCGCGATTTCCTTGCGATTTATGGCGAGCGAAAGAGCCTTGCGAACACGTAAATCCGATAGTGGCCCTTTAGAAGCCCACGTACCCATCATACATATTACTGGCACTGTAGGGCGTCCCATGATTCGCAATTCATAGCCTTCCTTCTTCAGCTTAAGAGCTTCATCCATGTTGACAGGGACGATATCAGTCTCCCCTTGCTTGAGCTTGGCTATGGCGGTACTCGACTCCGGCACCAGCGTAACTACCAGTTTCTCAAAAGACGGCGGGATGCGCCAGTGGTCCTTCACTGCCTCAAATTCGATACTTACGCCCGGGGTCAGCTTGACGAACTTCCACGGTCCCGTCCCTATGGGATGCTCGTTGAAATATTTTGCTCCAGCCACTTCGAAATACGCTCTCGGCAAGATAGGGCATCCCCAGAGACCGGTATAGAACATATAGTCGACGAATTTGTCGTAAACCAGTACCGTATATTTATCCGGGATCTCGATGTGATCGATGGTGGCGCTATACTGGCCAATCCATGGTGACATTGAGCCGGGCTGCATGAGGCGCTCCAGGCTGAATTTGACGTCGGAAGAATTGAGCTCGTCACCGTTGTGGAATTTCACGCCTTTCCGGATCTTAAAAGTATAGATCTTCCCATCTGGGCTTAGCGACCAGCTTTCGGCCAGCTCGGGAACGAAGTTACCTTCCGTGTCAATGCCTATCAGATGTTCATATAACGCGTATTCAAAGGTCGTTTGGAGGTTTGGGTCAAGAGTTTCTATCCAAGAAGGCTGGGTGACACGCAATGTACCGGTTGGCCCTTTAGGTGTAGGTGGGGGCGCGGGTTTTGCTGGCGCCGGCGCTGCTGGTGCCGGTGCGGGTACGGGAGCGGGTGCAGGTGTTGGAGCGGGTGCGGGTGCGGGTGCAGGTGTTGGCGTTGGTTCCGGTTCTGGCTTGGCACAGCTGCCCAGAACCAGGCTAGCTGCAAGCAGCACGATTAGCGGGATAAGGAATAGTTTTTTCACCTTTATCCTCCTCTTAAGTATTTGGTTGTACTTATTATACTAATTCTTGCTTATAATCACCTCCTTAATTAATTTAAATTTAGGTTTTCCCCACTATGTTCCATGAATATGGATAGAATTACCCGTGTTCTTAAGTGCATTCATTTATAACATTCATTTTGTTGATTCAGTATAATATATTCTACATTTCTCGCATTGTCAACCGTAGGTTCTGCTGGGTTTATTTGCATTTGGTTAGAAATATTTTCCACCAAATGATAAGCTCCACAAAAAGCCAGGGCTGGGGAATTGCTGATGAGTATATCGACCTCGGCCCCGGCGCCGGCGACGCCGGCGGCTATATCGTCGCCACCGGCACCCCTGAGGAGATTACCCATCAAGAGTCCTCTGCCACCGGCCAGTATTTGAAGCGGGTGCTGAGGGGAGAAAGTGCGATAGCGGTGAAGGGTTGATACTATTTGGTGCTCTTTTTCCGTTTAGCCCCAATTAAAACGGATAACATTATACAATTTTTGGAACTCCGGTTTCTCCAGGCGTGGCGTGTGCCGTTTTGCACCACGCAATCGAACGGCTTGAGGTGTACCTCCGCGCCATCGTCAACCTCCATCCAGAACTCCCCTGAGAGAATGATGTCATAGTCTATGGTGTCGGTGGTATGCATTCCGAAATCGTCTCCGGATCGCTTTCGCCATTCTCCGACTACATCCACGCCGTTTTCTTTAGCTTTTTTGAAGAACTCTTCATCCGGCGTATACACCCATACCCATACAAGTGTTTCTCCGGGTTTTGGCATCCTGGTAGGGAGATGTTCCTTAAGGTCTCTTTCCTCCAGAGGTATAGTGGGTATTCCGTCCGTCTTCCAGAGTCTGGCTATTTCTCCTACCCCGATATCCTGCGCTGGTATTTCCGCATCGTCTAAGATAACTGATTTCCCATTCCTGTGCCCGGTAACCACACGTCTCATATTTTTCTCCTTTTTCTATTGAGGCTGGTTATAGATTAGGACTTCATTTTAGTCAACTCATCAATGACTGTCAACAGGCATTCAATATTAAACAGAAAAAGGAGAGTGCGTAGCGAGAGGGGGCGTAGTCTACCCGATTGTAATTCCAGCGCAGGCTGGAATCCAGTGGTGGGGATGAAAGGGCGTAGATTCTGGCTTTCGCCAGAATGACATATTATTATATTTAGTCTTTGCTTGTCATTCCAGCGCAGGCTGGAATCCAGTGGTGGGGATGAAAGGGCGTGGATTCTGGCTTTCGCCAGAATGACATATTATTATATTTAGTCTTTGCTTGTCATTCCAGCGCAGGCTGGAATCCACTTCAGGATATTTCATCATAGAGGTCTTTCCATTCAGGGTTAGTTTCTTCAATCAACCTGATTTTCCAATCCCTATGCCAGAACTTCAAACGCTTTTCTCGTTGAATCGCCGATTCTATATTCTCACATTTTTCGTAATACACCAGCTTATGTACTCTGTATTTCTTAGTAAAGCCCTCAACGAATCCATTCTTATGTTCATAGACTCGTCTCACGAGGTTATCGGTAACGCCTATATAGAGTGTCCCTTTACGTTTGCTTGCCAATACGTAGACATAGTAAGATTTCATTACCCCTCCCCTGGATTCTGGCCTTCGCCAGAATGACAACGGCTCAAACCTTAGTTCTCACTAACCATCGAGACTTCGGATGTCTTCGGGATTTTAATAATGACTATCTTAATCGTTTATCACGGGCGTCTCTTCGCCAGTAACCGGATGCTCGAAGTGGAACGGGCAGATAAATGGAGAAGGGTAAAAAGTGTCCGGTGAAGGGCCGTCCGGGTTTAGCTGGGGAGGCTGGTGCTGGAAATTCTTATCGCACTGCCTCTCCGGCGCCACCCAGCCCTTGAAATACGGAGCGAAGAAATACATGTACCAGCCGAGCTTTAATATTTTCCACTTGCCGTTCTCTTTTATATATTCGTTTTCATATACCCCGTCCATCCACCCCTGAAAGACGCCGTCCTTTACCGGAGATGCATTTGCCCCGAAGCCGTACCATCTCCCCTTGGCCGTTTAACCGTCCGGCGCCACGTCGATAATCGGCGAAAGCTGCATCACCTGGTGGAAAAACTCCGGCATTCTTCGTCCCTTGTTTCTGTCTCTGGGCCTGAAGAACTTTCTCACGCCTTCCTTCCCGCGGAACTCGCCGGCATGAACCAGCAACACGGTATCGGGGCTATCGGAAAACAGGTCGGCCACTTCGTCGGTCATCCAGTTTTCCAGGTAATAGCCGTACGCCCTCTGTAATTTCTTTATCTCCTCGACGTCCTGCAAGGTTTGAGTCTGTTCCTGCAAAGTTTTCACCTGCGCTTGCAGAGCCTTGACCGTCGCTTCCAGTTCCTTTGTATTCATGATGCACTCCTTTCCTGGTTAATTTAATCTACCGTTACCCGTTTTTGGATTACTTTAATAGTGTACCTGCTCTGCCTGCTGAAGGGCAAATTCAAACTCTATAAGAGTGGATAGTAACAAAGTACTGTTGATTGTTGATTCTATGTGTTGTATATTTACCATCGGGAGGGGCAGATGAACCGCCGGGAAGCGCTTGAGTCTATCAGAGAAAACGTAGACAACGAAAACCTGATAAAACACATGCTGGCTACGGAGGCCATCATGCATGCTCTGGCCGGGCGCCTGGGTGGGAATGAGTTGGAGTGGGGCCTGGCCGGTTTACTCCATGACATCGATGTCGAGCTTACCGAGGGCGATATGAGCAGCCACGGTAAGCTGGGAGCCGACCTCGCCCGCGACCTTGGGGCCAGCGAAGCGATAGCCGATGCCATCCTCTGCCATAATGAACGGCATGGCATTGCCCCGGAAACCCCCATGGAAAAAGCACTCTTCTGCGCCGACCCCCTCACCGGACTGATTACCGCGGCGGTGCTGGTGCGCCCTGATAAAAAGATTGCGAATCTGGAAGCCAGCTCGGTGCGGAAACGCTTCAAGGAAAAGAGCTTTGCCGCCGGCGCCAGCCGGGAGCAAATCGCCCGGTGTGCCGATATCGGCCTTGACCTCGATGAGTTTATCGCCATCGGTTTAGAGGCGATGAAAAAAGTTGCCCCGCAATTGGGGCTTTAGTACCTGAATAATATAATTTTGTAAAAAATAGAAAAATATCTTACTATCATTGTCATTCCAGCGTAGGCTGGAATCCAGCTTCGTAGACTTGGTTATTATGATATTTCATATTGGATTCTGGCCTTCGCCAGAATGACATATTCCGTTCTTTCATGAACTAATAGCGGGTCTTTTCTTTATGAAGTGGACCACCAAAGCTAAACACTAGTTCACCGAAATCATTGACCCCTCCGCCGTCTTGGTGACGTCGATGCGCACGGGGAAGGCGTCTTTCAGTTCATCCATGTGAGTGATGACCAGTATCTTATCGAAGTCGCTCTGGATGGAGTTTATCGCCTCTTTCAGCTTTTCCAGTCCGGTGCTGTCCTGGGTGCCGAAGCCCTCGTCGATAATTAAAGTTGGTAACGGCGCCCCGGCGCGCCTGGCTAATAGTCGTGACAGTGCGATGCGGATAGCGAAGTTGATGCGGAAGGCCTCGCCGCCGCTGAACATCTCGTAGTTCCTGGTGCCGAGCTCGTCGGCGATGGCGATATCCAGCGTTTCCTGCACGGTGCCTTTCTTGGTCTCTTTCTGTGTCTCGAACTTAACGTGCATCCGGTTATCGGTCATCCGGGCGAGGAGTCGGTTGGCTTCCGTTTCGATTTCCGGTAGAGCCATCTCGATGAGCAATGCCTGTATGCCTGTCTTGCCGAAGGCTCTGGCCAGTTCCCGGTAAATTGATTCTTCCTTGGACACCCGTGCCAGCTGGTCTTCCTTCTCTTTCTTTTTCAGTTCCAGTTCGTTGCAGCGCTGTATTTTTGCCTTGATGCTGCCTACGGCTTCCTGGGCCTGGCTGCGCTGTGCGGAAAGGTTCCTGTACTCGGCCTCGGTTGCGGCTAGCTCCTGGCTAAGTTGCGGCAGACGTGTCAGCTCAGCCGTGAGGGCTTCTTTTTGCTGGTTGTTGACCTTCAGCCTTTCTCGTAGTTCCTGGGCTGCTTTTTCGGCATTTAAAGCCGCCTCTTTTTCCTGGTTGATAAGCTTCTCGGCTTCGTCCAGTCTGTTTTTATCACGTTCGTAGGACTCGAGCTGGCTTAATTGCTGTCGCGCCTTTTCGTGTTTTTCAGCGTCATAGCCGAGGTTTGCCAGTTCGGTTTCGATAGACGCCAGGGCTGTCTGCTCCGCGATGGCGAAGTCCCTTTTCGCCAGGCGCTGTTCGATGTCCGTTATACCGCTTTTGAGCTCAGCCAGCTTTTTGTTGTCTTCTTCGATTTCCTTAATCTTATTCTTAATCAGTTCTTCCTGGCTCTGGACTTTGGTTTTTTCCTGGTTCAGTGCCGCTTCGAACCGGGCTTTTTCCTTTTGCAGTGCCTCGAATTCCGCCCGTTTTTGCACGAGGTTGTCCCGGTTTTGCATTAATAGGTCGGACTTGGCCTGTTTTTCTTTTGTGTATTTTACTGCGATAAGCTCCAGCCCTTCCCGCGTTAGCTCCGTCTCGCAGAGCGGGCACCTGGCCTCGGTATGGGATGCTATATGTGATGAGAGAAGGTCAAGCTTTTCCGACACCTCGTTGATTTCCCGCTCCAGTCGGGCTTTTTCAGCCTCCAGGTAGCTGACCTGCTTCTGTGCTTCCTGGACGGACTTCTCTTTCTGGCGCAGCGTTGTTTCGGACTCCGCCAGTTTGCGCATCTGTGCCTGCGCCTGGCTGAGTTGATTCCTCAGTTCGGGCAGTTTCTGGATTTTTCTATCAAGCTCGTCGATATTGCTCTTGATAACGGCGTGGTTTCTCAACAGTTCGTTTTTGGCCTGCTCTATTTTACGCTCCATCTGGCCCTTTTGTTTGTCCAGGTTGACCGATTGCCGGAACTTGCGGTCGAGTTCATCGGCGGCCTTCTTTGCCTCGATGAATTGGGCGAAGCCTGCTTCGATATCCCCCCGCCTCCCGATGACCTCCTCGTACTGTTTTATTCTGGAGAGCTGCTGGGCGGCCTGCTCGTCCCATCGCTGGAGGTCCTTTATGCTGGTATTGATACGTGCTTCCAGCTCGTCAAGCTGGGTCTTCTTATTCTCCAGCGCCTCTTTTTTCTGTCGCAACTCGTTCAGTCCGGCTTCTTTTTCTCGCGTTTCCGTGTCGATATGGGAAAGTGTGCCCTGTGCCTGTTCCAACTCTGCCTCGTAAGTAGGCTTCTGTGCCAGTTCGCTGCTAATTTCTTTGATGGTATTTTCCAGCTGGACGCTGTCGATTTCGTGCTGCTTGGCGAGTTCTTTAGCCTGGTCTTCGAGCTGGTCGTAGATGGCAAGCCCGAGGATATTGCCCAGCACTTCCTTGCGTTTGGACGGGGCCTGCCGGGTGAACTCGTCGGCGTGCCCCTGGCGGAGGTAAGCGCTGTTGACAAAGGTATCGTAGTCCATGTGCAGGACTTCGATGATTTTCTGCTGCGTCTGGGCGATGGTATTGCCGGTGATGGGTCGGAAACCGTCGCCAGAGCTTATCTGGAGCTCCAGGGACGATTGCCCCGCCGCCCTCCGCTTCCTGGGTCGTGAGCGCTTGCGCAGGATGCGGTATAGCTGTTCCCCGACGTTAAACTCGAACTCTACCTCCATCTCCGCCTGCGTGGTATAAATGAGGTCGTCATCGCTGCTGGCGCGGGCTTTGCCCCACAGCGCCCAGGTTATGGCGTCGATGATGGCCGATTTACCGTTACCGTTATCGCCGGAAAGACAGGCAAGATGAATGCCCGTAAAGTCCAGCGGCGGGACGTTGTCGCGGTAGCACATGAAGTTGCGCATCTTCAGCTTTACGGGAATCATCTCGACCCCATTTTAGCACAATTCGGTGGACTATTATCTACCTCCTGGACGCGCTGTTACGGTCGAGAGGGATATACTGCAGGACAATTTGAATGCAGCTGTAAAAAGGGTTGGCAAAGGAACGGAAGCTTTGAGGCAGTGGAATGAATGCGGCTTAATATTAGTTGCCCGAGAACAGATTGAAGATGCCGTTAATAAACATCAGGATGGAAAACGCTCCGAGCCACATGGAGAGCTCCATTCCATCGACGAAAGACATCGATGAAGTAATGGTTATCGTGCTTGAGAAGAATATGGTGGCTCCGAAAAGGCCGACCATTATAAGCAGCAGGCTGAATAGAAATCTCATATATAATTCCCCATCGTCTCTCTATCATCTTTTTCTATCTCTATTTTAAGTTTATACTCATTGGCTCTGGCAGTAAATCACCTGATGGTAATATGTTGAGGCTTGATTAAGTATCTGTGACTATTTGCCTATGGTCGGCTTTCCGCTTTACCCTGTATAAAAAAGAGGAGGTTGTCCGAAAATTGTCATTCCCGACCTGATCGGGAATCCAGGTTATTAATTGGCTTGAATCCTGTCCCGATAGTATCGGGACGCTTTCGCGGGAATGACAGAATAAATGTGGGAGCGGAGTTATTCGAACAACCTCTTGAGGTTAGCGACTTTTCTCACGAGCCATGTTTATTATTTTTTGGTTTCATCTTTGATATAGTGGCCGCCGGGAACGGTGGTGAAGTGGAAAATGGGACGGTCGACGCGCCTGATTATCAGCGGGCAGTGTTTCATCCCCGCCGGGACAAATAGCATACATGTCCTGGTAAGGATTT
>Ga0315296_10004170_pt1 | contig 11871 bp, 11 predicted proteins | sample YL17G14_18_MG_FD_203921 | JGI IMG/M metagenome (GOLD analysis project Ga0315296, IMG submission 203921) | Sediment microbial communities from Yellowstone Lake, YNP, Wyoming, USA - YL17G14_18 | ecosystem: Environmental > Aquatic > Freshwater > Lake > Sediment | place: USA: Wyoming | collected...
GATGAAATGTACCCCAAAGACGTAAAATATACTACAACTCATGAGTGGGCCAGGCCAGAGGAGAAGTTAATAGCGGTTGGTATTACATCCTACGCAGCTGAGCAGCTCTCGGATATAGTTTATGTGGAATTGCCTTCTGAAGGGGGAAAGGTAGAAAAAGGCTCCTCCTTCGCAACTTTGGAATCGGTTAAGGCAGTGTCGGATGTTTATTCACCTGTTTCAGGAGAGATACACGAAGTTAACCATGGGCTTCAAGAGCATCCTGAGTTACTAAACAAAGACCCCTACGGAGAAGGCTGGATAATCAAAGTCACCCCAACGAAGAAGGAAGACCTAGATGACCTAATGGACGCAGAGGCGTATGAGAAGTTTGTTGAAGAGTGAATCCTCATATTATATTCTCTGAACGAAAATAAAGCAGGAAGCTATTAAACACTACAAAAGCAAGGTGAGGGGCAATATCCAACCTTGGGGATGGTAATAATTTTCTGCGCAGGGAGTTCCTCCGAGATTACAATAAGAGGTTTACCGAAGCTCCTCAGTGGGCTGAGAACGCCTATATACCCCTGCTGGGGGATAAAGATTTAGATAGCATCTTCTGTCTTAAATATCCCAGGATAGTGCGTGCTGACAATACTATAAGCTACAAGAGCAGGGTATTTCAGATTTTGCCCAGCCCTACCAGGATAGGTTAACACCAGAGCAGAGGTAGAGGTACAAGAATGGCTGGATGTGTCCATCCATGTGCGATATAAGGACCAGGAACTCTCCGTCAAGGAGACCCCCGGAGACAATGGAAGGAGAATGCCAGTGAGATTGGACTGCAACGGTTTCTTAGAGAAAACCTTAAAAGCAGGATCAGTAAAAGGATTTTGCAAAAACCTGACACTTTCACTTTGCGTTGACACCAGCTGGTGTGAAGAAGCTTATTTCTTGACCGAAGGATTATTCACCGGATACTTGGGCGGTCTTCCATTTAGCACGTCAATAATCTGCTCGGCTACAATAGTAGCGGCTATAGTCTGAGCCTCAGTGGTGGAAGCTGCTATGTGGGGTGTGGTGATTACGTTCTCATACTTAAGCAGGATACAATCGGTAGCCGGCTCCTTACAATAGACGTCAACTGCCGCTCCAGCGATTTTCTTTTCCTCTATTGCTTTAGCCAGCGCCTCTTCGTCAATCAGCGCTCCACGGGCGCAGTTGATGATGCGAGCCGTAGGTTTAAGCAGTGCCAGTTCTTTTTGGCTAATCATGCCTCTTTTTTCAGGTGTCATTTTGGTATGCAGACTGATGAAGTCTGATTTTCTGAGTAGTTCTTCCAGGGGTACAAGCTGCACTGCCAACTGTTCAGCATCTTTAGTAGGAACCGAAGGGCTGTAGGCGATGGCCTTCATTTCAAAGGCCTGAGCGCGCCTGGCTACCGCTCTCCCTATTCTACCCAGGCCAATTATGCCCAGTGTCTTGCCTCTGAGCTCTGTGCCCATAAATTCGCTCCTGGACCATACTCCAGACTTGAGCTTATCATTTGCCTGAGGGATATGGCGGACCAAGGACAGCATCAGCCCAAAAACAAGTTCGGCGACGGCGATAGTGTTGGATGTCGGTGCATTTACTACCAGGATGCCTTGTCTTGTTGCCTCTTTCACATCAATATTGTCGACGCCAGCGCCAGCCCGGGCAATTACCTTAAGGTTCTTGCCTGCCCTTATAACCTCAGCCGGCACTTTGGTCTGGCTGCGCACTATCAGGGCGTCATAACTGCCGATTATAGATTTAAGCTCCTCAGGCTTTAGACCTAACTTGATATCTATCTCAGCCCCAGCTCCGTCAAGGATATCTAGACCTTCCTTAGAAATGTGGTCGGCTACTAATACCTTCATTATTACTGCCTCGTGGTACCATGCTATCTTGCATCTCTAATCTATCAGAGTCTTGATGAGTTCACCCACTAAAGGCCTGGCTTGCTCCTCAGGTAGGCAGTATTGCATCTTTGTGAACCTCTCTCTAAAGCTGGAGACCTTCTGAGAGATATCTTTTTCACCAAGTATCACATCTGTCATATACTCAGCCAGTTCTTTGAAATCTTCTTCCTTCATGCCAAACCTTGTCATCTCTTGAACGCCCATTCTTAAGCCACTGCTGCAGGTGAAAGCTTCGTCATCAGGTAAGCCCTCGTAGTTCACTATAATGTTATTCTTCTCTAAGCTCTCGGCTAGCTCTATTCCTCTATTGTAGCCTACTCGCAAGATAACTTGATGTGTCTCGGTGTAGTTGACTCTAGGGTCTCCTTCTACTTGTAATCCTTGTTCTTTAAGAGCTAAGGCGAAGGCTTTTGCGTTGGCAATTACCTGTCTTTGGTACTCGCGCCCGTAGGTGTTCATCTCGTAGGTTGCCATTAACAACCCTAGTAAAGTACCGAGGTGATGGTTACTCACACTCCCGGGGAAAGCCCTTCTTACTATGCTCTCCCACAGGTCAGAGTAATATGTTCCCTCACTCATGTTGCTGGCGATTATCCCTCTTTGCGTACCGAAGAAAGTCTTATGCGTGGAAGCGGTTATGATATCTGCTCCTTCCTGCAAGGGCTTTTGGAAATAAGGTCCAAGCAAGCCTAAAACGTGGGCTCCATCGTACATAATTATTGGCTTCGGTTTTATGCCAGCTATCATTTGCGCTATCTCTTTGACAGGCTCGCGGTGCAGTATCATGCTCTTGCCAAAGATAATGAGTTCTGGTTTGTGCTGTTCGATAAGTTTAGCTGTCTCAAGGAGGTCTATATTGTACGGGTTATCTGCCAAAGCGGGGAAATTCACCACTGCTGGTCTTTCCGTGATGGGGTCAATTGAGATGTAATCTCTTAGTCCACCCAGTGGTTGTGCACTTAAGTGCCCTCCTTTGCTGATAGGATGGTTCATGACGCTTCTAAATCTTCTGGGCTCCTCTTTTCTGCTCACTCTATTCAAATAATCTAGGATACCGCTGAACACTGTGACGTTAGCCATGTGCCCACTAATCAGTCTAGTTTCTACTTCGGAGCAACCCAGGAATTCCCTCATTTTTTTGATTAGCTCCAACTCCACCTCGGCTATGAACCCCGTTCCTTGATAGTAATATACCTCACTATCTCCTAAAGCTTTGACTTTTCTGTGTTCTGCATATCTCCCCGCTGGATCGGCTATCGTCAGCAATCTTACCAATGGTGACATAGTTTGTTCGGATGGTATGAGGTTGATAGTATTTCTTTGTCTCCATAGCGTGTTACTGCAGGCTTTCCTCACTAAGCTCCTAGCTAGATTTTCCGGCGGTTCTTTAGGTTTTGCCAAGGTGGGTATTTTTTGCTCCTCAAGTAACAGTGGCCGGGCATATGGTGCTGCTTCGCTGTCTATATGCCTCTTCACAATCACTCCACTAGCAAATTTGTCTCTGATAACAACCTTCACTCTTTGACCTTCCTTCAAGTCTGCATCGAGGTATGACAGGCATATCGCTTTCCTGCCGGATGCGGCACCGGGTTTTGATTTGAGGCCAATGCCTTCCGTTTTCCAGTAAGGGACCACGCTCCCACTGGTCACATTCCCTATGAGGTTTTCATCTACATAGACTTGGCAACCTGCTCTGGCTATACTGCCCTTAGAGATGGCCATAGGCATTATTATTCTGGGGACCGATAGCCTCTCCTTTGGCGTGTCAAGTCGGTCTTCCAATCTTAGCTTGATTTCTTGGAATTGTTTCATTAATGCTTCTCGGCCGGTATAGTCTCCCTTGATTCCGCCGAAGCTCACTGCAAATCTTGCCGCGGGCAGGGCAAACACTGGAATGTCCTTTCCCTCCATATCGATTCCAAGCTCGTGACCATATAATGGAAGGCCAGCTTCCAATCTCAATGTGTCTCTTGCCCCTAATGCGACAGGTACAATACCTTCTTTCTTACCCACTTCTAACAGCTTGTTCCACAAACGCACGGTTATTTCAGCAGGCGGAAACAACTCGAAACATATCGGCTCGCCGGTATATCCTGTCCTCGCTATGGGCACCTTGGCACTGAATATTTCAACAGTTATCAAGTTATTTCTTGCTGGCTCTGGAAGTTTTCGAGTATCCCCCAGGATTGCTTCGAGTGCTGCTTTTGCTCTTGGTCCTTGTAACGCTAACATAGCGATTCTGGCAGTATGGTCTTCAAAGCTTAGTCGAGGGAATTTCTGCTTGTACTTTTGCATCCATACCCAATCCTTTTCCGTGTTGGCAGCATTGACAACGAGAATATATTCATTTTCATTTATTCTATAGAGATAAGCGTCGTCAACTGCCCCTCCGCTCTCGTTCGGTATTATGCTGCATTGGGATTGTTCAGGCAGTAAGGCTGCTGCATTATTAGTCAAGGTGTATTGCAAAAAGGGCAAAGCATCCTGGCCACTTATCAGGAATCTACCCATGTGGGAAACATCGAAAAGCCCACCAAATTTCCTTGTTGTCAAATGTTCTGTGAGTATCCCTGGTGGATAGTTGAGGGGCATCTCCCAGCCACCAAATTTAACCATTTTGGCTCCTAGCTTAATGTGTTCTTCATATAGCGGAGTACGTTTCATTTTAACCACCTTCAATCTAGTTAGCGTTGGGCATAAAGGTATATCGAGAGCCCTTCTTCATTACATGCTGTCTGGCTTCTATCACACGTGTTTCATCGCCTACAGAATAGCTGAGTCCATCTAGGCTTTCCTACGCATATGTCAATCGACGAAATTGTTACAACTTACTAACGAGGATTTTACTTATCTGACCTAGTTTTGTCAAAGGGGAAGTGGTATCATAGGAGGTATTTTAGAGAGGAAAATATCTCATGAGGAGAATTTTGAGATAGTATTAAGGGGAATCAACAAAAAGGGAGAGGTAAAAGGTGGGAGTTATTATTTTAAGTTTAAGCATGCCAATAACTGTGGCGTTAGTCAAAATAAGTAGGCTATAAATCATAAGGAGGGGGAGTGTATCCAAAGGAGCTAAAATATACTAAGACTCATGAATGGGTTGGGGGAAGTGGTGGGTTTATAAAAGTTGGCATTACATCTTATGCGGCTGAGGAACTCTCGGATATAGTTTATGTGGGATTGCCTTCTGAAGGAGGAAAGGTAGAAAAAGGCTCCTCCTTCGCAACTTTGGAATCGGTTAAGGCAGTGTCGGATGTTTATTCACCGGTTTCAGGAGAGATACACGAAGTTAACCATGGGCTTCAAGAGCATCCTGAGTTGCTAAACAAAGACCCTTATGGAGAAGGTTGGATAATCAGTGTCATCCCGGTGGGAAAGGGAGAGCTAAATGACCTTATGAATGCCGAGGAGTATGAAAAGTTTGTTGAGGAAGAGAAGGGAAAATGAATCTTATGCTCTCCCATTTTGACGCTTGAGTGTGGTTAAGGCAGCTAGAGAATGGAGGTTAATTCCCTTCGGAGCTTATAGTCCTTCGCTAAATATGGCTATAGACGAGGCTATATTCAAGCTGATGGCGGGAAACAAGCTCCCACCGACTTTAAGGTTATATAGTTGGAATCCTCCCGCTCTTTCAATCGGCTATTTTCAGAACACAGAATCTCCTCTGATAAAAGAATACCTAAAAAGGGGGTATCCTTTGGTAAGGCGTCCTACCGGTGGTTTGGCAGTGCTGCACAAGGATGAGATGAGCTATTCTATGGTAGGAACCTTCGCTAGAGATGGTTTTCCTGTGAGTAGGCAAGAGGCATATAAAAAGGCACACGAAAGCATAAGGAAGGCTTTGAACGATTTAGGTTTTGAGGTGAACCTGTATGAAGGAAAGGAGTTTGGGTATAAGGGTGATCTTTGTTCTTCTAGCTGGATTGCCTACGATATAATCTTGAGGGGCAAAGATAAGATAGGAGGGAGTGCTCAAAGGACAAATGGGGCGGTTCTGTTGCAACATGGTTCTATCTCTTTACCTGAAGAACTGAATCGAGGCTGTCTGAGGGAGAAAGTAATGGAGAATTTTGAAAAGATTTTCCAAGTAAAATTAAAACAGCAAGAATTGGCTGACGTGGAGCTTTCCTTAGCAAAGAAACTTGTCAAAGAGAAATACGAGAAATGGGAGTGGAACTATAAAGGGGGGCGATTTCTCTTTCTGGGGAGAGATTAGCAGATAGGTGGTATCTTTCTATGAAGTTGCTGATTATAGGTAGTGGTGCCGCAGGTTCGACAGCTGCGCAATTTGCACGGAAAGCAAATATGAAGGCGGAGATAACGGTGCTGGGTAACGAGCATTACAGCGAGTATTCGAAATGTGGATTGCCATATGTAATTGGAGGAATCATACCAAGTTTTGATGAGCTGATAGAATTTCCAAGGTCTTGGTTCCAACATTTCAAAATCAATCTAAAATTGGAAAACGAAGCATACGATATTGACACTGAAGGAAAGATAGTGAAATCCATATCTTTAAAAGATGGTGAAGAAGAGGAACATCAATATGATGTTCTGATAATTGCTACTGGAGCAAGGTCTTGGGTTCCCGAAATCGAAGGCGCCTTCCTAGAAGGAGGGAGATTAAAAGAAGGGATATTTACTCTTCGAACTATGGATGATGCAAAGCAAATTCTTCAGCGAGTGGAAAGGGGTAAGAGAGCTATGATTGTTGGTTCTGGTTTCATTGGAATGGAAATGGCGGAAGCTCTTTCTCGCAGAGGAATGAAGACATATGTTAGGCTGAGGACTCATGTGCTCACAGGTATGATAGATGAAGATATGGCTGATATCGTACAGAGGAGCGCGGAAAAACATGGCATAAGTTTTATACCGAGGATTACTGTTTCGGAAATTGGCGGCGAGAAGAAAGTGGAATACGTGGTTCTGAAGAATTTGGATACTGGGGTGGAATCTGAGTATCCTACGGACCTTGTGATCATATCTGCGGGGAGCAAAGCTCGTATTAAGGTAGCAGAAAAGGCAAAATGTCAAATTGGCTCAACTGGAGGAATAGTAGTTGATGAGAAATGTAAGACTTCTGTTAAAGATATTTATGCGGCTGGAGACTGTACAGAGTATCCAGACTTTGTTACTGGGAAACCATGCTTGATAGGCTTAGGCAGTATCGGCGTTAAACAGGGGAGAATTGTTGGAGCGAATGCTGTTGGAGGGGAAGAAGAAATGCCCCGAGGTGTTTTAAACAACAGAACGACGGAATTGTTTGGCTTAGAGGTATCTGCTGTGGGCCCCACTATGAGGAAGTTAAAAGAGGCAGGCATTGAACCCATTGTGGGCAAATTCAGTGGCTCAACATTACCGCATTATTTCCCGGGCAAAAAAGGTATTACTGCGAAAGTTATGGCTGACTCTAAAGACGGAAAGATTATTGCAGCGCAGATTGTCGGTGAGGAGGAAGTACATCAACGCATTAATGTCTTCGCTACAGCCATTTATAACGGAATGGCTCTTGAAGACTTTGTGCGATTGGAAACATGTTATGCCCCGCCAGCTGCCCCTACATTTGATTGTATGACCTTGGCTGCTGATGCAGCTTTGATGAGATGGAGAAGGAGATGAAGTATAGTTTTTCCCGCAAATTGATTTATAGCATGTAATAAGACATTTAAGGGAAATAATGGTGGAAAACATAGAGAAGTTGAGGACTCCCTCTGGGGTGAAGAGACCCATTCCTCGGGGAGAGAAGGTAAGAGTAATTCGGGGTATCATTCATCATTGGGGCCTTCATACTGTTTGTGAAAGTGCTGCTTGCCCCAACCGTCAGGATTGTTATTCTCAGGGGAAGCTTGCCTTTATGCTCTTGGGAAATATTTGTACCAGAAATTGTTCCTTCTGTAAAGTGGAAACGGGAAGGCCTCTGCCCCCTGACCCTGATGAGCCAGAGCGACTTTGCGGAGCAGTAAAAGAGTTAGGATTGAAATATGTGGTGATTACTTCTGTTTGTCGAGATGATCTCCTGGATGGAGGCGCGGCGCAGTTCGCTCAGGCTATAGGAGCCCTGCGCCACTATAGCTCAGGTATAGGGGTTGAGGTTCTCATTCCCGATTTTCGAGGTTCCCTATCGGCACTGGAAAAAGTGGTTGCTGCCCAACCTACCGTCTTGAACCACAATATAGAGACAGTCCCCCGGCTCTATTCAGAGCTGCGACCTCAGGCAAAATATCAGCGTTCCTTGGAGCTTCTAAGGAGAGCGAAATCTTTGAATGGTGGGCTTTTGACTAAATCAGGGCTTATGTTAGGGTTGGGGGAAAGGAAGGATGAGGTGATGGCTGTTATGGAGGACCTAAGGAAAGCAGAGTGTGATTCCATCACTCTGGGGCAGTATCTGAGGCCTTCTCTAGAGCATCACAAGGTGGTAAGATATGTTACTCCTGATGAGTTTATCCAATATGAGGCTATCGCAAGGGAGATGGGATTTTTAGGGGTGGCATCGGGGCCGCTGGTGCGTAGCTCGTTCAATGCTATTGATCTTTTTAATGAAGTAAGGTTATATACAAGCACAAGCCATTCTATATGAAATTTGTCTTAAAGTGGGGAGGACTTATAGCTGGGCAATTATAAACATAAAAGTGGTATAATAGTAAATAAAGGAGGTTTATCCCTTTCTGGAAGCGGAAGAAATAGCGAAGTTAGCTACAAAAGTTGCTTCTGAGAAGCAAGCAAGCGATGTTGTGATGCTGGATGTAGGGGCAGTGTGTTCGTTTGCGGATTATTTTGTTATTTGTAGTGGGGATACTAAGCGTCACATTGAAGCTGTGTGGCAGAGTATTATTGATGAAATGGAGAAAAATGGCGTGAGGCCACATCATAATGAGGGCACCTCGGATTCAGGTTGGATGCTTGTTGACCTGGGCTCGGTAATTGTTCACATATTTACCCCGGCAGAACGGGATTATTACCAACTAGATGAGCTTTGGAATAAAGCAATTCCTGTGGTGAGAATTCAGTAGATAGCATTTTTAGCTAATCCATCTATCAATATCTTTGTGATAATCAAGAATTTCCTCTGTGGAGAAAAAGAGGTTTATTTCCTTGGAGGCATTCTCTGCTGAGTCGGAGCCGTGGACTAGGTTATGCTCAATATCGAGGCCGAGGTCACCTCTAATAGTGCCAGGCTTGGCTTTAGCTGGGTCAGTTTCTCCCATCGTTCGTCTTATTGTCGCCACAGCATCTTTTCCTTGAAAAACGATGGCGATGATGGGACTGGAGGTAATGAAATCTACTAGTTTGTCAAAAAAGGCTTTGTCTTTATGAATGGCATAGTGGCGCTGAGCCAGAGTTTTATTCATTTGCAGCATTTTTATAGCTACAATTTTGAGTCCTTTCCCTTCAAGGCGAGTGATGATTTCCCCTGCCAGTCCCCTTTGTATGGCATCGGGTTTGATAAGTACTAAGCTCCTTTCCACCTTGGTATTGCTTTGCTGTTGCAACTATCCTCCTTATACCCTTTGGATGAGGGTAATTAAATCTATGTCTTCTAAAGAATTAACTATTTTATCAGCCTCTTCAAGGTCTTCCCTAGGATGGGTGTTAGTTACAGCCAGGCATCTCATTCCCGCTGCCTTAGCTGCTTTAACGCCGAAGGGAGAATCTTCAATTACAATGCAGTTTTCAGGCTGCGCTCCTAGTTTTTCTGCGGCTAAAAGATATATCTGGGGATTTGGCTTGCTTTCAGCCACTTCGTGACCAGAAACAATGTGGTTGAAATATCCTCCTATATTGAGTTCGCTAGTGAGCAAATCTATGTTTTCCTTTGGTGCTGAAGAAACCAGGGCTAGCTTGAAGTTTCCCCTTTTAATCGCATCTAGTAGCTTAATTACACCGGGGAGCGGCTTTATATTGTCTTTAGCCTTCTGTCGAAAACTTGTCTCTTTTTCCTGTGCTATAGTTTCGATATCTTCTTTAGACCATCCTTCTCCTAGAACCTCGCGAATTATAAAGTCGTTTCTGGTGCCAAAAAGTTTGGTAAAATCCTCCTTGGTAAACTTTACTCCCCTTTTGGCGAAGGTTTCCTGCCAGGCAGTAAAGTGGAACGAGTTAGTATCAGCGATAACCCCATCCATGTCCCATAGAACTGTCTGTTTTGACCATCTCCAGACGTAGAATAGGGAGCTACCTTCAGCTATAATCGTGTTATCTTTAAGAGCAAGAACTCCTTTGGTTTCCACTAGCCTTTTTGTTAATTTGGTGACCCAGGCGGAGATTTGGATTGGCTCTCCGGTGGGCGATGGGTGTTTAAACCTTACCTCGCTTCTGGCGGTAACGCCAAAATAAATTCCATGGCAGAGGAGGGCATAAGCAGTTACTTCATCAAAGAGGGTGTAGAGAATACCCGCATGAGTTACATTATCCCAGCCTTGGTGGAATTCCCCTGGCGTGAATTCTGCCCTAACCTTTTCTCCATCATAAATAGGTTTCAGCTTTAGCCCTATGGGGTTGTTTTCACCACAGCCAAAGCAAAGTCTGGTGGTATATTCAGTGTCTAACTTTGGAATTTGCATCTCTCCTTTTCCTCTCTTTTGGTTTCATTAGCTTAAACTTCACCGTCATTCTGAGCATAGCGAAGAATCCCTGACGCCCTTTAGCCCCTTCGCTTCACTCAGGATGACAGAGGGGTACCTTTCCTTAGGTTTCGTTGTATGAGGAGGGCGAAGGTATAGGGGTTGCAAAGTAGCTGGGTCATCTTGCTCCCCTTTGTTCAACCTTTGCCAGCCTAATATGGCTAAGAAGCTAGCCCGAGGTAGTATATTAGTTTGTGGTATTATAGCTCGCTTGCCCAAGTTTTGTTGTATTTCATTTACCATGTCAGGCGGGATTTCACCACAAAAAAGAGTTTTTCGAGGTATTCGCTGGCATAAAGCATCGAGCGTGGTTAAATGTTCTTTTTCTAGGCAATGCCATTGGTTATATTTTTGCTGATAAAAGGCAGCGGCAATTTCCTCCCTACCAGCTTTGTGAATGGGACATAAAAGCAAACCAGTGTAAGCAAAGGGATAAGCCTCAGTTTCTAAGGTGCTTATACCAAGTAAGGGAATATTTAAGGAAAAAGCTAGCCCCTTAGCTGTGCTTATCCCCACCCGTAGCCCGTTAAAACTCCCCGGACCTTTAGCTACAATGATTGCTTCTATAGAATTTAGCTCTACTTTAGCTTGTTGCAATAGGTGAACCAAATTTGGCATCAATTCTACAGTATGATTTTGGGCTGATTGCCAGGCTAGCTGGGTTAAAAGTTCACCCTTATGGGATAAAGCAATGCCAACAATGTTAGAAGAAGTATCTATAGCTAACTCCATACCTTTTCCTTGTCTAAAGCCAATTTGAGATGTTTTATTAACTTTAAGTAGCGCTCACCTTTGGGTTTAAGATAGATAGTGCGTTGTGTCTCACATTCAGAAACATAGTTTAGTTTTATAAGCAAATTGGTTTGAGGTAATAGTTGTAGCCCCTTTTCTGCCCACTCAACTACGCAGACCCCATCACCATAGAGGTATTCCTCCAGTCCTAGGTTAGCAATTTCCTCAATATGGTCAAGGCGATAGAAATCAACATGGTATAAAGGAAGCCTACCGTGATATTGCCTGATTATGACAAAAGATGGGCTGAAGGCATACTCCTTTGTGCCTAACCCGTGTGCAATACCCTGGACGAGACAAGTTTTGCCTGTTCCTAAATCACCCACAAGAAGGAAGACATCACCTTTTTGAGCTAATTCACCTAAGTAGCTTCCTAAAAGTTGAGTTTGCTCCGGGCTATGCGAATTAAGCTTTAGTGGTTCCATTCCTGAAATGTTCCCAGCCTCCTTTCTTATGAGGGACGATATTTTCCTTGCTATCTAGCAAGGTCACTCGATTTGGCAGGGTTTCTTCCACTATGTCGCCGATTACAGTTA
>Ga0315296_10004171_pt1 | contig 11870 bp, 13 predicted proteins | sample YL17G14_18_MG_FD_203921 | JGI IMG/M metagenome (GOLD analysis project Ga0315296, IMG submission 203921) | Sediment microbial communities from Yellowstone Lake, YNP, Wyoming, USA - YL17G14_18 | ecosystem: Environmental > Aquatic > Freshwater > Lake > Sediment | place: USA: Wyoming | collected...
GATTAAGTATCTATCCCGCCAGGTGGAAAAGGCGGGGGTGAAGGTGGAGCTGGGCAAAGAGGTTACGCCGGAACTGGTACGGAAAATGAAGCCCGACGTCGTTATCCTAGCCACAGGTGCCTCTCCACTGGTTCCTGATGATATTCCTGGGATAGATAAGGACAGGGTTGTTACTGCCTGGGACGTGTTAGCGGGTAAGACTGCGACGGCGCCCAGAAACGTGGTTATTCTGGGTGGAGGTTTAGTTGGCTGTGAAACGGCAGACTTTCTGGCGGAGACAGGTGACAACCTGGCTGCCGGTCGTACCGCTGTGACCATCGTGGAAATGCTGGAGGACGTGGCTTTGGACATGGCACTTGAGGCGAGACATCTGCTTATGCAGAGACTGCATGCCAAAGGAGTAAAGATACTGACCTCGGCCAAAGTAAAGGAAATACTCGATGACGGTGTGGTATTTGAGAGAGGTGGTCAGGATGAATCCATACACAACGTAGATAGTATTGTCCTGGCTCTAGGATCAAGGCCGGTCGACCACTTGTCGGAGAAGATCAAAGACAAAGTGGCCGAAGTTTATGTGATAGGCGATGCAAAAGAGCCGCGTAAAGTGCTTGAGGCTACCGCCGAGGGGGCAGAGGTTGGCCGAAAAATCTAAGGCATTTCGAAAAAGCAAGGAGATACTGGCTATGGCAAAAAGCTAGCGGGGAAGGTGGCCGTGATTACCGGCAAGCTCGATATCCTTTTCAGCAACGCCGGCATCAGAGGGGTAACGGCAGACCTGGCCAATTATCTAGAAGAGGTCTTTGACCAGGTTATCTCGGTCAATCTAAAGGGTTATTTTCTGGGACTGAAGCACGCGATTCCAGAGATGCTCCAGAGCGGCGGCTCCATATCAATACTGCTTCCATTCTCGGCATGGTTGGGTTGCCCTGGGTGGCGGGCTATGCCGCTGCTAAAGGGGAGTAATCGCCCTCACCAGGGTTGTTGCCCTGGAGTGCGCAAATCAGGGTATCCGCGTTAACGCCGTCGCCCCCGGGGGCGTGGACACCGCTATGATGCAGGAACAGGTTGCTGAAGTGCCTGAGACTTACCAGGCCCTGGCGCAGATGGAACCCGGTCGGCCGCTTCGCTCAGCCGGAAGAGATAGCCTCCTTAGTGCTGTTCCTGGCTTCCGACGAGGCCGCTTTCATCACCGGTCACGGCCTAAGCATCGATGGCGGAGCTGTGGCTGCCTAGAAAAGACGAAGTAGAAAAGGTTGTTGGTAAGGGGGAAACAATGAAAACGGAAATCCATCGATTATCCTTAGGGTGTAACTGTTATTTGATTAAAGAGGAGGGTATAATTTTAGTCGATGGGGGTTCGCCAAACAAAGAAAAGAAATTTCGGAAGCAGTTGAAAGACCTATCCATTGAACCTAAAGATATTTCCCTTATTCTACTGACTCACGGCCATTGGGATCATATCGGTTCGATACACGAACTAAAGAGATTAACAGGCTGTGAAGTTGCTATTAACCAGCATGAAAAAGATTGGGTGGAACAGGCTCTTAAACCAATACCGCCTGGGATTAACTTATGGGGCAAGATCCTTGGAGTGATAGCCAAGATATCCATGCTTTTGGTGAACTTTCCTGCTACGTCTGTAGATTTGGTGCTGGAAGACAAGGAATTTCCCTTGGAATCCTATGGTATCCATGGGAAGGTTCTCTACACCCCTGGGCATTCATTGGGTTCGATGAGTTTATTGTTAGCCACTGGTGATGCCTTTGTAGGGGATTTGGCTGTGAATGGCCTTCCTCAGCGAATTGGACCCGGCATGTCGGTTTTTGCTGAAGATATTAGTGCTGTGAAGGAAAGCTGGCGATTGCTTTTAAACAGGGGTGCCAGGTGGATTTATCCTGCTCATGGAAACCCTTTCAAAGCAGATCTATTGGAGAAACTATTATGAAGTCAAATCCTTGCAAAACAAGTGATCATTTGCTGGCCTTCGCCTAAGGCGTGTTTTGCGGCCCACGCGTTCGCCCAAATGCTTCGCACTTCGCAAAGCCCAAAAAACGCTTTGCGAAAGACCTTAACAATGGGGTGATTTGTGTCCTTCGTGCCACTGGCCCTACTTGGCTAACCTTCAGCATGATAGCATGCAGCGGTCCCTTATATTGCCAGCACAACCTCCCTTTCGAAAGTTGTAATTACATTCTGCACGGAGAATCATTTGGCTAGGGCACCACGAGCCCTTGCCCCAATCACAAAATCCCATGGGAGGCTTTTTTCACTTGCGCCCATGGGTTATAATACCCTCACTTGGTAGCACTAACTTGACGCGACGACGGGCTATTGGCAGCATCCAGCTCGCAGGTGAGTGAGAATCGTATTTCATTGTTGCTTTTGGGTATGGGTTGCTGAGGCGATATCTTTTAAGGTCAAGAATCAATAAACTTGAACTTACAAAAGCTTGTTTTCAAGAAAACTTGAGTAGGGAGGCAAAGAAATGGAATTCCAGTTTTCTGAAGAAGAACAAGAATTGAGAACAAGAGTCAAGAGTCTTGCAGAGGGGAAGATAGCGCCCTTAGGTGAAGCCGAGGAATCTGAAACCATCGCTGTTGAACTGAAAAGACTCATGGCTGAGGCGGAGCTATTCAAGTTGTTTGCTCCCGAGGCGTATGGCGGAACAGGGATAAGGTCCGTTGGCATTTGCATTGCCAGGGAAGAGCTGAGCAAAGTATCTAATCAAGCTGATGACATCTTTGCTACGGTTGGACTGGGCACTTTGGGCATAGGCCTTTCTGGAACTGAAGCACAGAAGACGAAGCACTTGCCCAGAGTAGCCCGGGGTGAAGTCATGGCAAGTTTTGCCCTGACGGAGCCTAGCGCCGGTTCAGACGTTGCTGGAATTCAGACTGTAGCCAAGCTAGCTGGGGAATACTATTTTCTGAACGGGGAGAAGATATTCCCCACATGTGCTGGGATGGCGGACATCTGGCTTGTTTTTGCCAAGACTGATCCTGCCAAGGGAAGAAAAGGCATCTCGGCATTCATTTTGGAACCGAATGGGGTGCCAGGAATACGCATAGACAGGGTTCCGATAATGGCTGGGCCACCTGAGTTTAGAGTTACATTCTCCGATGTTCCCGTGCCTAAAGACAACCTGGTGGGAATGGAAGGGGATGGTTGGCAGATATCTTTGGGTAGTTTGAACATAATGAGGGCCACCGTCGGTGCTGCTTGTTTGGGAATAGCCCAAGCAGCCTTTGAGGAAGCTATGAGTTACGCCCAGAAAAGGATTGCCTTTGGGCAACCGATCATTAATTTCCAAGCGATACAGTTCAAATTGGCAGATATGGCTACTGAGATAGAAGCAGCCAGGTGGTTAGTCTATCGAGCGGCTTATCTCAGGGACAAAGGCATGCCGCGTCCTATAAAGTATGCCTCTATGGCGAAGCTTTTTGCTACCGAGGTAGCCTGGCGGGCGGCGGATGAGGCAGTCCAGATCCATGGTGCTTATGGGGTGTGCAAGGGTGTCAAAGTAGAGCGTCTGCTTCGCGCTGCTAGACTACCTCGCATATATGAAGGCACTTCAGAGATTCAAAGGTTAACCATCGCTCGTGAACTCATGAGGGAGATCAAATGATTGGGAGCATCATGGGCAACCACCGGGCCTTAGTATTCAGTGGCTGTAGATTTCGGCCGAGAATGGACAGCAACAGTGTGTCGTCTCAAAGAATTTGGGAAAGGGGCTTTGTTGCGTCGTAGTGGAGTCAAGGTCTGGGGGGCATCTGTATGACAGCGCGTAGGTTCACCCTACGGAACCACCCTGATTTTGGTTTCACATGGGAGGGATAGCAATGAGGAGTGCACTGGATGGGATAAGGGTTTTAGACCTTGCTCAAGTCTGGGGTGTGCCGGGAGCCGGGATGTATCTGGGCGACCAGGGAGCCGATGTAATCAAGGTGGAGCCCCCGTGGGGCGATGAGGCTCGCCGCTTGGTCACTGCGAGGCCAATAGAGACGGGAAAAGGGGCAGTAAGCCGACACTTCCTCCCCCTCAACCGAAATAAGAGAAGCATTGTCATAGATATAAGGAAGGATGAAGGGAGAGAGATAGTATATAAACTTGCCAAAAGGTCGGACGTATTGCTTCACAATTACCGCCCCGAGGCGTGTACGAGATTGGGTTTAGATTATGAGACGCTTCATGAACTCAATCCGCGGCTTATATACCTCGCCTTTTCTGCCTTCGGAACAAAGGGACCCTATGCCGATAAGCCAGGCTACGACCGGATAGTTCAGGCAGTTTCGGGGGTTCATGGACGAAGGAGGCTGCCTGATGGAACCCCACTGAGCGCTGGAGTTTGGATCGCCGATTGCTCCGTTCCCATACTTATTGCTTATGGAGTGGCCTTAGCCCTTCTAATGCGTGAAAAGACCGGGAAAGGCCAAAAGGTGGAGGTCTCTCTGCTGAGCGCAGCAATAGCGATGCAATCGATGGAGTTGGTGAGGGCAGAAACAGAGAGGTCTTCACTACCAGTAAGCTATGCCGATCAGGCGATGTTTGCCCCTTATGCTGGTATGGACGGAAAATGGTTTATTCTCGTGGTCGTTAGTAACAAAGAATGGATTGCGTTAACCGAGACCCTAGATATGAAGCACATGGCCAACGACCCCGATTTCGCCACCCAACTCAAGCGGTCAGAGAACAGCGACACCCTTTTCCAGATTCTGGCGGGTATATTCTCTACTAAACCGCGCGATGAATGGCTAAGACTGCTTGAGGTGGCCGGTGTCCCTTGCGCTCCTGTCCTCAGCCCCAACGAAGTCTTCGACCACCCTCAAATCGTGGAGAACGAACTCATGGTCGAGGTTAATGACCCTCGGGTTGGCAAGATGAAAATGTTGGGGATCCCGGTGAAGCTGTCGGACGCTCCGGGGAACATTCGAATGGTGGCACCAGACTTGGGGCAGCACACCGAGGAAATCCTCCTAGAGCTGGGCTACACGAAGGGTGAGATCAGTAAGCTTCGCGAGGATGGCATTGTCTCGTAGGCATTTCCGCAAGGAGCCTGAGAGGCATACTTAAGTACATATCAAGTCGGTGGTGCCCTCCTTAAATAGTAAAAATGCAAATTGGTTCTGGGAAAGGCAAAAGCCAGCTGGCGTGCGAGGCGTGCTGGCCGGGAGATAGAGTTGACAACCGCGAGTCTGAACTGCTAACGTTGCTGGTGCAAAAGGCGGGCAAGCGGGGACTTCTGAGGAATCATTCAAGTAAAAAGGACGGAGGGCAATGAACCGGATCGCAATCTTAGCAGTGCTCTTAGGAATTGCGATCGCCTTTGCGGCGGGATGTGGCAGAAACGTGGGGTAAGCATACAATCCAGTCATAGATGCCGCCAATTTCGTGGCAAAAATCGATAACCGGTATTTCCCTCTGATGCCAGGAACGGCATTCATCTACCAAGGTGGAACAAAAGGTGGCATCGAGAGAAACGAGGTCTACGTCACCCACCAAACGAAGCAAATTTTAGGTGTGATCTGCACCGAGGTGAGGGATAGGGTTTCAGTTGACGGTAAGCTAGTCGAGGAAACACTCGACTGGTATGCTCAGGATAAGGATGGGAACGTCTGGTGTTTTGGAGAGGAAGCAAAGGAATATGAGAACGGTGTAGTTGTGAGCACTGAAGGTTCTTGGGAGGCCGGTATCGATGGGGCCAAACCCGGAATCATAATGGAGGCAAATCCGCAGATAGGCGGTTCCTATCGCCAGGAGTATTACAAAGGTAAGGCTGAAGATATGGCTACAGTGCTTAGCCTGAACGAATCTGTCTCGGTTCCCTACGGTTCTTTCAAGAACTGCCTGAAGACCAAGGATTTCACACCACTTGAACCAGGCATTATCGAGAATAAGTACTACAGCGCGGGTGTTGGCGTGGTTTTGACAATCATGGTTGAAGGGGGGCAGAACGGGTGGAACTTGTAGACATTACAACCGAGTGAACCGAGACCACGAGGTAAGCATTTGACACTCTGTAGCGGCTGTGTGGGATTAAAGCTAGGCATTGCACAGTAGTCCAGAATGTTCGGCGGTGCGGAGCGTCGGTTTGTCCAGAAGCCTCATCTTTCATAGCTGACCAAGTTCCCCCTCTGGAAGCCCACAGATGTCCAAAAACCTATTAGGCGTTGGTCATCCTGTCTGATAATAACCCTTACCCTGACTCCGTTCCTCTGGCACTCTTCACAGAATGCCTCCACCAGCCTTTTGCCTATTCGCCTGCGCTGATGCTCGGGGGCAACACCCATCATGTCTATCCACCCGCTTATGTCTGTTCCGTATTCTGCCCCCCTTATATCGCCCAGTAGAAAACCGACCACCTCACCATCTATTTCAGCCACAAAATTTAGCATCGGACGATAGACCCACCAATGAGCTTCAGCCCCCAGCGGCCAGGAGGGGGCTCGCTCTGGGCCAACCAGCGCCCGATCTATGTTCTTTACCCCTTGCAGGTCTTCCTCTGTCATCCTCCGAATTCTGATCTTTTCTTTTCCTCTGGTCATATTGCAACCTCCTCACAGTTCCATTCTACAAGATTTACCTCGCCGCTTCCAGTCCAGAGCCATTTGTTGCCTCTGTCGCTATTCGCCGCTCGGGAGACTGTAAAGCGACAACTAAGCAAAGGAAGGAGGGTGTGGCCTTTGCTATATTCCCCGTTCACCTTGATTTTGCGAGCACTCCAACCTTCCTCCCTGTGGCGTTTGCAAAACTCGAATATCCTTTCCCACGATGGCGGCCTTATCTCATACCGTTGGCCCGTTGGATTCGTGAGAATGGCTCTGTCACCGAGCGAGGTAGCATATCTGTTCTTGATTGCAGACTCCAGAGCCAGATATGCGTAGTGCGCTGAGGCAGTAAAGAAGATGTACCGAAAATATCCAAAGATGTAGAGCTCCTTCGCAATGCGAAACACCCTTTTCACTGCCTCAGGAACCTGAGGGATTACCTGAATGTCAGAGATATGCTTTTGCAAGTCTTCGATCGTAATGCCAATGGCTTCTCCGCCTGATAGTTTGACAAAGGCTCCGAAAGTTGGGTCTTTTTCAATAATCTCCGACATCGGAAGAATTGGGTCTTCTGCAAGGCCATACAGCGCATTGTAGTCAACTTCCTTCTCCCAGAACTTTTGCGCAGTCTTAGAACTCAGCGGAACCCATGACATGAGTTCCAGCAGGTCGTCCACATATTGCTCAGGTTTGCGTCGGATGTCGTAGCGAGGGAACTGAAAATGGATGTCGGGCCTGTCTGTATCGGAAAATAGGTTGTTGCAAGGTCGCAGCAGAAACTCCTGGCAAGCTCTTTTTATGGCGGCAACCCGAATTCCTCTGCGAGGAATCTATTGAATCCATTGGTATCGTCTGCGTCTATGAGGCCACAGTAGGCGACGGAACGGTTTCCAAGCTTTGAAAAGTCGTAACCGATTAGCTGGCAGACCTTGTCTTCAATGTGCTTGTGCCTTTCGGTATCGACTCGAAGCTCGAGCATCTTTACTGGGCAGGGAAGGCTATGAAAGAAGTTCTTCATGCCGGGATACCCGGGGGCAACTCTCCCGCTTCCTCAGCGGGATAGATCTCACTGAACTTTGCCTTAACTTTCTCAAAGGCTGCGTCGAAGTAACCTTCTCAGTACGAAGGAGAGGATTCTACCATTTCTTGAAGCCTTCCTGACCCTTTGCTGAAAGATTCTAAGCTGATTATAAGGCTTCTGCACACTTGGGACAAGGATAGATGTAAACAATCCTCGGATTTGTTAAGCCTCGGCGCACTCCGTGCGCGGGGAAGTAGCCCCGGTTGCACATTGTAGCGTAGTGTGCAACGCTAACTACGGCTGATCTAAGCGAGGGCAAACACTGCCGAGAAGGTCATATCCGGAGTTCTATGTACTGAATGGCTCGGGGAGCTTTTGGTAGTTAAATTGCCCTTATTTCTCCACGGGGTAGGGTCTCAGCCCGTGGCAGCAAATTTACTATGCTGAGTTCGACAGTCAGCGGAGGAAAAGAGTTATAATAAAATGGATAGGCAAGTGAGACAGATGTACGCGAGCTCAAAGCCAAGGCAAAGGAGGTACCCAACCATGCCCCACTTGTTGTGAGCGAACTCTTCACATGGGGGTACGCCATAGCGAGCTGCAATTGGAGCTGTTAAAGAGACTGGATACTAAGCTGAAAAACGGTGACCTTCTTCAATGGTTCAGCTTGTTGGATTTGGAATAGGAGGAGATGATGATCAGAGCTGAGCAATTGGTAAAAGAATTCAATTCCCTCACCGCAGTAAACGGGATATCTCTCGAGGTTGCACAAGGGGAACTCTTTGGCTTTCTGGGACCCAATGGTGCCGGTAAGACGACCACGATAAAGATCCTAACGACCCTGCTCAAGCCCACCCGCGGTAGAGCAGTAGTCGCAGGGTATGATGTGCTAAAGGAACCGGACAAGGTGCGCACTGTCATCGGCTATGTTGCCCAGGACGTCAGCGTGGATGATAAGGGTACAGGACGGGAGAACTTGATGCTTCAGGGGCGTCTGCAACATATGGATAGCAAGCTTCTGCGCCAGAGAGTGGATGAGCTACTGGAGTTGGTGGACCTTACTGCAGACGCTGACCGGTTGGCTGAAACCTATTCTGGAGGGATGCGCAAACGGCTCGACCTGATCGCAGGACTGATCCACAGACCTAAAGTGCTGTTCTTGGATGAGCCCACCCTGGGGCTAGATCCACAGACTAGAGTCACAGTGTGGAGTTACCTTCGTGAGCTAAACCAAAAGGAAGGAATAACTATGTTCCTCACCACTCACTATATGGAGGAGGCCGATGATCTCTGCCATCGGGTGGCCATAATCGACCACGGGGAGATCAAGGCTCTGGGCTCTCCTAAGGAGCTTAAGGACGAGATAGGTGGTGATTGTGTCAAGATAGGCTTCTCAACGAAGCGCCTGCTGCCAAAGCTAGGCAAAGCAGCTACAGACCAAGAGCCTCACAGACAGGTTTGATTAGTTCTATAAAGGAGTTAGCCAGACGCTGTTGCAGCATAGGAATCGCCCTCGATAAATCGGTTTGGCAGGTCTACACTCAGTGAAATGAACTGTAGCTTTGTGTCCTTCGTGCCTTTGGCATAGCACGATTTGGCTAATTGTTTGCCCGAATGATGAATACTATCTATTTCCCCAGATCGGACTGCTGGTTAGCCACGCAGATGGTGATTAAAAGAAGAAAGGACTATAATGTTGTAATCTTGCATTGCCCAGATGATAAGAGGAGGGTAATCTGGAGAAATGCATTATAGACGAGGGGGCAAACTGGTTGGGATAAAGTTCTTAGCAGTGGACACTCAGGCTCGTCTAGACAAGCGGTCTGACCCGATTAAGAAAGGAGTGTTGTGATGAGCGCAGCAGTATGGGTAGTGATAGCTATAGCTGCCCTGGTGGTTCTGATCGTTCTCTTCGTCTGGGGCCTTTACAACGGGCTGGTGCGAAGCAGGATGCAGGTGCGGGAATCATGGTCGGGCATGGACGTGCAGCTTAAGAGGCGCTACAGCCTGATCCCCAATCTGGTGGAGACGGTCAAGGGCTATGCCGCTCATGAGCGGGAGGTGTTTGAGAACGTAACCAAGGCCCGGGCAGCCCTTATGAGTGCTGGCGACGCCAAGTCGGCTGCTGAAGCTAATAATCAGCTAACCAGCGCTCTGAAGACCCTTTTCGCCGTTGCTGAGAACTACCCCCAGTTGCGTGCCTCGGAGAACTTCATGCAACTTCAAAAAGAACTCTCTGATATTGAAGCCAAGATCGCTTACGCTCGCCAGTTTTACAATAGCAACGTCATGTCCTACAACACGAAAATCCAGGTCTTCCCTAATATGCTCCTGGCGAGGCCCTTTGGCTTTACTCAGGCCGATTTCTTCGCCGCCACAGAGGCAGAGAGGGCTGAGGTCAGGGTTAGCTTCGAGAAGAAAACTGCATGACCATTTATGACCACATCAGCGCCAACAGGAGACGCACCTGGCTCCTCATGTTCCTCTTTGTCGTCTTTGTTGCCGGGGTAGTGGAATTGATTGCCCTGGCCTTGGGCGGGGGTTACATCGCCGGGATCATCGTCCTCATTGTGGCAGGCCTTTTCGTCGCCATCAGTTATTACTCGGCTTCATCCCTGGTGCTGAGCCTCTCCCAGGCTAAAGAGGTAAAGCACGATGAAAACCCAGACCTTTACCATGTGGTGGAGAATCTGTGCATCGGTTCCGGGCTGCCGATGCCCAAAATCTATATCATTGAGGACACTGCCCCCAATGCCTTCGCCACCGGACGCGACCCCCGGCATGCAACAGTGGTGGTCACCAGCGGCCTGCTCCAGAAGCTGGATAAGCTAGAACTGGAGGGTGTGATCGCCCATGAACTATCCCACATCAAGAATTACGATATTCGCCTGATGACGCTGGTAGTAGTGCTGGTCGGGTTAGTCGCGCTGTTGGCCGACTTCATGCTGCGTTACACCTGGTTCGGCGCAGGCAGACGCCCCAGCAACCGGGGACGTGGTGAGGGCATGGCTGGGGCCTTAATCCTAGTGGTTGCAGTGGTGGCTGCCATATTGGCTCCGCTAGCTGCCCAGATTATGAGGTTTGCCCTTTCCCGAGGTCGAGAATATCTTGCCGACGCCTCGGGCGCCCTGCTTACCCGTTATCCGGAGGGGCTCGCCCGCGCTTTGGAGAAGATAGCCGCCGACAAGGAGCCGCTAGAGGTGGCCAATAAGGCTACGGCGCACCTATATATCGCCAACCCTCTCAAGGGACACGAAAGCTGGGCCAACAACCTCTTTTCCACACATCCCCCTATCGAGGAGCGCATCCAGCGGCTAAGGGCGATGTAGCCGGTCTTGCTCATAGATGAACTTGTTGGCCGAAGCCACGCCGCCAGCGGTGCTAAGCAGGTTATCTTCAAAGATCAGATCCCAGCGATAGCGCTCTCCGTTCACGATAAATTCGCCGATCTTATCATTGGCGAACTCAAATCCATATTTAGCCGGGAGGCCGGCGAAGGCAGCGTAAGCGCCGGTCAGCGGTAGGCCGATGCCAAATTTCAACTCTTTTACTCCTGCCTCCGCCTCCTCCCCCTTACAAGCGATACCAATACGCGCGCCGAACGCCGACTCCTTGGGCAAGGAGAGTTTCTGCTGAACACCTGGGCGAAGTGTGCGATGGGGGCTCGGATGCCTCACTTCCTGGTGCAGAGGCACCTATTAGCAAGCCGAGAGCTTCACCGCAATGTTGACAAATGTGGACTGACCTAGTATGTTTTATCACGACGAAATTTGCATGCCAGATGTTTTGGCGATGTCTTCGCCATCGGTTCTCCGGATTTGTTCCCCCAAGATGGGACCTTGGTAGCGAGGTATAGACTTCGTTCCAGTCCAGAATGTAGAGATTAGCCCTGACCGCTAGTTTGCTTTGGCGAGATCAAAGTTGAAAGGAGGGATATATGAACGAGGAAGAAAGGTATGACTTTGTTATCGTAGGTGCCGGCCCCAATGGCACAACATTAGCAGCATATCTGGCCAAGAGCGGACAGAGCGTCTGCGTGCTGGAGGAAAGGACAGAGGCTGGTGGAGGATGTGAGAATGCGTTTCCTATGGCCGGGGTGCGGATTGACCCCCACACTACCTACATGTATGCCGGAGCAGCTCCTGGATTCGAGCAGCTTGAGCTGTGGAAATACGGATTCCGCATGAGCTGGCTTCCTGGCTTTGGGCGCCCGGAAATGTTCTTCGAACGCATAGCGATGTTAAAGCAACTGGGCGTTATGACCACTGAGGGAAGGGTGCCAGCCACCGATAAGGACTTGCTTG
>Ga0315296_10004172_pt1 | contig 11870 bp, 8 predicted proteins | sample YL17G14_18_MG_FD_203921 | JGI IMG/M metagenome (GOLD analysis project Ga0315296, IMG submission 203921) | Sediment microbial communities from Yellowstone Lake, YNP, Wyoming, USA - YL17G14_18 | ecosystem: Environmental > Aquatic > Freshwater > Lake > Sediment | place: USA: Wyoming | collected...
ATAAACCCCGATGAAATACTGGGAAGATACCCCCATCAGCTGAGCGGAGGCCAACTGCAGCGGCTACTCATCGCGAGACCTCTCATGATTAATTCAGAGTTGGTGGTCGCGGACGAAGCGACGAGCATGCTGGATGCATCCACTCGAGCCGGTATTTTGAATCTCCTTCTGTCTCTGAAAGAGGATCAAGAAATCTCAGTGTTGTTCATTACGCACGACATAGCTCAAGCTCAGTACATTTCTGACAGCGTTCTTATCATGCAACAAGGCGAGGTGGTTGAACAAGGACCTGCCGAAAAAGTCTTCTCCAATCCGACGTGCTCGTACACAAAAGATCTCTTCGCATGCGTGCCCCAACTCCACAAGAAATGGGAATGTTGAAACGGGAATTTGCCGCAGCCTCGCCGCTTGGGTAACATACGCTCAAGAAGGGCGTCAACTGCTGTTTGCGCGGACCCGCAAGTTGTCAGTAGATTGTCCGCGAAGCATCCATCGAGTCCCACGCCCTCTGCTATAGCTCGATACGCTGCGAGTGTATGGCTCCGAAGAAAGGCGATGCGATTGTCATTCCGAACTCCCGTTTCTGTTCAAGTCATCTCGCGCGATTTGATGGACCGTAACCTATGGGCAAGCGCAGACAATAGTCCGTGCCGAGAAGCTCGTGAAAAATCTTAAATAAAGGTGGGCATGATAACTAGGCTCCGTCCAACTATAGGGGAAACGAAAAAATGAAAAGGATTCTGGAAACAATCACACCTTCGTTACTTATTGGCACACTGTTAATTGGATCTTTGATGGTTGCTTTTTCAGGTCTCATTGCTCTAACAGCGGCGCAAGGAACTCTGCCGCAAGAGATACCAAGAAATGAAACCCTGCAGCTGAGTGGTTACGAAGGACCCCCGGCCGCGCTTAGACCATGGGATATCGGAGGACAGGCAGGCATGGCCTTCTTCTTTATGTACGAACCATTGTTCGCGGTCAATATTGCAAAAGGATCTGCACCAGCGGATCTCATAAAGATCCTTGGCGAGAGCATTCAGTGGCTCAACTCCACCACCATAGAGGTAAAAATCCGCAGGGAAGCCAACTGGACCGATGGCCAGCCGATTACATCCGCGGACGTCGAGTACAGTTACGGGGTCTATGGACTAGCATCTGACACCAAGACGTGGGTGGCACAGGAAGTGCTCCCCCTGAAAGAGAGACTTCAATCCTTCGAGACAGTTGACAATAAGACATTCAGGATACACATAAAACCCGAATATCCTGACAGTGCGGTCGTTTGGAGACACATGACCCTTTCGTACAATATTCTGCCAAAGCACGTCTGGACGCAAATCGAGGCTGCATACGGTGTGAATATGCGGACTTTCACGAACGACTGGCAAAATGCAACCATGCTGAGCGCGTGGAAAGTCGCATCAGGAATGTACCTGCCAGCGTGGCATGACGACGACCGAACGATTATGCAAAGAAACGAGAACTGGTGGGGTCAAAGCGTCTTTGGCAAGCTCCCTGCACCAAAGTACATTCTGCACACATGCTATCACTATTCCAACGCGCCCGCAGCTCTAGACTTGCAGAACAACGAAATTGACATTTGCGGTAACTTCATTCCAGGCATAGACACCATAATAGGGTCCATGCCACAGATACATACCTATGACCCGAATCCACCGTACTATGCTGAGACATCAATAAAACTGCTGGTTCCGAACCACCGCAAGTACCCGTTGGGTGAGGGCTGGCTACACAAAGCAATAGCCATGGCGCTGGACTACCATTCAATCAGCTTGGTCAGCAGCGGCTACCTGAAATACCCATCTCCATATCCGTCGCATCTTCTGCCTTCAGACGACGCAGTCGCCAAAGCACTAGTGAGACCGGGAATTGAACAGCAATACGCAATATACAACAACGTATCAGCCGCAGTTGCCATACTAGAGGAACACTGCATCAAAGGATCCGACGGAAGATGGTACACAAAGGATGGTCCGAGTGCTGAGTGGCTCGCGTTATACGGAAACCAATCTATCGTACCTGCCGATGCTCTGCCTACCGAGCCTGGCATAAACGTACCGCTCGGCCCATGGAGCATTATGGATCAGCAAGGATGGTCGGATGTGCTCGCAATAGATGCGCTTGCATGCAGCATGATAAAGAACAGTCTTGGCATAACGATGACGCAGAAAGTCGTAGACTGGGGAACCAACGATGCAGATGGGCACTCGTTCAACTATGACTTCATGCACTTCGTCATGCACTCGTCCACAGGTACGATGTACGATCGCTACTACCAGATGTTCGTCGGAACCGACTACTACTGGAACCATTACGGTGACTACAGGAACCCAGATCTCGTCGAGCTCATAAGACAGCTCGACATAACGTCCGGAGCGGCGCAACAGACTGTCGCTGATAGCATCCTGACAATCATAGGAACGGACATGCCGATTATTCCATTTGGAGGACACCCCAACTGGTACCAATACAACACGATGTACTGGGTTGGCTTCTCCAACAAAGCGACCAACCAGATTCTCCCAGCAGGCCCGTTCGGCGGTACCGCAACAAGCGGACTTATGCAGACAGTTGTCCTAGGATTAAATGCACGCGTACCAGTCACGTACAGCAACATTGCCGTCAGCAAAGCAAACGTAGTTCCGGCAGAACTGACGACGATTTCGGTACGAGCGACAAACACCGGCGTGGCAGGCACGACCACGATACAGCTTCTGGTCAATGGAAGCGTAGTTGACAGCCAAGACATTTCCTTCGCCGCAAATGAAACCAAGACAGCTTCGTTCAACGTGTCAAGAACGACACTGGGAACTTACCTGGCTAAAATCGGGGGATTGACCGCAACCTTCATAGTGGCACAAGCACCAGTAGTTCCAGCTTACATTGTAGGAATTGTGACAGACGCGGACACAGGGAACGCTATTTCAGGCGCAACGGTCACTGCGGGTTCCTATCAAACCACCACGGCAACCAACGGATCTTACTCACTGCAGGTAGTGACAGGAACCTACATCGTAACCGTGATACTGGAAGGGTATAACTCAGCAGACACTACGGTCAATGCAGTGACGGCAGGACAAACATACACGGCTAACCTGGCCCTCACAGCAGTACCATCAGGCGGAATACCTCTATGGGTCTACGGTGTCATCGCTCTGTTCGTGATAATCGCAGTCGTGGCCTTGGCTTACGCCTTTGTCTTCAAAAAGAAGAAGTAGTCACACAATCCAAACCCTTTTTTTCTTTGTGTTGGCCTCTAGAACCGAGAGTAGCAACTGAACGATCTAGACAAATCCATCCTGTAGTTTCTTTCATGCCCGTGGCAGCGATTATTCCATGGATTGGCAGAGCGACTGCTAAGAATCCATTGTCCTCGTGTAGTTTTTCTGAATAGCGATGTCACTGTGGAGATTCGTCACAGATACCGTGAGAAGTGCAAGGTGCTAATGCCTGCTTGAGGAATCTCCCTTACTCGGTCAACCAGTGAGTTCTAATTTGTTACCATATTGAGATCTCGGATCGGATGGAAGCACCAAGTGTATGCACTTCTGCGTCTTCACGATCTGCATCATTACTTGATGTTTTGTTTACTCCATTGTTATCAGCACTGTATGCCTCTTTCCATCAGCGAAGGAAGGTATCAGGCTGGTCTTCGATTTCTTCCCGTCTACAGTCACATCTTTGATTCCCTTGGATACACGGTCTGGATTCCTGACTCTTATTTCATAGATGGAGTTCCTAAAATGGCGGGTGACTTCAAATTTTGTCCAATCTTTGGGTATGCATGGGTCTACAAGCAATCCATGATACTGCGGTCTTATGCCCAGAATCCAGTTAGTCGCCACTCTAAACATCCACGCCGCGGTTCCTGTAAGCCACGATTGTCTTGCTGCCCCAAAGTTGGCGTGATCTTTGCCAGCGATCGTCTGGGCATACACGTACGGCTCCGCTTGATGAATTTCCGCCATCCTGTTTTTGGTAGGAGGGGCAAGTTTCTTGTAGTATTCATAGGCTTGATCTCCCCGCCCTAGCATACATTCTGCCAAGATTGCCCAAGCATTAGCGTGGCTCCAAATGGAAGCATTTTCCTTCAGTCCGGGTGCGAAGCTGGTCAGTGCTCCTATCTCAGGATGATACCTTGAGTAGGCTGGAGCGAGAAGCATTATCCCATATTCAGTGTCTAAGTGTTTCTTAACTGAGTCCATGCACTGTATTCCTCTCTCTTTTGGGGCGATTTGGCTGATGACAGCCCACGATTGAGTGTTAATGTATATCTTTCCCTCGTCACGTTTTGAACTTCCTACGGGATTTCCTGAGTCGTCATACGCGCGGATATACCAATTCCCATCCCATGCTGTCTTGTTCACTTGGTTTTTGGTTTTATCAGCTATGGTGGCGAACTTTTGGGCGTCTTTCTCTCTTTTGAACTCTTTGCAGAGTTCTGTTAATTCTAGAAGGACTTTGTGAAATAGCATGGCTGCCCACACGCTTTCAGCTGCATTGTTAGGACCAGGCAAGCTTTGAGGATCGTTCCAGTCAGCCGTTCCTAAAAGGGGCATTTCGTGCCTGCCCATATTGTTGAGGGTGAAGTCAATCGACCTTTTTAGGTGCTCATATAGGCTTGCGCTTGATCCCTCAACGAAGTTGACATTTTCGTCCAGAATGCTCATGTCTCTTGTTTCTTTGATGTACTCGCACGTCGAAAGGATCAGCCAGAGATGGTCATCACTGAAGAATTTCATTTTCTCTTTTACGTAAGGGGGCCAGCCTCCTTCTCCACTAAGGGGAAAGTAGAGGTGGTAGACTCGGCCACTTTCGAACTGGTTCTTGGCGAGGTCTAGGATACGTTGGCGCACCCTTTTCGGCGAAGTGTGGACTACGCCGAGAGTGTCTTGATTGCTGTCTCGGAAGCCCATTCCTCTCCCTATACCTGTTTCATAGAAGGACGCGTACCTGGACCAGTCGAAGGTTGTCTTGCTCTGGTACTGGTTCCAAACATTGATCATGGCATTGAACTCTTTGTCGGGGGTGTCAACATTAAGATTGCTGAGGTAGGTATTCCAATATTCCCTTAGCCTTTGAAACTCTTTGTCCACATTGGCTTTTTTCCTAAATTTCTGAATGTGCCTTTTCGCGTCGGATTTTTTCTCCACAACGCCTAAGATGAAGATAATTGTCTTTGCTTCTCCAGGACCGAGTTTCACGAAGTTGCTCGTAGCTGCGATCGGGTTTCCTCCTTGAGTTTCAGAATTGAAGCATTGGCCTCTTTCTACGACTATGGGATTAGATTCGCCCCGGTACGGACCGATGAACTTCTCTCTGTTGCAGTCATATCCAGTGACTATGCCGCTTGAGGCAAAGAAAGCGTATCCCGTGCTTACGTCGAAGAAGTGAAAGAAAATAGCATCCTTCTCGTATCTGGCCACTCCTAAGCCTTGACTACATTGAAGGTCAGTCAGGTCGTTAAAGGCTTGCCAAAGACAGAACTCGGCGTATGAAAACACACTTAATTCCTTCTCCTCAGAAGAAGCGTTTTTCGAAGTCAACATCCAAATCTCCAAGTTATCGTCCACTGGCACAAAATACGTGACTTCCGCCTCAATGTCCGAATACGACGAAGATATTTCTGTGTACCCCAATCCATGTCTACATTCATACGCGCTTAGTTTTCTAAGGACCGGTTGCCACGTTGGAGACCAGTATTTCCCTGTCTTGTTATCTCTAATATAGAGGTACCTTCCTGGCCTGTCTACGGGCAAGTTGTTATACCTGTATCGGAGAATCCTCCTATCTCTCGGATCTCTGTGAAAGCTATACCCTCCAGCCGTGTTAGAAATTATGGCACAGTACTCGTTGTTGCTTAGATAGTTGATCCATGGCGTAGGGGTATTAGGTCTAACAATGACATATTCCTTGCTATCTCGCGAAAAGTATCCATAATCCAAACTGACACCCAAGGTGTAGTATGCCTCCAAGTAGTTTTTAGCCTTTTTTAGAGGTGTCACAGCTGCATAAATCGATCCGCCTATCATCGCAACAAAAACTCCACATATTGCAGGTTTTTCATGTTCATTTTCCCACCTCCTTGTTCGCGCATCAAGGCAGATTTCTCAACTCTTCCTCTCTCAACTCCATTCTCAGGATTCCATTGATTCCCTTTATCTCAAGCATAACGCCTTCGATGAAGCCAACCGCCTCCACCATAGAGTTCTCGAATCACGCCTAGAGTAAATAGCGCGCGCTTTCCAAACAATCCCTATAGGCACACACAAGCCGCTGCTTCCATGAGACTGCTACTCTGAAAAAACACGCGCGCGGGAAAGAGAATGCAGCTATTTCTATCGGTTGTCGCTTATCTGCAAAAACACGCTTCAACGAGATCGTCCAGACGTGCAGTTGCCACGCACTGAACAGTATCCGCACCACCGTAGTAGATTTTGACTTCCCCATCTTCTTCAAGGATGGCGCCGCTTGTAAACACGACGTTGTCAGTCAGCCCAACGCGCTCATACGGTTCTCTCGGTGAAAGAATAGGTGCCTTGGCTCTTGCTATGACTTCGGACGGGTCATTCAAATCCAATAGCATTGCGCCGAGATGGTAAACATATTGATACCCTGCCATCATATGCACACCATGCCAGATTTCGAGCCAACCTTTCTTGGTTTTGATGGGGACTGCACCGGCGCCGATTTTTTGCCAGTACCAATGGCCGTGCGCTCCGCGTTTGAACACGCATTTCGACTTGCCCCAGAAGATCAAATCGGGCGAATAACTGATCCATATGTCCCCGTGGTCACCGGGCAAAATCGGCCTGTCAAGCCGAGCGTAAAGTCCACCGATTTTTTCAGGAAACAGTACTCCATTTCGGTTGTCGGGTTCTGATATGAAACCACACGAGTCAAATTTCTCAAAATCTTTCGTTTTAAGCATCCCAATTCTAACACCGTATGAACTGTGTGCGGCAAAACAGACATAATAGACGCCATCAATTTCAGTGATACGTGGGTCGTAGATCATCTCTTCAGTATATTTTTTGAATTCTTCATCTTTGGGGAGGCTGATGGGTTTTTTACGAACTTTGAAATGATATCCGTCCTCACTAGTAGCCGGTATGAAGTAATTTGATATGTCGATGCTTTCAACTCTGCACAGCATTAGATATTTTCCATCGAATTTGACCACTCCTGAATTGTAAATGCCCGAACAGGCGAAGGGCATATCATGTGCCGTCAAAATGGGATTTTTTTCGTAACGTTTTACGATTTCTTTCTTAGGATAGAGCATTCTTTCACCTTTTTGCGCCAAAGCTGTGACCTATGATACCCTCACTTTTCTTAAAATGGTTTCTGAATGATACTAAAGTGTGAAAAACAAGGTTCCATCTTCAACTGTGCGCGCGGCGTCTATGGGAAGGCAAAACCATTATTCACGATTACCTGCTTGTACCAATAGAAGCTCTTCTTGGGAGTACGCTTCAGTGTCTGATAGTTAGTGTGGACGAGCCCGAAACGCATACTGTAGCCTTCAGACCACTCGAAGTTATCGATAATTGTCCATACAAAATATCCTTTCAGTCTCACGCCGTCTTTGATGGCTCGATATGCCGTAGCGATATGATCTCGAAGGAAAGCTATTCGATCGCCGTCTTGGATCTTGTCGTCCTTTGTCACGTTGTCTTCGAAGGCAACCCCGTTTTCGGTGACGTAAAGCATTGGATTACCGTAATCCGTTCGTAAGCGCATCAGCACCTCGTATAATCCGTTAGGGTAGATCTCCCAGCCCTTTGCTGTTGTGGGCGTTTTCTTATGAACCACCTTAGCCCGTGTTATAGGGTTTGAGGGATCATGAGCTGCAAGCAAGCGCGTATAGTAGTTAACGCCCAAAAAGTCTAGGGGTTGTTTGATCAAATCCATATCTTCCTGATTAGGTTTCAATCCGATCTTTCCTGCCAACGGAGGATACTCTCCCTTAAAGATGGGATCGATGTACCAGCGATTCCAGAACTCGTCGAGGTTGCCGGCTGCCTCCCGATCCTTCTCGTCGTCGCTGATCGGATGCACGGTATTAAGATCTATCACTGTGCCTATCTGGAAATTCTGGTCAAAATTCCGTAAAGTTTGAATGGCTTTTCCTTGGGCAAGCTGCAGATTGTGCGAGACTTTCAAGGATAATTCCAGATTTTTTATACTTGGTGCATGGGTTCCAGTGAGATGCCCCAACCACGCTATACATCTGGGTTCGTTAAGGATTACCCATCGCTTGACCATGTCACCTAACTCGCGAGCTATGAGCTCAACGTAATCTGCAAAATACTGAATGATGTTCCGATTTGCCCATCCCCCTTCGTCCTGTAGCGCCTGAGGCAGGTCATAATGGTACATACAAACCCAAGGTTCGATTCCGCTTCCTAGGAGCTCATCGACAAGGCGCCTGTAGAAGTTCAGACCAGCCCTATTCGCATCACCTTTTCCCTTGGGAAGCACACGAGGCCAAGATATGGAGAATCGATACGCTTGTACCCCCAACTCTTTCATTAAAGCTACATCTTCCGCACAGCGATGGTAATGATCGCACGCTATGTCTCCCGTGTCACCATTCTTGATGTTTCCGGACGTGTGAGAAAAGCGATCCCAAATTGATTCACCTTTCCCATCCTCGTTCCAAGCACCTTCGATCTGATAGGCGGAACTCGCGACGCCCCACATAAAACCGGCTGGAAAAGTGATCCCATTCATGGTCACATACACGCTGTTTCACTCTCCTTCTTGATATTTATTGTTTTCACATATGTGTTCTGTTTGCATGAGCAAAAAGCTTGGGAAAGAAATTTCTGAATTTGCGGGCTTGAAGCCATTTGGGTTTTAATCCCTACAGGTCCACCATAAATCTCATGCAAGAAGGATTTGTTTAAATATTACAAAATAGGCCGCTGTCCAGCACACGGTGAACTAATTGTTGCTCATTCCTCGGACTATTCAGATCACGCGAACCACAAGGAGATGGTCAAAGAGCATCGTTCTTGAGAATATCCGACTGGGAGGGGTTCTTGACAAGTCTAGGAAGCGCGCTGTCGTCCAATGACACCCGAGAACTCAACCGCTTTTATGTTGAGAACTGGAACTTAAAAGTGGATTAGCACAAAACCTCTATCTTGTCATGCTCAATGCTCGGAATCCCGTCAGATGTATATGGCTTTCACATTTGTTGCATTGCAACATTAAGCTGTCTAACTGGCCTTCTTTCACAAGTGTTTCCAGAATCGTGTAGGTCTTTTCCGTATTGTCGTCTGGAGATATCTTTGTCCCGCATTTTGGGCAGTTAAAATCGCCTCTTCCCTTAATCTTAGTCAGGTCTATTGTGAAGAATCTGCCTGTCTGCAATTCGCATCCCTCAGTTCTCTGTTTGTTGTTCTGAATCTAAATCGTTGTCGGAACAGTATTCCAGATGAGTTATACAGTCACCTTTTGAAAGGTTCAGTTCACTAATTAGTCTGATAGGTTTTCCTTTGTTGGCGCTCGTAGACCTTTTTGACAGCTTCTGCAAAAGTTTCTCCGTGCCATGTGTAAGCTCTTATTTCGTTGTCGAGAAGTTGTATTCCGGTGTGCACACCCCAATGCTCTATGTACTTGGTCAATAGCTTACTGTAAAGCAGTTCAGCCTCAACATCCTCACCGCCTTCTTGGTCCGCTCTCATTTCTTCCTGAGCTTGTAGCTCTTGAACTGGAAACTCCTCGTTTGCCTCTCTTCTTTTTGAGAAACCGTAGACAACTTCGATGGCACCTATTATCATGAGGAATATGCTCACTGGGAGCAAAACAATTGCAAAGGGCGTCCCAATCAAAAGTAACAGTGTCCCTGAAAGAATGTAGTTGTTGGCTTTCTTGAGATATCTGTCTCTAAGACAGCTCGGACACAAATACAACATAGCGTTCCTATCTCGAGTTTTGAAATCATAAGTTTGGAGGCACTGGCTGCAGAAGTTTTCCCCACAGTCATTGCAGATTCCCACTGCAAACCTTTCAGGATGATTGTGGCATTGCGGGATCTCAACTCCGATCCGCGGTGGGGTCCTGAACGTTGCTCCGCAATAATCGCACGTCAGTTGTAGGACGTCTGGTGGGATAAGCTTCTTGTAAGGTGCACCGCAAAACGGGCATGAGACGCCTTTGGTTTCTTTGCTGTCCAATGGATATCAAGAAACCTACTAGTGCCTTCTTTAATAGATTTTTCTGACGGTCGGAAACTGAAAATCCGCGGCAAAGGTTGGTCAAACGGAGAGACTGTTAGAGTTAGAACATAGTCAGTCCTTCAACTTTGTCATGGCGTAGATGGCTAAGAAAGGTATGCCACTAACGGAGATTATGAAGGCGTAGTATGGTGAAGCGCTGTATAGATAGCCTCCTAAATAGGGTGCAGCGAACGATGCAACCAAGCTAAAAGTCTGGGGAATCGAAACCCAAAGCCCTCGTTTTGTTCTGGGGGCAATTGTGCCCACGAAGGAGCTGACTAGTGAGCCTGAGACAGCAGAGCCACCTAAGAGAAATGCCATGAGCATCAGCGTTGTAGTTTCCTTGATCAAGAGGAGAGGAATTATTGATGAAACGTAGAGCAGAAGACACACGCTTATTGCGCCGGACTTCTTCCACTTGTCGCCTACGCGGCCTATGGCAATTCCTATAAAGGTAATCCCTGCAGAGTTGATTGAGCCGAACAATCCGATTTGAAATTCGCTCATTCTGACACTTTCGGCCAGAAATGTTTGCACGTAAGGTCTTCCGATGCTTATAAAGAAAGAGATGAGCGTGAGGAATATGGACCAAAGGATGATCTTTCGCAAAAGCCTCTTCTCTTCTGGTGCAGGTAACGATTCATCATGTGTCTTTGCCTCTTCTCTTCGAGGATGTTGGCTGTGAAGAAAGAAGAAGATGCCAGTGGAGACAGCAGCAAGCACCGTTGAAAGGCGGAGAACCCAACGCATACCTATGATGGTGGCCAAATACCCGCCGGTTGCAGGAGCGAAAACATAACTCAGAGAATAGCTAGAAAAGACAAGTGCAAGCACAGACGCCAACATTCTTTTGTCGCCTACAGAAGTGATGACATACGCAATGAACGCAGGAGCTCCAATCATCGATATTCCCCAGCAAACCGTCCCTGGAATTAGTTGCGGCCAGTCTACGGCGAAAGAATAGATCAGAGGTGCGAATATCCACGGAGTCCAAGACAGGATTAGGATTTTTTTGCGGTCAAATCGGTCGGCCAAGAAGCCACCTGGCAGAGGAACGAGAGCTGCAAACCCCATCAGGGCAGAGAGTACGATGCCCAATTGCACGTAGTCAGCCTGCAATGTTCTGATGTACAGGGGAAAAACCCAGAAGTAGAGTCCTTCACCGAACGCGCCTATTATGCTTGAGAGGCAGATTAACCGAACGTCACGTGTAAGCGCTTTGAAAGGAAAGACGGAAGACAAGAGACGCCTGTAAGCTGCCATTTAAGTCGTTACCTGCCTATGTTTTCGTTTTGGGGTTTCAGTATAGAAAGTCAAGAGAGGGTTTTATGTCTTGTTAATCGGCGTCCGCCAAGGCCGCTTCCAGCGCATCAAGTGCTTCAACGAGGTTAGGTTGTTCAGGTTTTATGGCTCCGAGACCGAGCCTTATCATGCTTGACTCTGCGAGTGTGTAGTCGCTCTTGAAAAGAAAGAATGTCCCAGGCACAGGAGCTAGACTGTATCGTGGTATTGTATGTCCGTTTATCCATTTGTAGGTGTCCTTGATGGGCAGTCTAGTCCAGTAGGTTATGCCGACATTGTTTGGAAAATGCTCGAGGCTTTTTTCTTTCAAGAACTCTT
>Ga0315296_10004173_pt1 | contig 11869 bp, 10 predicted proteins | sample YL17G14_18_MG_FD_203921 | JGI IMG/M metagenome (GOLD analysis project Ga0315296, IMG submission 203921) | Sediment microbial communities from Yellowstone Lake, YNP, Wyoming, USA - YL17G14_18 | ecosystem: Environmental > Aquatic > Freshwater > Lake > Sediment | place: USA: Wyoming | collected...
CGGAGCTGTCGGGATGGGCTTTCTGGCGGCTATATTAAGCACGCCATGCAGCTTTGCGATTTTAGCGGCAGCATTTGCGTGGGCGCAGGCCCAGCCTTTATTGCCAGCGACTCTTGCGATAATGGTTATAGGTCTGGGGATGGCCGTGCCTTACGGAATATTAACTTCAATGCCCGGGTTATTGAAGCATATCCCTAAGCCTGGGCGATGGATGGAGCTATTTAAGCAGGGGATCGGGTTTGCTTTGCTGGTTATCGCGGTGAAACTTGTTTCAGCTTTGCCCCAGCAGCGGAGAATGGGCCTGCTGTATTTTGCGGTCGTGCTGGCGTTCAGTGTCTGGATGTGGGGCGGCTGGGTAAGTTTCGATACTAAAATGTTGCGCAAATGGGCGATACGAACCATTGCGGTCGTTTTGGCGGTTGCTGCGGGCTGGGCGTTTTTGCCGGAACCGCTGGCGGAGCTTATCCCGTGGCAAAAATACGATGCAGATTTGATAAAGGCCGCCCGGACGGCGGAGAAGCCTGTTTTAATTAAGTTCACAGCCGACTGGTGCCTGAGCTGTCAGGTGGTGGAAAAGATAGTTTACTCGCGAGAAGATATTGCAAAACTAATCGAGGAAAAAAACATTCTTGCAGTCAAGGCCGACACCACAACCAAGGACATGCCGGCGACACTTGCCTTGAAAAATATCTATAATGAGCCGGGTGTGCCGGTCAGTATGCTCTTTATGCCGGGCAAAGACGAACCTGTAAGGTGGCGCGGTATATCTTTTGCCGATGAGCTAAAAATCTTTCTGGAAAAACTTCCTTCTAAGTAGCCTGTGCCGGGAAAAACAATGGTCAAAAAAGCGAAAATAAAAGCATGCCCTGAGCGAAGCCGAAGGGTTGATCCCGTTAAAAATTCGGGAAGAGGGAATGTGAAAAAACCGGTAAAGGTTTCCAACAAGGTTGACAAGGCCCAGGCAGCGGAAAGGGTCGGCAAGATTTTGCCTGTGTTGAAGGAGTTATACCCGGGTGCAAAAACCGCACTTAGGTTTGTAAATCCACTGGAACTTTTAATCGCGACAATTTTATCTGCGCAGTGCACCGATGCCAGGGTCAATATGGTGACTAAAGAAGTATTCAAAAAATATAAGTCGGCCGGGGACTGGGCAAAAGCCGACCTAAAAGAGATTGAGCCTGATATAAAAAGCACAGGCTTTTACCGCAATAAGGCAATTAGTATTAAAGGCGTCTGTACAGAGGTAATCAAACGATTTGGCGGCAGAGTTCCCGATACGATGGAGGAGCTTGTGCAGCTTCCTGGCGTGGGTAGAAAAACGGCGAATGTTGTGCTGGGCAATGCTTTCGGTGTGCCGGCGATAGCCTGCGATACGCATGTTATTCGGCTTTGCCGGCGATTACGCCTTTCTGATAAAACTGATGCGGTAAAGTTGGAATTTGATTTGGCCGAAATAGTACCAAAGAAGGATTGGACGCTGTTTAGCCACCTGCTGATTTTCCACGGGCGAAATGTTTGCAAGGCTCGTAACCCGGATTGTGAAAATTGCCAGATTGCCAAATTTTGCCCTGCTGCGAGTAACCCGGCTCTATGGTGAAATTCGTATCGCATGAAGTGAGATACAAGATATGATAGATATTATTGATAAACCGGTAAAGGACCTCTGGCGAATATTCAGAGTAATGGCTGAGTTCGTAGAGGGATTTGACGAGCTTGCTTCTATCGGGCCTGCCGTCTCGTTTTTTGGCTCATCGCGGGCAAAGCCGGAGCAAAAATATTATAAACTCGCCCAGAGAACTGCCTCAGAGATTGCCAAAGCCGGATTTGCGGTAATAACCGGCGGCGGAGGGGGAATTATGGAAGCTGCAAATAAAGGAGCTGCGGAAGCGGGCGGTCAAAGCATCGGTCTGAATATCGAAATACCGTTAGAGCAGATACCAAACAAGTACCAAAATCTGTCACTGCACTTCAAGTATTTCTTTTGTCGCAAGGTTATGTTTTTGAAATATGCCCATGGTTTTATAGTTTTCCCCGGCGGCTTCGGAACTATGGATGAGTTTACCGAATCGCTGGTGTTGATTCAAACCTTAAGGCAGGCCTATTTCCCTGTGATTTTAATGGGCAGCGAATACTGGGCCGGCTTAATCGACTGGATGAAGAAAACAATGCTTGAGCAATACCACCATATCTCACCGGAAGATATGGATGTCTTTACCCTCGTAGATAAGCCGGAAGAGGCGGTTAAGATTATCGTAGATTTCAGAGATGCAAAAGGCCGTGGCGGACTGGAACTGCCCCCAGGAATGAGAAAAACGTGGAATCAAAAACCCAAACGAAACAGTTGTTGAAGATTTAAAACTTATTAAATTTCACGTCGGGGTTTTACTTTTTTGGTTCAGATTCTTAACTTCTATCATTGCTTCATCTAAATGGTCGAGCAGGTATTTTTTATCCGGCCCTGCGAGATGTTCCCAGGGTAGAGTTTCGTCAGGTTCGAAATTTTTTTGCGCGGCAGTTTCAAGATTCATTTCGAATTTGTCAAAGACCTTTTCCCAGAGTCTGTAGTCGAAACATTCATCCCACAAATCGAATCTTGCCCCAGCTTGCCAGGCAGCTTCGATAACGTTACATAGTCGCCTACCACCTCTGCCTATCGCTGATTCCAAGATGCTGCGGTTTATGTCGTGGAACTTGAAGTGCAGGAATCTTGCGCCGAGTTTCTTTTTCTCATCAAGTATTAATCGTTTTGCCTGTTCGAAGTAGTTCAGCGGTTTTTGAGCGAGCCAGCCGAACGGCGTGTGTGCCTTCGGCACAAGCCAGCTTATGGTAATGTTGATTTGCCCTGTCTTGTTATTTGTTTTTTTGCGAAGTTTGGCAAGCTCGAACGACAGGTTTACAATCTGTTTTATATCCGCTTCGGTTTCGCCGGGAAGACCCACTATAAAATATAGTTTCAATTTCTGCCAGCCGGCTCTGTAAGCTGCCTCAACGCCGGCGAATAAGTCTTTATCGTTTAGTGGCTTGTTAATAATTTCTCTTAATCTTTCGTTTGCGGCTTCAATAGCAATTGTTAGGCCACTTTTTCTCACGCTACTTAGCAGTTCAGGCAGAAGTTTCAGTTGTTGGTCGACACGCAAGCTCGGTAGAGACAGCCCTACATATTTGTCCCGAAAATATTCTTGCAGTTGGAGCACCAGCTCTTCGAGCTTCGGATAATCGGAGGTTGATAAGCTTGACAGACAAACTGTGTCAAAACCTGTTGCGTGATAACAGGTTTTTGCAATGTCGGTAATTTTTTCAATACTTCGATAACGAATAGGCCTTCTGCAGAAGCTGGCCTGGCAGAATCTGCATCGGCCGGGACAGCCTCGCATAATCTCAACATTGACCCGTTCCTGAACAGTCTCGGTAAAGGGAACTATCGGGGCAAGTGGGGCGGGGATGTTCTCAAAATCTTCGACAACAGCATTTTCGAACTGACTTGGCAAATCGGGGCAATCCGGCTCAAGGCTTTTTATTTTTACGCCGTCGTATTCGAATTTATAAAAAGCAGGTGCATAGACCCATTTGGATTTTTTAGCGGCGCGGTAGAGGATTTCTTTTTTTGTGGCGCCGGTTTTTTTTTCACGTCTGACCAGTTCTATCAGCTCTACGGCAGCTTCCTCACCTTCGCCGAGGACAAACAGGTCGATAAATTCAGCCATAGGTTCACAACAATTGGACATTCCTCCGCCAGCTATTATCAATGGCTCGTTTTCGCTGCGTTGGCTGCTTCTAATATTTAAGCCTGCAAGGTCGAGCATATTGAGGACATTAGTGTAGCAAAGCTCGTTGGTTAGACTAAAGCCGACTATGTCGAAACTTTTTAGCGGTACTTTTGATTCCAGACTAAATAAAGGAATTTGTTTGTCACGCAGCACCTTCTCGGCATCAAGCCATGGGGCAAAAGCTCGCTCGGCTGCCACACCCTCAATTTTGTTTAGACAATCGTAAATAATTGCCAGACCCGGATAGCTCATTCCTATTTCGTAAACATCCGGAAAGCACAAGGCGACCGTCAGGTCACATCGTGAAAGGTCTTTTTTGATTTGGTTTATTTCGCCGCCGATATATCTGCTGGGCTTGCGAACAAATAGCAGGAATTCCCGGTCGATACGCTCAGCTAATATTGTTAATTCTTTTTTATTCACAGCGGTATTATACAGTTGATTATCGAAAGTTGATAATCGATAATTGATATGCTTGGCTTCTAAAATAAACTATGAATAATAAAGGAGATGATATAATGGGAGCGAAACAAACCAGGAGACAGTTTTTGCAAAAGGTAGGCATAGGGGCAGCAGCTTCGCTTATGACCGCAAGCAGCTCTTCAGGACAAGACCAACCCCTTGCCGAAAAAGAAGGGCTGCAAGGTAAATATACTTCCAAAAGGCTGTTTGAGCTTGGACTGGCTTCATATACCTTCAGAGGATTCGATATAGATACAACACTTGCGATGACCCAACGGCTTGAATTGAAATACATCGCTCTAAAGAGCTTCCATCTGCCGCTGGAGAGCACACAGACCGACATCGAAACAGTGACAGCAAAAATCAGACAAGCGGGGCTAAAGTTGTATGGTGCCGGCGTCATCTATATGAACGATGAGGCTGAAGTGCATCGCACTTTCGGCTATGCAAAAACCGCAGGCCTGAAGGTCATTATCGGAGTACCAAAACCCGAACTGCTTGGGCTGGTAAACAAGAAGGTAGGGGAGCATGACATCCAGGTAGCCATCCACAACCACGGACCCGAGGATAAGATTTATCCAACACCGGAAAGTGTTTACAAAGAAATAAAAGAGCTTGACAGCCGAATCGGGCTTTGCATCGACATAGGGCATACACAGCGGGCGGGCGTAGACCCATCAGAAGCTATCGAGAAATTTGCAGAACGGCTGTTGGATTTGCATATAAAAGACGTTTCCGCAGCGACCGCAGAGGGAACAACCGTCGAAATGGGTCGGGGAGTTATTGATATACCCAAGGTTGTCCGGACATTGTTAAAGCTCAATTATGCCGGTATTGCTTCATTTGAATTTGAAAAAGACGAAAAAGACCCTCTTCCCGGAGTAGCGGAGTCCGTCGGCTATATCAGAGGAGTGCTGGCAACTATCTAAAATGAAAACCGCAACTTAGAAACTTTTGGCAACATTGAATACTTGCTGGCAAATAGCAGGAATATGGATACCCTTTGGTGCAAATTTTGGTGCTATTCGCTGGTTCGCTGGCGGGCGTACTTCTCGTTTGCAGGTAAAAATAGCCCTCCAGCGGATGAAATTTCAATGGATTCGGGTTAAACTGTTGAAAAAAAGCTGTCCGCGTTAAGATGTATTCAGGGCCAAAGGTTATGATATAGCTTAATAGGGAATGGGATAACTTATGGTCAGAAACACCACTGGCTGCCTGAAAAAATCTACCAACAAACATAAAACGCCCCCACATCCTATGAAATTTGAGAAAAAACTTGACAAAAAATGTAGAAATTGATTATAATGCATTTTTAATATAGCAATTTTTATGTATAAATTGTCTTTGTTTAAAGAATACCGCGCACGCGGGTAAAAGGGAAAAAGGAGTCTTCAAATGACATCAATACGAACAATACTATTGGCAGTTTTGTCGTTAATTACGGTTAGTTTAACAGGCTGTTTTTCGTCTCACCCAAAGGACATAAAGGCGTTTCTGAGGCCCTCCAAGGTAAGCGTTACCGCAGAAACTTATGTGTTACAGCCCCCGGATGAGGTTGAGATACATTGTTCAAAGGTGCCGGAAATCAACCTCCAGCGTCAACAAATTCGACCTGATGGGAAAGTAAGCTTTGAGGCACTGGGTGAGGTGCAGGCGGCAGGAAAAACGCCGGGTGAGCTGGCAGAGCTTTTGCGTGAGAAAGCTATTATGTTGTATGCTTTAACAGGTGAGCATCCCATTGACGTTCGGGTCGTGGTGTACAGAAGCAGGGTCTATTATGTCCTCGGTGAGGTGTCTTTCCCGGGCCCGAAAGAGGCAACCGGCCGGGATACAGCTTTGACGGCACTTGCCGAGGCCAGGCCAACAATTTTAGCGTGGTTAAATCGTATCCAGGTAATCAGACCATCTGAGGATAAAAAGACCAAGCCAAAGATATTCGAGTTTGACTACGACCGAATGACAGCACATGGAGATACCACCAAGAACGTTCTTCTGCAGGAAGGTGATATAATTTATGTTCCACCGACGGTGTTGGCAGCAATCAGTATGAAGGTAGAAGAAGTGATACGGCCGATTGCGCGTGCCTTCTCCGGGGTCTATATTATGCAAACCGGACGACCCGTCGGCGGTGGATACGGCGGCGGTGGGTATTAGTGTAAAGTGGTAAGCCCGATGGGTCTGCGAAAGGTATTAAAATTGGTTCATTTTGCCGGCACGGTCTGGTTCATAGCCTGTGTTGGCGGCATCCTCGTTTTAGCGCTGCACCAGGCGGGCTTTCGCTGGTGGGTCATATTTTCCCTGTCAGGACATTCAGCATTGCTTATCTTTCTGCTGCTCAGTCTATATCTATTTGCAGTTTTCAGAGGAGTTGGTAGAAGCCAAAAGATAGAATTAGAACACCCCCTAACCAGTACAAATTACTATCTGTTCTTCTACGTTGTCGCCCCTTTTTGGGGCAGCTTAGCCGGCGTTTGGGGAATGATAGGCGAGCATAGAATAAGCTACTTCCTGTTGGGAATTGCACTGGGGACATTAGGGACAACCTTCCTGGTCTGGGTAATTGTTGACCCGATAGCGGGGCTGGTCGAGTTGTTATTGCCTAAAAGTCGAAGCCATCGCTCTCAGCGCATCGCACAAGCTAAAGCCCAGCGGAAAAAGCAGCAGCAGGACCGTGAACGCTTGTTGGCTGAGGTATTGGCAAACGAAGAATCCAATCAGCGAATGTGGCAGGAAATGTTAAAGCCGCAGGCTGAAGAGCTTGCGGGGCTTTTGACAGCCAATAAAATCGACTTTAAACAAGCGGAACGGCAAGCTGTTGACATAGGCGTCAAGGCCTGGCAGACCGGCGGGCTCGGCTGTATGCGGCAGCTTCGCGATATGGCAATAGCTATATGTAAGTATAAGTATCGTGATTCGATGTTTATTGATTACATCTCCGGCTGGTGGGATGGAATCGGTACTTGGCGCAATCCTTCGCTTGGTTAAAAGGACACGGCTTGTCGGCCAGGTATAACATATAAGCAAAAAGAAAAGGGACAGGAGTCATAACCTGTCCCTTTTTTATACAAATAGCATTGCCACATAGTATATGGCTTCACGTCAGCTCTAACTAAGTTAAAGCTGTAATCGTTTTTGGCTCTTACAATGCCCTTCTTCTTCGCAGCCAGCCAACCAAACATACACCGATACTGCCCAGTAAAATGGCACCAGGAGCGGGAATGACAGTACTGCCGCCGATAAAGTGGCTTTCATTACCATCACCATCATCAAAACCGGCAACATGGGCGGAGAAGAAAACATATCTTTCATCGGCTGTTCCCGTAGACAACACTGCAAAGTTGCTTGCGATAGCTTGGGCTTCGTCTCCTGCTTTCAGCGTTATATCGAAAACCAAAGGGTCTTGTCTGCTACCGGGACCATCAACCCTCTCCAAGAACCAGCCGAAGCCGTCCATTTGACTGTCGCCGGTGGCTGTCCAGCCTGTTGGCAGATTGAATACAAAGTCGGATGGGTTAGTAATATTGGCGTAATTGAACCCAAATTTGTCAATGCCGAAGTTATTTAACGTCCCATAGCTGCCCAAAATAAATGCGTCAACCGCGAAGGAAACATTCCCCGAGATATCATCAGCTGTTATGTCAACCTGGCCGTAGTTGATTCCGTCGGCGAACGTGTTTGACTGGTCCATAAACCATGACCCAGTTGTAATGTTTGCCACAGCAGGTATAGACAGTAAGCATAGGACAGCAACAGTAACTAAACATGTAAATATTTTTAAATCTTTCATACAACCTTTTGCCTCCAGAAGCTCTCAGGGTGTAGGAAGGAGGCATCACGTTTCCGTGCCCTCCTTCCTACATATCCCATCAAGCTATGTGAATATAACTTTGTTAACTCTACAGAGCCCTGCGTCTTCGCAGCCAGCCGACAAGGGCTACACCAATACCGCCCAACAAAATGGCACCTGGAGCCGGGATAGTTATAGATCCACTAAATCCATCACGGCCAGTTCCACTGTTATCAATCATATTAGCCCAATTAACACCTTGTAAAGATAGATCGAAATCTGCGGAACCATGAGCAGCAATGGCAGTGACAATGGGTGAGACTATGCTGTTAGACGGAGAAGTTATCCCGGTAATGTCAACTTGCATTATACTATAGGCTCCGGCTGTAGTTTGATTAATCGGTGTTAAATCGCCTATGCCAAGTGTGCCGGTCAAGAAGGTTTCGGACCCATTTGCATTCGTAATTGTAATAGTACCAGAGCCAACTGGGGTCAATGTGTAACTGGAGGCCCCGACTGTTCCAGACAACGTAAGGACTGGTAAGTGAACATAGCCAACGCTAGCTAAAGGATCGCTAGTCCCTCCCTGAACTATGTTAACAATAAGGTCACCTCCTGGGCTTCCACTCGGATAAACCCAAGACAGTGTTCCAGATGCAACTCCTCCACCGGGATTCGACCCTACATAATTCCACTGCATAGGGCTGGAGCCTCCCGGAGCGAACTGAAGAGTTGGGATAGCCAAAGCAGGTGTGGCCATTAGCCCCACTAAAATTGTTATTAAAATTAACTTTTTCATAATTTATTTTCCTTTATAGCTTTCTAAAAAAACATCACGTTATTGTTCTAAATCTAATCAACTTTTAGTCCGAAGAGTCCTGCGCGCATACGACCCTTCAGGACAAAGTTTCACACTGGGTCAGTATAGGCGGGCCGCGGGGTCTCGAGTCAAAGATAAATGCGGGTGTGAAACAAATAAACTGCTTGGCTCTCAAAGCCAAGCACGCAAGTAGCGAATTTAAGCTACATTGCTCTATTATGATTGCAAATGAGGGGTGAAATTTGTTTTTATTGGAATGGCTGCGTTCGTTGCCGTAGAATTTGTGAAGGTCCCGGCTGAACGTAATTGAAGAGGCTAAGTGTGTATTTACGCCGAAGTCTGGTATTCCAGCTAAATGGTGAAGCAGGCCTATGTAACCTGTGCCATCGATGTTACTGCGCAGGCAGGAGACATCTTCGGGGCAATATGGGTAAGATAGTTCCGCTTTATGTTGCTTGCTGTGATTTCTACAGCCGAGTCGCAGAGCTAATTGAGGAATAGCTTGAATACCTATCTGGCCTGCCCAAAACAATCCTGCCAGAGCTGTCAGCCAAAGTTTGCGGTCCTTCACCGCTGAAACAAACAGAAAACCGGATAGAACCATAAAAAATGCCGCAGGCACAGCAGGTAGGGGCTTCGCATACGTACCCTGAGTATTCTTGAAACCTGCAAGACTTGCCGGGGGCTGAAAAATTTCCCTGCCGAGTTCGGCTAATGGACTGTTAAGGGAATCGGCAGGGTTATCAACAGAGCAGGAAATTGCGATTGGGGACTCTGCAGGAGGTTGGTTTGCAGCCAAAATGATATCTTGATGTGTTGTTGTCGGGGATGCACTTGCAGCCGAGACAGCAAACACCAAAAATATTATGCTCCGTAGGTTATTAAACCTGTGTTGTATCTTTTCTCCACTCCGTGACACTGTTCTCTCGCTCCTGGTTGTAAATAAAGCGCATAAAGCTTAAACAACGATTTAACTGTTATCCTTAACATAGGTAACACTCGCCGACGCAATTCCAAAAAAGAATTGCTTTAGAGGCATCCTTCCCCACTGACGAATTTGTAAGTTTATAAGTTATCAGCAATAATGTCAATAAAAATGTCCGGGAAAAAAATGAAAATTCTGAAAAGATTTTTAATTCTTGAGTATTTTCAGTGTCTGACCCCAAATAATATACCATTAGGTATATGCCAAAAGTGGTAGAAATGCTGGCGTAGCCCTGCTCTGGTAATTGGTAATCAGAAAAATCTGATAGGAAGGTGATAAAGATTAGAATCTTTGGCTAATCGGAGCTGTATCGTTATCGTTCGTTTTTATCTGTTATTGGTTTGAATTGCAGTAAGGTGGTTCTTGTGTTTGTTTTTCAATGTCAACAATAGTAAAAGGAGGAATCGTCCCGGATTTGGCAGATAGATTGGCTACCTGGGCCACAAGTCTTAGCAGCATTGTAATTTTATTTTGAACGTGGACTCTACGGTATATATTCCGCAGGTGGGTTTTTACAGTGCCGTGCGTTATTTTCAGGTTCTTCGCAATCTCGTCATTATTAAAACCCTGACAAATAAGTTGTGCTACTTCAACCTCACGCGGGCTCATACGGTAGAGCCTTCGGATGTAAGACCAATGTTTATCATTTAGTATTGCAATACGGGGTTGCGAATAAAAGGGAGCCTCCGGGCTGAGACCTGTTGTTTTGTCTTTGCTTTCCGGCTGTAATGGTTGGGACATTATCTGCCTCCTTCTGATAGTTCTTCAAGCAAACGTTTTGCCTCTGCAAACTCTTTAGCGGATAAACCGCCGATTTTATCATTTAAGTCCAGCGTTTTGTTTAAGCTTTCAATGGCCTGGCTCTTTTGTCCAAGTTTCGCTAAGGCTCTTGCCAAATGAAAATATGAAGCTACCATCGCTGGCGTTTGCGGCGGATATAAACTCACACATCGGTTGAAATCTTGAACTGCTTTGTCAAATTCACCGAGCCGGTAGTATGCAACACCACGTGTGTCAATAAGGTCGATGTAGTCCGGGTCTTTCTCCAACCCCCTCTGGGCAAGTTCCAGCGCTTGTTGGTATTTGTCTTGCTCTTCGCACAGTAACCAGGCCAGATTATTGATGACGATTACATTATCAGGTTGAAATGTAATAATTTGCTGGTAAATTGTAGCTGATTCTGCAGACCGGTTGGTAATCTGCAATAGCATAGCGAGGACACCCATAGCCTCAGTACAATCAGAATCATTTTCCAGTATCATCCGAAGAATATCTTCGGCTGTTTTTTTAGCTTGGTTGTCCTCACCCGTGGCCAGATCCCTGACAATAGTGATAGGCGTATGGGTATCCTTCGGGTGGTTTTGGCACCAATGTGTGACTTCCTGGCTTAGCTGGTTATAGAGCTGGTCATCCTTGAGTAGTTGGGCTTGCGCCAATAGTGGGCTTGGGTCATTCGGTTCAGATTCGTATAGCGAGTCAAAAATCTTTTGAGATTCTGATTTGTTGCCTTTCTTGTACAATGCTGTTGCAAGGGCAATCTTTATTTTCCGCTCATCAGGAGTGTTTCCATCAGAGACTATTTGTTTCTCAAGAAGATTTACGGCTTTTTCAGGTTCACCCACTGAAATATATGTGTTGGCTAAAAGTACCGTTATATCAACATTGTTTGGCTCCAATTCCTGCAAAGCCTTGATAGTTGGAATTGCCAAGGCCGGCGAGCGGACAGCCTCAGCACGGGCTTTTAGCAGTAGTAACGACTTATCATTAGGCCGATGGACAAGTCCTTGTAAAGTGATGTCTATAGCCTTGAGTGTCTGTCCTTGCATCAGGGCAACTTCAGCCAGAAGTGTCCATGCGTCGCTTGTCATAGGCTGGTCTTGCGTTATCTTTTGGAGAATGTTTGTTGCCTCTTCGATGGCAGGAGAGGTTCCTTCGGTAAGCAGGGAACGAACTTGGAAGAGTTTCAGTTCCGTATCCTCAGGATATAATGTAAGGGCTTTGTTAAGGATGTTCTTGCCTTCGCGTATTTTGTCACGGTCATTAGAAAC
>Ga0315296_10004174_pt1 | contig 11864 bp, 11 predicted proteins | sample YL17G14_18_MG_FD_203921 | JGI IMG/M metagenome (GOLD analysis project Ga0315296, IMG submission 203921) | Sediment microbial communities from Yellowstone Lake, YNP, Wyoming, USA - YL17G14_18 | ecosystem: Environmental > Aquatic > Freshwater > Lake > Sediment | place: USA: Wyoming | collected...
TGCGAGCAGGGGAAACGCGGTTTCGGATGGCTTGTCCGCTCGCGGGGATCGTGGCTCCAGGTCCCCAGCATGCGAGAAGAAAAGGCTTGGACTCGGCTGGAGGCCGTTTGAGATCCTATCCGCTTATCATTACAACCGCCGCGAATGGGCGGACGTTACGCCGGGTCGTGTAACGAAGTCACGCGCCTGGCGGTTTAGAACTGGAAGAGGACCGTTGGACAAGACGTCGTTCTCGGAACAAGATGAAGAAGGGTCCTGGATCGAGAGGGCCGGCAAGGGGGATGCGGAGGCAATTGGCCGTCTTTATTGGCGCTACTCTCCGGCGATCTTTCGCTATGCTTACTATCGCCTGGGAGATCGGGAGGCCGCACAGGACCTGACTGCCGAAGTATTCGTCCGTGTCATCGAAGCCTTGCCCCGCTACCGGCAGCGTGGGGCACCCTTCTCGGCCTGGCTCTACCGGATCGCCGGGGCCCGCATCGCCGACTATTACCGAACGCGCCGGCGGCAGCCCACCGAAGAGCTCTCTGCGGAGTTTGGGAGCAAGATCGGACAGCCTGAGGTGGAAACCGAGTCTCGGATGGCGGCAGAGGAATTGCAGCGGGTGCTGCAGGACCTGAGCCCCGTCCACCAGCAGGTCATTGTCCTCCGCTTTGTCGAGCGCCTCTCCCACGCGGAGGTGGCCTCCATTCTGGGGCGGAGCGAAGGGGCAGTACGGGTGTTGCAGTATCGGGCCTTGGATGCATTGCGCCGTTTGCTGGAGACAGAACCGTAGAGGCAGTAGAGTTCCCAGAGAGTCAGGGGGAGAAGCGGCCTTGGGTTCGCGACCTCAAGGCAAGCGTTAGGAGTCGTGCACAGAGAGGGCCAGATGCGCGAAAAAGAGAGAGCCGAGCTGCTGGCGGCTTGCCTGGAGGACCTGGAGACCGGCCGGGCGACCTTGGAGCAATGTCGGGCGCGGCTGGCGGCCCACGGGGGCGGCCTTTCGCTCCTGTTGGAGTTGGCCCGACACCTGGGGAGCGTCCAGCACCCGCATGTGAGTTCGGCGCCGCTGCTGCAGGCGCGCACGGAACTGGCCGCGCGGAAACAGCCTGGGCAGATGCACCCGGCCCGGCATGTTGCCTGGGTGCTGGCGACCACGGCGCTGGCCCTGCTGCTGGTCGCCATGGGGACGGTCCTGGCCTCGGCCAACAGCCTTCCCGGGCAGCCTCTCTATACCGTCAAGCGGGGTGTTGAGCGGGTGCAGATCGCTCTCACAGTGCAGCCTGGGGCGCGCTCCAGCCTGCTCATGTCGTTAGCCGAGCGCCGCCTGGACGAGGTGGCTCTGCTCTGCCCGCAGGCGGAATGCCCCCAGGCCTTGTTGGCCGACCTGGAGGGTCAGACCCGTGGGGCCGTGTCGGAGATCGACCGTCTTCCGGCGGGGAATCGGGCGGTGTTGCTGGAACGGCTGGTGGCGCTGACCACTCGCCAGCAGGAGGTCCTGAGACAGGTGTTGGTGTCTGCTCCGGCCTCGACCCGCCCGGAACTGCAAACGGCGTTGGATCAGTCCCGCCAGGACTATGAGCAGGCCTGCCTGGCTTTGGAGAAGGAGAAGGAGGTGCACCCGACGCCTCCAGTCGCCACGAAGGAGCGGCATACGCCGGGGCCAGGCCAGACGGGCAAGCCAACCAGGACGAGCGAGCCAGAGCCGACGCGCACGCCCAAGCCAACGGACACACCCAGGCCGACAGACACACCGAAGCCGACGCACACGCCCAAGCCGACGGACGCACCCAAGCCAACGCACACACCCAAGCCGACGGACGCACCCAGGCCGACGGACACACCGAAGCCGACGGACACACCCAAGCCGACGAAAACACCCAAGCCGACGGACACGCCCAAGCCGACAAAGACGCCCAAGCCATAATCCCTTTCGAGAGGAAGGATCTCAGCCTCAGCCCGGTGGGCCGGCCCAGTGTCGCAAGCGGAGCTGGCCCACCGGTTCTTTTGCGTCCGGCTGGCGATTCGGCCTGCCATGCGCGGTTGCCAGTACGACTTTTTCGTGGTAGACTGTTGGAGACCGGAGGAGGTAGCGGTGAGGGCAGGTGAAGCGCAAGTCAGGTAGGAGGGCGCGCCATGACCTATTTCCTCTACGTGCTCCTGGGACTGTTTGCCGGCGCCGTCAGCGGGCTGGTCGGGATTGGGGGAGGGGTGGTGATCGTGCCGGCGTTGGTCTACCTGTTCGGCCTCTCCCAGCACAAGGCGCAGGGGACGACCCTGGCCTTGTTGGTCCCTCCGATCGGATTTCTGGCTGCCTGGACCTACTACAAGAAGGGGTACGTGGACCTGCGCATCGCCGGCCTGGTCTGCCTGGGCTTCTTCGTCGGGGGCTTGCTGGGGGCGCAGCTTGCCACCCGGCTGTCCGAGCCGATCCTGCGCCGCGTCTTCGGCGTGGTGTTGCTGTTGATCTCCCTGCGCATGGTCTTCTGGAAATAGGCCCTGGTGGTGATGGAGGGGTGGATGCGTCTGCTCCACGTGACCCAAGGCTACTTTCCCTGGATCGGAGGGGCGGCTCGGTTCTTCCAGGAGATTTCCGAGCGGCTGGTGGCTGCAGGGCATCCGGTGACCGTGGCCACTACAGATGCCGGCGAGTTGGAACACTTCTGGTCCCCAGGCCGGTGCACGGTGGAGCCGGCCCGGGAGATTGTGCGGGGGGTCGAGGTGCTGCGTTTTCCGGTGCAGCGGCGGCTGAACCGGCCCCTCTTCTTCAGCGTCTACCGGCGGCTGATGGCCGAACTGTCCGACCTGCCGGTGGACACGACTCCCCTTCTGCGCCGTATGGCCCGTTTCACCCCGCGTCTGCCGGCCTTTGAATCGTACCTGGAGGAAACCGAGACCTCCTTCGACCTGGTGCACGGGGTCAACATCACTCTGGATTTCATGCTGGCACCGGCCCTCTCTCTCGCCCGGCGGCGCGGTATTCCCTTCGTCGTGACCCCCTTCACCCACCTGGGTGTTCCGGGCCAACGGCGGGTGCAGCGCTACTACACGATGCGGCACCAGGTGGAGCTGCTGCGCCAGGCCGACGCAGTGATCACGCAGACCTGGCTGGAAGACGAGCGGCTGGCAGAGCTGGGGGTTGCCCGGGAGCGGATGTCCTGTACCGGGTCGGGGATCAACCCGGAGGAGGTGGTGGGGGGAGATGGGCGGCGCTTCCGGGAGCGCCATGGAGTGGATGGCCCTATCGTCTTCTACCTGGGAGTCCAGGCCTACGACAAGGGAACGGTGCACCTGGTCGAAGCGATGCGCCGTCTCTGGGCGGAGGGCCGGCCGGCCCACCTGGTCCTGGCCGGGCAGGTTCTCTCACCCGTGCAGGCCTACTACCGGCGCCTGCCGGCCGAGGAAACGGCCCGCCTGCACCTGCTGGGTTTCATCTCCGAGGAGGAAAAGAGGGACCTCCTGGCAGCGGGGGACCTCTTCTGCATGCCATCCTGTACCGATTCCTTTGGCATCGTCTACCTGGAAGCCTGGGCCAACAGCGTGCCGGTCATTGGAGCGCGGGCCGGCGGCGTGCCCGCCGTCATCGCCGATGGAGTGGACGGGCTCCTGGTGGAGTTTGGCGACGTGGCCGGCCTGGCCCGACAGATGGCCCGCATCCTGGACGACCCGGCTCAGGGGAGAGCGATGGGGGCACGGGGCCGGGAGAAGGTCTTGCAGGGGATGACCTGGGAGCACGTCTACGAGCGGGTCGATCGGGTCTACGATCAACTGAGAAGGCAGAAGAACGGCGGCTCAGGCCAGGAGAACAAGGAGGGTGCGAGTGGGTAAGATCCTCTGTGCTATCCGCGGCGGCGAAGAAGGTTACCGTACTCAGGACGCGGCGATCACGTTGGCTCGGGAGCGTGGGGATGACCTCTGTTTCCTCTGCATCCTCGACCTCTCTTTCATGGGCCGCTGGGGTGGCCCGGATACTCCGGACACGCGCGGCGCGCTGGCACAGGTGGGCCAATTCCTCCTGACTAGAGCGGCGGAGCGGGCCCGCCAGGCTGGTATCGAGGCCCGTATGCTGTTGCGGGAGGGTCAGTTGCGCGAACAGATCAAGGCGGCTGCCCGAGAGGAAGGAGTGACCACGGTGATCCTGGGCCGGCCCCAGGGTCGCTACGACATGTTCGCCTCGGCGGACCTGGAGGAGTTTGCCCGGCAGATCCAATCCGAGATCGGCATAGAAATCAGGATCGAGTAGATTGGCTAAATATACCACGTTCTCAGGTGAACTATTGACAAGCGGTTTCAAGCATGATATAATGGTGGTGTGGGACAGGATGGGGAGGCGGGCACGACGTTTTCGCCGGCAGACTTGGTGCGGCAGCGAAGTTGTGCGAATCTGCCGACAAGAGACGTCGTGCACCCGGTTGAGGTGGGCCTTGCGCGAGTGGAACAAATGTGCTATAATGGGAGTGTCTGGCCGACATGGCCAGAAGGTTCTGACTCGATGTACATTCGTGGTCGAAAGCGGGGACAGTCCCCGGTAGGAGGAACGTTCGATGGAAGAGCAGCGGAACAAGGCGTTGTCGGCGGCGATCAGCCAGATTGACCGCCGCTTCGGAAGAGGTTCGATCATGCGCATGGGAGAGGCAGCCGCGCGGCTGGAGGTTTCGGCCATCGCCACCGGTTCGATTGCTCTGGACCTGGCCCTGGGGATCGGGGGCATCCCCCGCGGACGGGTCAGCGAGATCTTTGGCCCCGACGCTTCCGGCAAGACCACGCTGGCGCAGCACATCGTCGCCGAGGCCCAGCGCGCGGGCGGCGTGGCGGCCTATATCGACATCGAGCACGCCGTGGATCCCAAGTACATGGCTTGCTGCGGGGTCAACCTGGAGGAGCTCCTGATCTCCCAGCCGGACACCGGGGAACAGGCCCTGGAGATCTGCGAGGCGCTGGTGCGCAGCGGGGCGGTGGACGTCGTCGTGGTGGACTCGGTGGCGGCACTGGTCCCGCGGGCCGAGCTGGAAGGGGACATGGGGGATTCGCTGCCGGGGTTGCAGGCCCGGATGATGTCGCAGGCGCTGCGCAAGCTGTCGGGGGCGATTGCCGCCTCCAGGACGGCGGTGGTCTTTGTCAACCAGTTGCGGGAGAAGATCGGGGTCATGTTCGGCAACCCGGAGACGACCTCGGGCGGACGCGCGCTCAAGTTCTACGCCTCGGTGCGCCTGGACATTCGCCGTGTGGAAGCGATCAAAAAGGGCAGCGAGAACATCGGCAGCCGGGTGCGGGTGAAGGTGGTGAAGAACAAGGTGGCCCCGCCCTTCCGCCAGGCCGAGTTCGACATCCTCTACAACGAGGGGATCTCCAAGGAGGGGAACCTGTTGGACGTGGGGCTGGACCTGGGGGTCGTCAGCAAAGCCGGTGCGTTCTACTACTTTGGCGAGGAGCGGCTGGGGCAGGGGCGAGAAGGGGCGCGCCAGTACCTGAAGGAGCACCCCGAGGTGGCCCAGACGATCGAGGCCCAGATCCGCGCCGGCGCCTCGGTCATCCCGCCGACGATCACGGCCGGCGAAGAGGAGGGGGTGGAGAAAGAAGAGGAGGGCGGGAAAGGGCCGGCCGAGGAGCTGTAGGCCGGCCGGTGCTGCCTGGTTCGAGGGTGTCCGGCTGGGCGCTTCTGTCCAGGCAGGTGGCCTGTGTCTGATGCTCAGGGCTTGTTGCTTCAGGGTACCCTGGACGGGTTTCCCTGTTTCGTGGTGTTTGGGGAGATAGTCAAGAGGGTCCTTGAATCCTCGAGTTGAGGAGGCACATAATGGCTGGACGAGAGACAGCTCATGCGACGGCTATCAAGAAATTGGTGGAGCCGCTACCTCGGAAGGAAGGCGGGCGAGTAATCCACTTCCGCGGGGTGGTGGGCCAGCTTTTCCCCGCGTCGCATGTTCTGCTTCCTCAGATCAGGCAAGTCTATGAGTTAGATCTGGCTTGTGGGGAATACCGCTGCCTGTCGGACGATGAGTTGATCCAAAGGGGAGCCTACTTCAGAAGCGTTGGCGGGAGTCCGACTTTTCACTTTCGGATCTGTGTGAATACTCCTGACCAAGTCAATGCCAGTGCGCGACAGGAGCGGAAGAACTTCTTTGCTGCCAATCTGTTTGCTGTGGGCTATGCTACGCACGGGCTCTTCCCATACCGGGGCAAGTTTCACCCCCAGATGATCAAAGCCGTGATGAATATCATGGGCCTGAGACCGGGCAGCACGATCCTGGATCCCATGGCCGGATGTGGAACCACAGCCATTGAGGGAAGCGTCATGGGCATAGACTCCGTTGCTCTAGAACTGAGCCCTTTTGCCTGCCTGATGACTCGTGCGAAAGTAGGAGCTTTGGAGGTGGATTGCAGCGATTTCCCCTATCTGCTTAGGCATGCAGGTGAAGTCTACCAGCGGTTTGCACCCTATGAGAGGAAGTTGGAAGTACAGCAGATACTGTTTAGGCCAGAGGGGGAAGAAGCTGATGGCTTCAACCTAGCCGAGGCATTCCCGAAGCTTCCCGAACCCATGCGCGAGTTGCTGCTGCTGTGCTACCTGGACGCCGTCGGCTATGCTGCCCGGCGCACAGGCCAGACTCCGCGCAGTCTTTTCCCCGCTCTCCTTGCGCGTTACCTTGCGGCTGTCCAGGCCTTTAATGAGACCCGGGCTGAACTTGGCCTGGAGTTGGGAAGAGCTCGGGTAATCGAGGGAGATGCCCGGCAGTTGCCGCTTCCCAGCGAATCTGTGGATGGGGTGCTCTTCTCTCCCCCATACTCCTTTGCCATTGATTACGTGGAGAATGATCGTCCTCAGCTGCAGCTCCTTGGGGTAGATGTTGACACTCTGAAGCAGAAGATGGTGGGTCTGGTAGGTTCGGGTAGAACCAAGCAACAGGCTATCCAGTCCCGCGTGGAGAACTACTTTGCTGACATGGAAACTATCATGAGGCACTGCTGTCGTGTTCTCCGCCCAGGTTGCTTCTGTGTGATCGTGATCGGCTCAAACACGAATCAGACAGGCGGTATCTCTCTGGAAGATGGCTTGATCGACGTTGGTGCGAGAATCGGAATGCCACTGGAGTTCTCCATCATGCGAGAGATTGAGGGGATCCGCAACACGATGCGGGATGAGTTCCTGCTGTTCTTCCGGAAGCCGAGTGCCAGAGAGGAGTGACGGAGAATCGATGGAAGTGCCTACCTATCCCTTTGAAGCCACGCTGGAGCAAGTCGGCTGTGCAGAAGCAACTGGATACCCGTGCCATACCCTACCACAAGACGCAAGTTGCCGAACGATTTGAGGACATGGATCAAGCGCCCGACTTCCTTGTGCCTGACCAGTTCCAGCCCCGTGTAGTGATTGAAGCCAAGCTAGCCGAGGATGATGGTACGGCTCGAGATAAGGTCACCCGTGTGCAGCACTTGGACGAGTTGCGCAAACAACGGTTGCGGCAGGGTATCCCATCCTTCGAGGTCGTTGCTTGTGTGGATGGGCGGGGTTTCGGCATCCGGCGCGAGGATGTCAAGAAGCTCCTGAGGGCTACACAAGGCAAGCTCTTCACGTTGCAGACAATAGGGTACATGGTTGGCCACACCTCGCTTCGAGGATTCTCAGCAAAAGGATAGAATTGGTGACATAAGGAGGCTCCCATGGACTTTCGCCTGACCGAGGAACAGGAGATGCTCCGGCAGATGGTGCGCGATTTCGTCGAGAAGGAGCTGAAGCCGTACGCCCACGAGACCGACGTGCAGGAGCAGATGCCCCGCCAGGCCATCCGCAAGATGGCCGAGCTGGGGCTGATGGGCATGTCCATCCCGGAGGAGTACGGCGGTGCTCCCATGGACAACGTCAGCATCGCCATCGCCCTCGAGGAGGTCGGCCGGGCCTGCGGCGGCACCGGGCTGGCCCTGGAGGCCCACAGCTGCCTGGGCGCCTTGCCCATCGTGCGCTGGGGCACGCCGGAGCAGAAGGAGCGCTTCCTGCCCCGCATGGCCGCAGGCGAATCGTTCGGCTGCCTGGCCCTGACCGAGCCCGACGCCGGCTCCGACCTGGCCGCCGCCCGTACCACCGCCGTCGAGGACGGCGATTCCTGGGTCATCAACGGCGCCAAGGCCTGGATCACCAACGCCAGCATCACCGACGTCGTCGTCGTCTTCCTGCGCAGCGACCCCCCCGATGCCGGCACCCGGGCCTTTTCCCTCATGCTGGTGGAGACCGACCGGCCCGGGCTGACGATCGGCCCCAAGGAGAAGAAGATGGGCCTGCGCGGTTCCCCGGCCCATCCGCTCACCTTCGAGGACGTGCGCGTCCCCAAGGGGAACCTCCTGGGCACCCGTGGGCGGGGCCTGCAGCAGACCATGGCCATCCTGGACAGCGGCCGGGTGGGGATCAGCGCCCTGGCCCTGGGACTGGCCCAGGCCGCCTTCGACGAGGCGCGCCGCTACGCCCTGCAGCGCGTCGCCTTCGGCAAGCCGATTGCCGAGCACCAGGCCATCCAGTTCATGCTGGCCGACATGGCCACCCAGATCCACGCCGGCCGGCTCATGACCCACTACGCCGCCTGGCTGGAGGACCAGGGGCAGCGCTTTTCCCTGGAAGCCTCCATGGCCAAGCTCTTCACCAGCGAGATGGCCGAGCGGGCCGCCTACAAGGCCGTCCAGATCCACGGCGGCTACGGTTATAGCCAGGAGTATGCCGTCGAGCGCATCTACCGCGACGTCCGCCTGCTGACCATCGGCGAGGGCACCAGCGAAGTGCAGCGCATGATCATTGGGAGGAACGTGACACAGGCTTGAGTGACAGGGAGAAGAGGTGTCAAGGAGACCAGGGGACGGTTTCACCCTGTCTCCCCCTTACCTTGTCTCCCCGTCTTCTGGCCCTGCTCTCCCATGTTCTTTTCAGGACCGATGTCTGGGACAATCACCGCTATCCGTGTGCAGCGAAAGAACCCGCGCCGGGCCAGCCTGTACCTGGACGGCCGGTTCCTGATGGGCCTGTCCATCGAGGTGGTGCAGGACCTGGGCCTGCGGCGCGGCCAGCTTCTGGACGATGCCGAGATGGAGGCGTTGCGCCGGGCCGAGGCGCAGCGCCGCGCCTACCAGGACGCGCTGCGCCTGCTCTCCTACCGCCCCCGCTCCTGCGCCGAGGTGCGTATCTACCTGGCCGGCCAGGAGTATGACCAGGCCCAGGTCGAGGCCACGGTCGCCCGTCTCCAGGAACTGGGCCTCCTGGACGACCGCGCCTTCGCCCGGACCTGGGTGGAGAACCGGCGTGCCCTCCGCCCGCGCGGCCGGCAGGCCCTGTCCGCCGAGCTGCGCCAGAAAGGGGTTGCGGCGGAGGTCATCGCCGAGGTACTGGACGAGTCCCGGTCCGGCGAGGACGAGGTGGGGGTAGCCCTGGAGCTGGCCCGCGCTCGCGCGCGGGCCCTGCAGGGGCTTCCTCGGCCGGTCTTCTTCCGGCGGCTGCAGGGCTTTCTCGCCCGGCGCGGCTTTCCCCACGAAGTGATCCGCGAGGTGGTCGATCGGGCCTGGGTGGAAGCGCACGGGGATACGGGCGACGGAGAGGATCTGCCCGATGCTTTCGCTTGAACGGCAAGAGGCCTACCGCCGTACCTACGCCCAGATGCACCCAGGCTGGGTGCCCAGCACCCGGCGCTACCAGGACCTGGTCGCCGCCCATCTGACGGCAACCACCCGCGTGCTCGACCTGGGCTGCGGGCGGCACGGAGTGATGGAGCGGCTGCACCGGTACGCCGGCGTGACGGTCGGGATAGACCCCGACTTGCAGTCGCTGTGGGAGCACGCTGTCCCACGGTTGGCACTGGCCTGCGGCGTGGCAGAGGCACTTCCCTTTGCCGGCGAGTCCGTTGACCTGGTCTGCAGCTCGTGGGTCTTTGAGCACCTGCCCCAGCCGGGCCGGGCGCTGGCCGAGGTGGCCAGGGTACTGGCCCCAGGTGGGAGCCTGGTCCTTCTCAGTGTTTGGCCTCTCCTGCTTTCTGGAGGGGATGCTGCCGGAAGGGTTCCGGGTGCACATGGTAGGCGAGTACGCCAAGCCGGTCGTTTGACATTCGTCCGACCGTAGTGTAGACTCTTGCGGGACAACCTCCGCATTGCCGAGCAGCCCAGCCATGCACGCGGAGGATCCGCTGGAGGAACTATGATCGAGATTCAATGGATAGGCCACTCCTGTTTCCGTCTCAAGGCGCGCGAGGGCATCGTGGTTACCGACCCCTATGGACCGGAGGTGGGGCTGGAATTGGGGCGACCGACCGCCCACATCGTCACCGTCTCTCACGACCAACCGGACCACAACAACGCGGCCGCGGTGAAGGGATTGCGCGGCGCGCCCTTTGTCGTCGCCGGGCCGGGAGAGTATGAGGTGGACGGCATCTTCGTCCTGGGGATCCGCACCTACCGCGACGCCCACAAGGGCAGGCACCGGGGCAAGAACACCGTCTACGTGGTGGAACTGGCCGAGGCGACGATCTGTCACCTGGGAGACCTGGGGCACACCCTCAGCGACGAAGAACTGGCGGACATCGGCAGTGTAGACATTCTGCTGGTCCCTGTCGGTGCGAAACATTCGCTGAACGGCGTCCAGGCGGCGGAGGTGGTCGGCCAGATCGAGCCGCGTATCGTCATCCCCATGCACTATCACACCCCTGGTAACCGCCTGCGCCTGGAGGGGGCGGAAGCGTTCTGTGAGGCGATGGGCACGAAGGGGAGTTCGCCGGTGGAGGGTCTGCGCCTGGCTCCTGGCGATCTGCCTTCGGCCGATGATGAAACCCGCTTGGTACTCCTGAAACCCGGAGGGTAGGGATGCGCAAGTACATTTTCTGCACCGGCGGTGTCGTCTCTTCGGTAGGAAAAGGGATCACCGTCGCTTCCATCGGGCTGCTCCTGCGCAGCCGGGGGATCTCGGTGGCGGTGCAGAAGCTGGATCCCTACCTGAACGTGGACCCCGGCACGATGAGCCCCTATCAGCACGGCGAGGTGTACGTCACCGACGATGGGGCCGAGACCGACCTGGACCTGGGGCACTATGAACGTTTCATCGACGTCAACCTGACCCGGGCCAGCAACATGACCACCGGCCAGGTCTATGCCGCGATCATCCAGCAGGAACGGCGGGGCGATTTCCTCGGCGGCACGATCCAGGTGATCCCGCACATCACCAACGAGATCAAAGCGGGCATCGCTGCGGTCGGCCGGCAGATGGACGCCGAGGTGGTCATCGTCGAGGTCGGTGGCACCGTCGGCGACATCGAGGGGCTGCCCTTCCTGGAAGCGATCCGCCAGATGCGCAAGGACGCCGGCCGGGACAACGCCCTCTATGTCCATCTGACCCTGCTCCCCTTCATCGCCGCTACCGAAGAACTGAAGACCAAGCCCACCCAGCACAGCGTGATGGAGCTGCGCCGGGTGGGCATCCATCCCGACGCCATCGTCTGCCGCTCCGACTACCCCATCTCCGACAACATCCGCGACAAGATTGCCCTCTTCTGCGACGTGGAGCCGGAGGCAGTGGTTCCCCTGGTGACGGTGCCCAGCATCTACCAGGTGCCGCTGCTCCTGGAGGAGTTGGGGCTGGGCAAGTGGATCGTCCAGCGGCTGGGTCTGCCCGACCGGGAGCCGGACCTGGCCGAGTGGCGGGCCATGGTGGACAAGATTGGCCGGCCGATGGGGCAGGTGGAGGTGGCCCTGGTGGGCAAATACATCGCCCTGCGCGACGCTTACATCAGCGTGTGCGAGGCGCTGCGCCACGCCGGGCTCCACCACGGGGTGGAGGTCAAGGTCCGCTGGATCCACGCCGAGGAGGTGGAGCGGCGCGGCCCGGAGGACCTGCTGCGAGGCGTGCAGGGGATCGTGGTGCCGGGGGG
>Ga0315296_10004176_pt1 | contig 11860 bp, 15 predicted proteins | sample YL17G14_18_MG_FD_203921 | JGI IMG/M metagenome (GOLD analysis project Ga0315296, IMG submission 203921) | Sediment microbial communities from Yellowstone Lake, YNP, Wyoming, USA - YL17G14_18 | ecosystem: Environmental > Aquatic > Freshwater > Lake > Sediment | place: USA: Wyoming | collected...
GGGCTGAATGGCGATGTCTCCACAGTCTCCCGCACAACCCCTTTTTTTCTGTTCGTGGTTCGCATTTAAGCTTTTATGAAGCCTCTAAAATGCACGTGTTAAGTCATGAATCGTATCTCGCGCTGAAATGGAGTTATCTCCCGCAAACTTCTGTTTTCTCTCTTACTCATAAACAAAGCTTATGTGATTTGCAAACTACAACTGAGATTATAGGAGAATACCACAAAAAATGGCTACGAAGGAAAAGATACAGGAGAAACCTAATCTCTCAATATTAGCCATGATCTCCTTCATAGTCTCCTTCACAATCGCCAGAACCTTCACCGCCCTAAACCCTGATACCGTTTTAACAAGCGGCGATTATCACATTCACCATTTCTGGTACGGCATAGCCATGCTCGCAATAGGCGGCTGGTTAGGTATCAGCTACACAAACGAACGAACAGACCGTCTAGCAGCAATCCTATTCGGCGCAGGAGGCGGACTCGTAGGAGACGAAGTTGGGCTTTTGCTTACCCTTAGCGCACACGCCTATTGGGCAGAAATCACCTACACGTTCATAATTATAGTCCTAACATTCGCATCAATGCTATTTTTAGTAAACAAATATCATAAAGTCATCCGAACAGAATTTACCGAATTCTTACGCAACAACGCAAGCCTATACATCAGCGTTTTCATCGCAGCAGTTTCAATAGCCTTCATCTTAGAAACCGACAACGCAACAATAATCACTGTTTCAAGTGCGCTAACAATAGCGGCTTGCTTCATTATCTTGGCTTACTTTGTTCAGCGAATACGAACAAAACGTTAGAAAAATGTGCGCACGCTCTCATTTTCAAATGTGGGCTTCGCTCATTCCCTCTCTAATTTTTTAGTCCAGTCGACCAAGTTCTCCAACAATTGCCTTATTTTCTTCCTTGTTTTTTCGTCAGCCAAATTGCCTTTTTCATCGATTTTCTCATCAGCAGATGCCACAATGACCTCAGGTCTATTGATTGCATGCATATTAAGCGAAACAAGAACTTGCCGAAGATGATATTGCGCCCTTGCACCTCCCAGCGTTCCCGGAGACGCACTCATTATGGCAACGGGTTTACCTTCAAAAGAGTTATCTCCAAGAGGTCTTGAAGCCCAATCAATTGCGTTTTTAAGAATTCCAGGCATCGAATAGTTGTGTTCCGGTGTTGCAATCAGTATCGCATCTGCCCTCTTAATTTTTGCCTTAAATTCCTTAACTTTTTCTGGCATTCGACTTTCTAAATCCTGGTTGAACGGAGGAATTCCTTCAAGGTCAAAGATTTCGAGTTTTGCGCTTTTTGGTACTAATTCCATAGCTACACGTAATAGTGCTTTGTTGTAGGAATTCTTTCTTAAACTTCCAGCAAAACCAAGAATTGTTATGGGTTTGTCCATAATACATGTTATTCTCCATCATGTTGATTTATACCAGTTTTCCTATCAAACAACCCTTTCATAACGCTGAAACTCTGAAGTTGCTTGGCAATGTCAATCTTTATAGATTGTTAGAAGTTGTTTATGTCTTTGCTGGAACTAACAAAAGTGAGCATTTCGCTTTATGGCTTACGTCGTCACTTACACTTCCGAGCAAGAACCGACTAACAGTTCCTAACCCTCTGCTTCCTAAAACAATTAAGTCGTATTTCCCTTTCTCAGCAACTTCCGCTATTACATCTGACGGAACGCCGAACTCCAGCTTCTTACCCACTTTCAACTTTCTTTTTCGAACAGCATTCAGAGCCTTAGAAAGAATTTTCTCACCCAACTCCTCAGCAGTTTTAGGCGATGAATCATATAATCTCCGCTCCTGAACATTAAGCAAAGTAATATTCGAACCCATTTTCTCAGCAAGTTTAGCGCTATAATCTAAGGCTTTGATGGCATTCCCAGAGCCATCAATGCATACGAGTAGATTAGACAAAGCACTAACCTTTTTTACGATCAGTGTTGGACAGATGGTATGCCTTATAACTTTTTTAGTTACGCTACCAAGTGCGTAAGGGTCCTTCTCATTTTCTCCGTGAGCACCCATCACAATTAAATCATAACCTTCTTTTGAGAACTCTAAGATACTGTCGGCCGGATCACCACTAAGTGTTTCTGTGTCTATCTTTACTTTTTCTTCACTGAACAAGGCACGTGCATTGTTTATTATCCGCTCGGCATACTGTTCAATGCTGCCTAGAAGCTCATCCCGTACATTGCGAGGAACCTGAGAACCCAGTCTCAATTCCTGCTTAACATGAAAAACGGTTACGGCTGCCCCAGTTTTTTTAGCAATTATCGCCGTTGTTTCTTCAGCCATAAGGCTTGAAGCAGACCCGTCTATGGGAACAAGAATTCTCCCTAAAAAATTTTTGCCATTCATAATATCTTCATCATCCTTTTCCTGATTATTCCAATATTTAGCCTTAAACGAACATTTAATTTTTTCGCTATTCAAGTTTAATAATAACGGAGACGAAAATGTCATGAGCGCTGTTCCAATGCATGAACATTTCTACCCGCAAAGTGGCAAAAGAAATCTTGAAATTGCCTTAGGCATCACTATCGTTTTCTTTGTCATTGAGTTGGTTGGGGGAATTATAACGAACAGCCTTGCCCTTACGGCAGATGCTTGGCACATGCTAAATGATGCTTCCGCCTTAGTTTTCGCCCTCGTAGCGGCATGGCTTGCAGAACGCCCTATTGACTTGAAAAAAACTTATGGCTATCATAGAACAGAGATTCTGGCAGCCTTTTTGAACGGCATTTTTCTATGGATTGTGGTGGTTTTCATCTTTTATGAGGCAATTCAACGATTTCAACACCCGGCTGCGGTGGAAAGTTTAAACATGCTCATCATTGCCATCATTGGTCTTATAGCCAACGGTCTATGCGCAGTCGTCCTTTCAAAGTCGAAGCGCGAAAGTTTAAACATCAAAGGAGCGTTCCTACATGTTTTATCCGACACCTTAGGCTCAGTAGGAGCTATTTCTGCTGGATTAATCCTTTACTTCACTGGATGGTACCAAGCAGACCCCTTAATCAGCATGTTAATAGGTTTGCTAATTTTTTACAGTTCCTTGAAACTTACTCGAGAATCTGTAAATGTACTCCTTGAAGGAGTCCCCTATGGCATCGACGTGAATGCAGTGGAGCGGAGAATAATTGAATTAAAAGGCGTTAAAGGAGTCCATGATCTCCATGTATGGTGTATTACTCCAACTAGGATGTGCATCATGAGTGCTCATGTGGTGGTGAAAAAAGGGATAAATAAGAAAAAACTTCTCTCAGATTTGATTACTATGTTAAAAGAAGATTTTGGAATAGACCACACAACCATTCAGCTAGAAGATGAAGGATACCCAAGAGCAATTAGCGAACACTAAACCCTCTAGTCAAACTTGTTTATAGAAAGCTTTTACTTTTCTAGATAACAAAATATTTTGTTTTGAGGTGATGCTTGTGGATGTTAAACTTCTTGTCGACGGCGAAGAAAAAGACCTTAACGAGTTTGTTGTAAAGATTTTAAGCGGAACCATTGTGGGAGCCGTGACTTCCTTAAGGGGAATAAAGAAGGACTGGAAGAAAATTGAGATAAAAGTAACAAGGTAAATGATTGCCACTTGACGAAGCCTTATCCACGCATACCTGTGTAGATTTTTATTTCAGCAAACATCTCCCGTTTTGCCTTGCATATTGGGCAAATGTATGGAGGATCTTCACGGAAAACTACATAGCCGCACTGTTTGCAGTACCACAATTTCAGTTTAATCTCAGAAGACTCTTTGGCAATAACGGTAGCTGCTTCTGAGGGTTTTTCTTTTTTAGGAGTAGGCGTTTCTGCCGCCATCCCATAAGCTCTAGTTTGCTTTTCTAGCGGTCTACGCTCTGGAACTGGTAGAATAGGGGTTTTACCCTCAAACAAGTCCTTTCTAACGTAGAGAGCGCAATAGCATGCGCCATACTCTTCAACATCTGGGTCTCTATAATCGCATGGACATATTATGTCTCTGTCAAAGTCAAATTTTCCAGAAGCAAGTCTGCATGGGCACGAGGGATAACCGTATCGCTCTTCGTTCTGCTTGAGCCCTTCAAGAAGGTCTTTAAGAAAATCGGGGTCGGGGTTTAGGTAGTAGCCATAGGTTTTTGCGTCGCTTTCTGCTCTTTGCCGCACTTTTTCTAAAGTTATCAAATCTCTAAAGCCTCCTTTATTTTGTTCACATGGAAACCATTGATCAGAATCTTGTTGTCTATGATTATCGCAGGATAGCTAAGTCTTCCTCCTTTGCTCAGAATGTCCTTGCTAACTTTTTCTTGATCCTCCTCGTCGCAAAGGTCAACATCTACATACTCGTATTCAATACCGTTGTCTTTCAAGAACTTCTTTGCTTGTTTACACCATGCACATGTGCTTATTGCGTACAAGACAACTTTATGTTTATTGTCTTTACCCTGAACTTTAGCTATTTTCATTCGCTACACGCTCACCATTTTTGCTTTTGCTTCCTACGTAATCATTCGATTTTAATAAAGATAGCTCAATTCGTTATAATTCTTAAGCTTCTCTTAATTTGCCAAAGGCTTTTTGGACGACTTCTGACATTGCAGGATGAATGTGCATCGCTCTAATTATCGGAAGGAATGTTTTGTCTCCAGAAATCATGGCGTTTATAATTTCTTGTATGAGTGTAGATGCAAAAGGTCCTACTATGTGTCCGCCCAAAATTTTTCCAGTTTCTCGTTCCACAATAGCTTTCACAAATCCTTTTGGTTCACCCATTGCAGCTCCCATGGCTGTATCTTCATAGAATGCTTTTCCAACCAAAATCTTGTAGCCTTTTTGCTTTGCTTCTGCTTCTTTCAAGCCTACTGAAGCGACTTGTGGATGTGTGAAAACAGCGTGAGGCGCTGCAGAGTAGTCCATTTTCACTTTATGGTCATGAATAGCGTTGTGCCATGCGATTTCTGCTTCGTAGTTGGCTACATGTTTAAACATTTCTTTACCAATGGCGTCTCCGAAGGACCATATGTTTTTCTTCTGAGTTTCAAGATACTCATTTACATTCACATAACCTCTCTCATCCAGTTCCACACCGGTTTTTTCCGGTTTTAACAGGTCAGAATTGGGAATTCGTCCAGCCGCTATTAGTAAGGCTTCAGCAGAAAATTCCTTTAAATCATCATCTTCTCGATTTTTAGCTTTAACAGTTTTAACGCCGTTTTTCTCCTCAACCTCAACTGCCTCGTAATTTGTGAATATTGCCATTCTCTTTTCCATTTCTTCTTTAAGCAAATCAGATATTTCTGGTTCTTCTTCAGGCACAAGTCTTGAACTCCTTTGAACTATTGTAATTTTTGTGCCTATGCTTGAGAAGAAATGGCCGTACTCTGCGGCTATATATCCTCCTCCGATGATAACCATACTATTAGGTGGCTTTTCGAGTTCTAAAACGGTGTCGCTTGTTAAGTAGTCCACATTTTCTATACCTTTAATTTTAGGAATACCTGCCCTCGCGCCCGAAACAATAAATATCCTGTCTGCTTGGATTGTATGGCTTCCAACCTTCATTGTATAGTCTGAAATGAATTCGCCTACATCTTTGAACCATACGAGATTTGGTGTGGCTTCCACAGAAACGGCTTGATGCTGAGAGTCTTCGGTGGCAAACTGGTGCATCCTATTCATTATTCTTTCAAAGCTGATTGAGTTGATTGTTGCGTTTACGTCAATATTCTTTGCTTCTTGAATCATGGCAACCACATCCGCTGGGTAAATGAGCATTTTTGAGGGGATGCACCCTCGGTTTACACACGTTCCTCCCATAGGACCCGACTCAACTACGGCAGTTTTCAAACCACTTCCAACAGCGTTTGAAGCCACTATCATTCCAGAACCTGAGCCGATGACAAGAACGTCGAACCTCTCCATAACATTACCTTCAGACATATATGCGAAAGTGTAATTTAAATAAGAATTGTCATTCTCATGTTACTGGAGACCTAAATCATTCAATTCAAAGCAGAAAAGCTAATATTTCTACCTTTTTACCTATTATTTGGTGGGTTGTTTTGCCAATAGATCCAGATTTCCAGAAGAAGCGGAAAGTTGTAAGTCAACACAACGGTCATGATGTCTGGGGACCAGCAGAGCCTCCTACGAAACTTGGCATTCATGGAACAAACGTTGCAGTTGACTGGGACGTTTGCACGGGAGACGGCATTTGCATAGATGTTTGTCCTGTAAGCGTTTTTGACTGGGCAGATGCTCCTGGTCATCCAACTTCCGAGAAGAAGTCTGATCCAGCCAGAGAAAAAGACTGTATACAATGTCTTGCGTGCGAAACTCAATGTCCAACTCAAGCCATAAAAATCACTCCACCTTAAAATAAGCTAAAGCCATAGCATAGCAACTCTTTCTTTTTCGATTTGCCACTTATTTTTGATAAACAACTTTAACGCATGTAACTTACCTTAAGCCCATTCAATCATAAATAAAAAAGTGGACGAAAGGATAATTAATTTTGTTGTTGAATGCTGTATTACTTCAGTGTTTCTTCTAGTCTTTTGTTCACTGCATTCCAATTGACAATGTTCCAGAAGGCATCGACAAATTTGGCTCTTTCATTCTTGTAGTCAATATAGTATGCGTGTTCAAAAACGTCCAGAACCATCAGAATTCGGAACATGGGGTAAACGTTGGTGTTGTGCTTTTCTATCTGCATTATTATCGGTCGATTAGTTTGCCTACAGAAAGTTAGCGCTGCCCATCCGGAACCTTCTACACTGACAGCAGCCTGCGTGAATTCCTTCTTGAACCTTTCAAAACTCCCAAACTCCTTATTTAAAGCCTCTTCCAAAGCTCCGCTTGGGTTTCCACCGCCTTTGTTAGGTGGTGCAAGATTACCCCAGAACAGCGAGTGCAGAAGATGCCCTCCTATGTTGAATGATAGTTCTTTTAAAGTGGATTTAATGTCCAAGTCGGCGTTTTCACTCCGTGCTTTATCCAGTTTCTGAAGGATTGTATTGGCACCGTTAACGTATGCTTGATGATGTTTGCTGTGGTGTATTCTTAATTGCTCTTCAGACATGTGTGGCATTAAGTCCTTGTAGTCATACGCTAGTTTAGGCAAAACGTAAAATTTTGTCTGTTCCATATTTATCACACTCATGCTGGACTATTTGTTTTTAAAAGATTTTATATTTTACGATTCATGACACTCCAAGAAGCTTCTGAAATGCTAAATCCAACGGTTAAAGCCCCATGCTGGCTTGTTTCTCAAGGTGGCTGATGCATTAAGAAATAAAAGGGGGGAGAAAAAGCCGATTATTACATTTGTAGCGTCTGCGGAAACACCGTCGAAAATGCGCCGCCTGAAAAATGTCCAATCAGTGGATCACCAAAGTCAAAATTCTTCAAAGCAGCATAGTTTGAGAACGCATCGTGTGTAAAACATGCAAAATACAATGTCCAATATAGTGGGTCTCGCTGAAAATCAACGTGGATTTGCTATTTCAACTCAATCTACGCCCATCATTTTCTATTTTCATTAACGCATTAAGCGAAGATTTTTATTCCTTTTTTATCGACTGTTGTTTCAGAGGAATTAGCATGAAGGTCAAACCTGACAAAACTTTAGACTGTTTGGGGTTATACTGTCCCGAACCAGTTTTCAAAACAAGAATGGAATTAGACGAAATGAAGGTTGGAGAAGTTCTAGAAGTTATGGCAGATGACCCAGCAGCAGAAGCAGACATAAGAAGTCTTGTGAAGCATCTAGAACAGGAAATTATGAGCATAAGTAAAGAAGGAAATGCGGTTCGTATATTAATTAAAAAGGTGAAATAAGAAATATTTGAGGAGGCGAAAAAAATGCCTGAAAAAAAGAAAATACTATATGTTCAAACAAGCGGAGTTGACAATCCAGAACGCTCTTACGCACCCTTCATCTTAGCTACGACCGCGGCAATGATGGGCATAGACGCAACCGTCTATTTTCTAATAAAAGGTGTTACACTAGTCAAAAAAGGAGAAGCAGAAAAAATCAAAATAGGCAATTTTCCATCACTCAGCGACGTAATGGCCCAAGCCGTAAAGGCTGGCGTAAAACTAGTAGTCTGCGAACAAAGCTGCGGATTGTTGGGGATTCCACGAGGAGACTTCACACCACAAGCCAACATTGTCGGCGCTGCAACGCTTAATGACCTGGCACTTAGCGCAGACGCAATTCTCTGTTTCTAAGAGAGAATTAGCAATGTCAGCAACCAAACAAATTTACATGGACAACACAGCGGGCAAACCTGTCGACCCCCGCGTGATAGATGCCATGATGCCATACATGAAAGCGTTTTATGGCAACCCCTCTTCTCTTCATTTTTTTGGCCAAGAACCAAGGAAAGCACTAGAGGAAGCAAGAGCAAAAATTGCGGAGTTAATTAACGCTGAAAGGAGAGAGTCAATAATTTTTACGTCGGGCGCAACTGAAAGCAATAATATGGCAATTAAAGGTGTTGCTTACCGTAACAAAGACCGTGGCGCACACATAATAACTTCAAGTATAGAGCACATGTCAATTGTTAATTCATGCAAATTCTTGAAAACGAGAGGATTTGAAGTTACGTTTCTTCCAGTTGACAATTACGGTTTTGTAAATCTTGAAAGCTTGGAGAAGGAATTAACCGACAAAACAACCCTTGTCTCTATCATGTATGCAAACGGCGAAATAGGAACAATTCAACCTATAAAAGAAATCAGCAAAATAGTGCACGGCAGAAGCGCCTATTTGCATGTGGACGCTACCGCCGCTAATGGACAAGTTCCAATAGACGTAAAAGAAGAAGGCATAGACTTACTCACACTTTCCTCCAACGACATGTATGGACCTAAAGGCACTGGCGCACTTTACATAAAAGAAGGCACACGCATAGAACCACTAATCCACGGTGGAGGACAAGAACGAGGCTTAAGATCAGGAACAGAAAACCTTCCAAGCATAGTCGGATTTGGAAAAGCAGCAGAATTAGCCAAAGCAGAGATATCAAGTGAAAGCGAACAGACAAGCAAAATGAGAGACAAACTTATCAAAGGCTTACTCGATTCCATTCCATACTCATTTTTAAATGGACATCCAACTAAACGCTTACCAGACAACGCTGCAGTCAGATTTAGTTTCATCGAAGGCGAGTCAATGCTACTAAGCCTAGACATGATGGGTGTCGCGGCGTCGTCAGGTTCTGCATGCACTGCAAAAACATTGGAGCCTTCACATGTACTGTTAGCAATAGGACTGAAACACGAAGAAGCACATGGTTCATTATTGTTTACGTTAGGCAAACAAAACACAGAAGAAGAAGTTGACTATGTAATAAGCATAATGCCCAGCATAGTTAAAAGATTAAGGGCAATTTCGCCATTGACACCAAAGGAGTTGAAGGAATAATGTACAGCGAAAAAGTTATGGAACACTTCAAAAACCCACGCAACATGGGAGAAATCAAAGATGCCGATGGCGTAGGCACCGTTGGAAATCCAGTTTGCGGAGACATGATGACAATCTACATCAAAGTAAAAGACAACCGCCTAGAAGATATCAAATTCAAAACCTTTGGCTGTGGCGCAGCAATTGCAACCAGCAGCATGATGACAGAACTAGCCAAAGGAAAAACATTAGAAGAAGCCCTAAAAATCACTCGCGCAAACGTGGCTGATGCGCTTGATGGATTACCACCAATCAAAATGCATTGTTCCAACCTAGCTGCAGATGCCTTGCACGCGGCAATTGAAGATTATTACAAAAAACAGAAGGAGGGGGCGAAGAAATGAAAGAAGAGTTCGTCCGATGCGAATTTTGCAAAATAGAAATTCCACTAGAAGTATGCCAACTGGCAGCCTATCGCACAGTGATTGATGGTAAACGATACATCTTTTGTTGCGAAAAATGTGCCCAACGACACCAAAAAGCAAGAAAAGAATCTCACCGTTAAAAAACTAGTCACTTTGAACAAAAGTTATATGACACTAGATGGAAAGTAAAACGGGTGATCGTAATGGGTTGTTGGAAATGGTTTAACAACGTTCTAGAAGAAGCTAAAATAGAAGTTACAGACAAAAATAAACAGAAAATAGACGAAATAATCCACAAATATATCGGTGAACAATCAAGTTATGGACGCTGCTCAGCAGACTGGCGAAAAGCCAAAAGGGAAATTCAAGACAACGAAGAGATGAAGCAAGAGCTAATCGAAAAACTTCGATCCTTAATTTAGCACTTCAGCTTGATCTTTATTTTTTTCTTTAACGTTATATACTAAACTCATAACTAAAGTGCGGTGAAACAAATTGGAAAAGTGAGAATGCACTGTTTGCGGTTACATATACGATCCAGAGATAGGAGACCCGGAACACGGAGTAAAACCTTGAACACCCTTTGAAGCTTTACCTGAAAATTGGGTCTGCCCAGTTTGCGGCGTCCCTAAGGACCAGTTTGTCAAAAAAGAATAAATAAACCAGTTTAATGGTTGGAACGTTAAAGACTGTCGCCTAACTGATTTTAAACCTTTTATACCATAATTTAACTAATTCTAAATGATTAGCTATGTCTATCACAAAAATAAAGAAGAGAGACGGAAGAATCGTCGATTTCGATTCAAACAGAATCAAGGATGCAATCCACAAGGCATTCATCGCTGTTGAACTTAAGGATGGAGAAAGGGCTGGAAGCATTACAAAAGAAGTTGTTAAGCTTTTAGAGGAAAAGTTTGAGGATAGAATCCCTTCAGTTGAAGATGCCCAAGACCTCGTCATAGAAGTTCTAAAGAAAAATGGCTACGAAAAAGTTGCAGCGGAATATCAAGATTACAGGAAGAAGAAAGACGAGATAAGGGACTTAAGAGAGAAACTTGGAATAGTAGATCCAAAACTAACAGTCAACGCTCTTGAAGTCTTAAACAGAAGATACCTTTTGAAAGATGAGACGGAAAGAATCATAGAAACTCCTGCTCAATTATTTACAAGAGTTGCCGAAGCAACAGCGAAAATCGACGAAAAATACAGGGAAGAACCGAAGGAAAGCGAAAAGATTTTCTATGATATGATGACGAGGCTAGAATTTATTCCTAACTCTCCAACACTTTTCAACGCGGGAACAGAGATCGGTCAGTTATCTGCATGTTTCGTTTTGCCCGTCGGAGATTCTTTGGAAAGCATTTTCGATGCAGTGAAAAGTATGGCTTTGATTGAAAAAAGTGGTGGAGGAGTTGGCTTCGATTTTTCCAAGCTAAGACCAAACGGAGACATTGTCAGATCAACTAAGGGGGTTGCATCTGGACCTGTGAGTTTCATGCGCGTTTTCGATACATCCACGGAAGTCATAAAGGCTGGCGGAAAGAGAAGAGGCGCCATGATGGGAATTTTAAGAGTTGACCACCCAGACATTATCGAGTTCATAACTTCTAAACAAAAATCTGAGTTTCTTTCAAACTTCAACATTTCGGTTGCCGTTACCGACAATTTTATGAAAACTCTTGAAGAAGGCGGAGGATATTGGCTAATCAACCCGAGGAACAAAGAAAAAGTAAGAACGCTTAAAGCCGAAGATGTTTGGAATTTGATGGCAAAGTCCGCTTGGGAGAGCGGAGACCCCGGGGTTATTTTTATTGACGAGATTAACAGACATAACCCAACTCCACATGTAGGGAAGATAGAATCCACCAACCCTTGCATTACTTCAGACGCATGGATTATGACAGAAGATGGTCCAAGGCAAGTTAAAGAACTCTACGGCAAAAAATTCACCGCCATTGTAAACAATGAAAAATGGGAATCTTCAGAAAACGGTTTCTTCTCAACTGGAACTAA
>Ga0315296_10004177_pt1 | contig 11860 bp, 12 predicted proteins | sample YL17G14_18_MG_FD_203921 | JGI IMG/M metagenome (GOLD analysis project Ga0315296, IMG submission 203921) | Sediment microbial communities from Yellowstone Lake, YNP, Wyoming, USA - YL17G14_18 | ecosystem: Environmental > Aquatic > Freshwater > Lake > Sediment | place: USA: Wyoming | collected...
CTCTGGCTAGTATTTCTAGGCAGATTTCTTTGAATACCATGTCGCTGCTGCCCATTTTTGCGTCGTCGATTAGGTCTTTGCAGGCCATGTATAGGATTTCGTTCATGTGTTGTTTCAGGTCTCCTTTCGGGTTGTGTTTTGTGGGTTTTTATGATGATGTTTTGATATGCTAATAGTTTGCGACATTGGAATACGTATTAGAAATATTGAGAAAGTGATGGACTTTAGTATGCGTTTTACGTTGTCGAGGGCTAGTATGGGTGCAGAAAAAATTTTTTGTGGTGAAAGTTCTGGGTTTCTGTTTGGGTTTGAGCCGCTGTTCGGGTTTTTGTATGGTGTTTGTGGTTCTGTTTGAGTTGGTTTAGCGTGTTTTTCTATGTTGTTTAGCGTGAAGTTTCATGTTGTCAAGCGTGAAGTTAGAATGTTGCTGGTGCTGGCTGCTCTGAGGGAAAGAGATTTTAGAAGAAGAAGGCGCCGTGCCCCTTATACCTTCTTTTATCATTGGTGCGGCTGTGTTTTGAATAGTTGTAGTTGTACACGCTGAACTGTGCTGTACGACTTCTTTCAAGCTGGGCTGCAATGATTGCAGAGGCAGTTTCTGTTTCATAAGTTGTTAGCTTTCGCTTAGAAACCGTAATAATAACGAGCTAGTTTCGCTTCAGAAGTAGTAGTCTGCGCCGCGTGTTTGTTGACTACTACTTCTATGTTGAGGATGACGAACAGATTGAGACATGGGTAGGTTTGCTCGGTTTGAGACCGGTTGAGACTGGAGGAAATGTCTCTGTCGTTCTACCTTTTGATGGAGGGGTCTTCTACGGGACGCAGAATGTCAGGGGAGTGAAAGTAGCAAGTACAGTTCAGTTGTATGTTGACCTTTTCAATTATCCAGCGCGAGGTGAAGAGGCAGCCCAAATGGTGCTCAGGAGTCTTGAGAAAGAGTGGAGGCATCAAACAACGCATCGCTAGCGCGGCTTTCGCTCGACTTTATATAGCTTCGCTAATAGCGAAACTCCGCGAAATCACTAGTCATTTACTAGCATTTCTTATTAGAACGCACCTATTGTGCGAATGTAATACCCGAAGCGCTACCTTCAACTAAGATGAGTTGTGTTATCAGGCGAGTTGATCAAGAAAGCTTAATTAATCCATGTTTTGACTATTTCCAGACGGCGCTTCTGGCCAAATAGAATAGCCCTGGTAGTATAGTCCGGTCTAGTATAAGCGGCTGTCGCCCGCTGGACCCGGGTTCAAATCCCGGCCAGGGCGCCACCTTAAACTTCAAATCCGACAGCTTCTAATCATGTTTCCAGCACCTTAGGAAATTCTTCAAATGCTAATATGGTGGCTAATACACCTAGAGAGGCATGGTAAAAATCAAAGCAAAAACGAGCCAAGGATGGGCAGAAGTTGAAGATTAACAAGGAAGCATGGGATGACTATATAGCAAAGAAGAATCCTTTGCTAGTGTCATGTTTCAAGTCATTCGAACATGGTCTATCTCACTTCGACAACCGAGAAAGTGAGGATGATCGACGTTTTTGCATTGTCGAAATCGACCAAGCCATTGAGCTTTTTCTGAAAGGGGTTCTGCTAGAGCGCGGGAAGAATCCATATCATTTCACGCAATTTCAGCAACTCCTGAAAGAGGCAAAAGGGGAAGGACTACTGCTATCTGATAAAGAAGAGAACACAATATTGAAACTACATGAGAAAAGAAACGCCTGTCAGCATGAAGGTGACATCCCAGGCACTGTCCAAACGGAACACCTAGTGCACTCGGCCGCCAGATTCCTTCTGGAAAAGGCTGAGAAGGCTCTAGGAATCAGCAACGAGCAGGTAACAGACCGAGTACCACGCATTCTCTTCATGGGTATGAAGAAACTGCACACGGATATACAACCTAAGAAACCCGAGTTCTATGAGCCGCTTGAAAAAGCCGCAATAGAGTTGCTTGTCGCTGGAGATTTACGTGGCGCGCGTGCTCAGATTTCTTCAGCCGCGACACATGCAGTTGAGGCTATTTACTTGGCCGAAAAAGGGCCCCGACTGACAGCTTATCTGGACAGGGAAAAAAGGCGTATGATATCTCATGAGACTAGTTTCTCCCCCTCGGAGGTCATACAAAGAGAGCTAAGATCTATGATCTCTGATTTTCAACCAAGCTTGAAGAAACTGAAACTTGGAGAAAATCTCATACCGTTTGACTTATCATGCACAATTGAGGTTTTTCCCATAGAGGCTGCGACGATTGAAGAAGTCCTATTCTTAGCTAGGAAAGGAATCTTGGAATCCAAGACATCTGAGTATCTTCTGAAGATTTTGCGAACCAGTTTGTTGAGTAGTCTGCAAAGGCAATTCTCGCCAGAAAAACGGAAGCTCATTCAGACATACTTTGACACAATTCTCACTTTGGATTCTGTCCTGAAGGATTTCTACTTCCTACGGAACTTTATCACATCAAATAAGGTAACCCATGAGGCATTGGAGAAATTCAATGAGGAATGCAGTCGAGCTTTTCATGATCTTGCCACCCAGGCTGGATAACGCTCTCGGTTAACAACAGAAAACACCGTCACATCATCTGCTGCCTTCACATAACAGCACAGAATATTCGATGGGTGAGCTTTAGTATTATTTGCAGCGAATCCTCTGTCGAAGAATAAGCAAAACTCTAGGAACGGGCGCCGCGTTGCAACTAACTGCCTAAGACATGATTCAAGTATTGCTAAAGGAAGAGGAAACGCGCTTCGGAGAAAGGTACTTTCCGACAAATCAGATCGCAGACGCGATCTACGAAGCGCTTCCATTCGTTTTCGTAAGGTTTAGGTTCTTTCTTTCCTTTAGATTCTGCGAGGATAAAAGCGTCTTTCTCATCTAAAGTCTTTCGGATCTCTTCTCTATAGCTTTTGGCTTCAATGAATGAGAAGTATAGTGCTGGCAGGTTCAAGCTGACAGAGACAGCAATAATGTCTCTTTTCATTCTTCTTTTTATATCGGACTTCTTGCATATGAGACCAACGCTTTTGACCTCAACGATTATGTGAGCTTTGCTTTTTGGATAGGCATTGGTGAATTCAGAAGCTGTCGCTGCTTTGTCTACAATGAGCATGTCAAATTCTCTTTCCTCAAAATCAACGATAAACGCCGGACCTCGCACGACTTTAAGATTGGGCAAGCGCGTTTCTAAATGCCTTTCCAAATGATGTGCGAGAACCTGAACTCCTACGTCGCCGAGAAATTTCGTTCCCCCTCTCTTTAGCTTCAGTTTTTCTTTTCTTTCCTTAATCTTTCTGTACCATTTATCACGTTCTAGCAGCATATCTCGCTGTTCAGAATCAAAATCACTATTTACCATGTCTAAATCTCATTCTGGATTGCTATTGTCTCAGATATTCTTGTTTCGTTCTTTGAGGGAACACGCGTGTGATCATGTCAATGTCCGAAGATTATTTCTCTCAGCTCGATTACCCCGGCTGGAGCCAGAGTTCCTAGATCGTTTGTCCAGCAGACAATGTAATCACATTTCCGTGGGTCATGCCCATGAGCTTCAAAATCTGAAGATTTCTTCTCGAACTCTAGCCTAATCTCCTTGTTCCTATAGTTCAACGCGATACAGTCAGGGAACTTGTCGCTTACGACTTTGAGGAAAGGAAACCCTAGCTCTTTGTGAATCTTAGAAAATAGGCTAATAACCCCATTCTCAGACCTGGGCTCAGCCATTCCCAAGATGTCCATAACAACATTCCGATATTGTTCGTGATTCAGCTTGACAACTGTCCTTTGCTTATGTTCAAAACCGTAATCCGCAGGGTCTATCTGAACAGGATTCTCCGTGGATAAGACGAAGATTGGTTCAAGGTCGTAGACGTAGACGCGATTTGCTTGCGCACCGTACACTCTCTTAGAGGAAAGATACAAATCCGAAACGACTTTGAAAATCCCTGCAAATATTTTCTTCTTAGCGTAGTAGACGACTCTATCCCCCTTCCGGATTCCCTTGAAAACCTTGTCTCTCTTCGCGCCCTCCAAACCTCGACCGATCTTGTCAGGTTCTTGTCGATAGGAAGGCAAATCATGAGTTACGAACCAGTAGTTAGTCACCGCAGTCTCACCCAGATACACCTTGAATTCGCTAGCACGGAATTTAAGGCTATATATTGCTTGATGAGTGATGTGCCCGAACAATGAATCAGCTCAACGCCTACGCACCGTAGGCGCACGCTACAAAAGGGAAATACTCAGTCATCTGAAACTCGTAATAAGCGTGCGCCCGCAATTGGTGCAGTTTCTGTCATGGCACGCTGAGAAGATAGCTTAGCTAGACATAAATCGATTGAGCGATTAGTGTCTATGCGGGTTTGATATGAAAGAATGGCACAAGAATGCGATTGTTGCGGTCGTTCAGCTCGGAAACAAGCATTATGAAGTGATGAGTCCTGGAAGCTTTCACTTTTGGTATGGTAGTAGATACATATTCGAGTACAAGCCAGATGTGGTTTGGTTATACCGCGAGGAGCGTGTCATCAAAGCCGTCGTCTGGGAAATGGAGAGTGAATGGCCAGATACAAAAAGAATATGTGGGGATGCCGTCCTCGCGTCCATGGTAATCCCCGATAATACTTACTGTTTTCTTTCAAAAGGACGCCGCTTTGCGAGGTATGGAGAGACAATAAGGTCCGCTGAAAGGTCAGATTGGACGGGTAGAGTCATAGGTGACCCAGGAGATTGTAGACTTTCTCCTAAACTCGGAGCCTTCTTTCTAGTTCTCGAGGGACGTGGAACAAAAATGAGCATACAACCGTATCTTAATGCGATCAAAAGCAAGACCCGCTTGTTTAGGGGTAAACCTGCAAATGCAATACATCTGCCATCCCACTTGGATGTAACATCAATGAAGGACCAATTGAGGTTCAATGATGCCGTTCGCAACTGGATATAGTGCTTACGCTTATCAAAAAAGGCCAAGTCGTTTAGGTCAATATCTAGCGACCGAGCCTGTGCTTGCTTAGAGAACGCCCAGTTCGAGATTCCTTATGTTGCCCCTTGCTACTGTAAACACCGCCATTTCGACGTCCCTGGCGCGCCAGTACGTGCCCTCTCTCTCCGACAAGATTGCCGCCGTATCGCAGCACCAATTTACCCAATTCACGTAATTCTGAAAATCATTGTCCCTGAGAGACGTATAGGCAAGTGAAAATGGGGTCAGTTCGACCCGCTCTCTACTGTGTTCACGGTGATGATCATTCACCCAGCGAGCAACATGGTTGTCAATCATGGGATACTTTTCTGGGTTGACAAACGCTGGGAAAGTCAGAGGAACCGCTAATACCTCAGAGCCTATTCCGAGCAAATCACGGAAATCCCTAAGATTCTGTACTGATGGCTGCTCTGTGAATCGCTTAATTGCTGCATAGAGGGATTCTGGCTTAACATTCCTTCTTAGAACATTGTTGATAATTCTCGAGGCGTTTTCCCAAAACTGCTTGTTGCTAAAGAGTTTCCAAAAAACTACCTCAAGGTAAACTTCGATTGATTGTTGTGCATTGTTTCGGAAGTAATTCTCAAACTCTACGGTGGAGTCTCTGTCTCCCTTTATTAATTTATTGAAGTATCCAGGGAATGTGTGGCGATGCTCGTAGCAATGAAGTTTTACTGGGTAGCAGTAGCAGTTCAGCGCAGTTACCCATGAGTCTATTTGTAACCTACCGTCCTTCATTCAGTTTTTTCTTTCCGCTATTGTCCTTGCATTTGACCAAAGGAACTTTGGCATCTTTGAGGAAGAAATGTCTTGCTATCCGTATACTGCATTGAAGATAAGATATTCACCAACAGAAACTAAAACGAGTTCTAGCAAAAGCAGGATCAACAAGAACCAAAGCCAAAGTCTCATTCTTTCCACTCCTATCGAATGATCGTTTCCTTTGCATTAATAATTTAAGTGCAAACGAAGCACAATGTTTGCAGAGGGCAGTCTGAATAAAGTGATCCCAAGAGCAACTGAGGATACAATCACTTCCATCCTGCGAGACGAACTTATCAAACTGGGAATAAAGGCAGAGGTTTTCACATCTGTCACCACGCCATCAGGCATAAGAAAACCTGACCTGCTGTGCACAAATGGTGGCATGTATCCACTTGAGGCGAAATTCACAGAAAGAGACCTAATATCTGCAATAGCCAAGGTTCAGAATGACTATCTTAAGCATCACAAGTTATTAAACATCAAAGGCGGCTTCGCCATTCTATATCCTGATGTTCTATCTCAACCGATGCAGAATGATATCGTAAAGGACTTGGCTGTGAAATCTGAGTTCAGATTGGTTTCGATGTTTCCACCAGAAGACCCGAGACCATTCAAGGATTACCATGGTACTCTGCATGACATTGCCAAGATATTAACAGACTTGGTCTTGACCCCGCAGAAAATACCTGAGCCAAGTGTTGATTTCATAATCAAATCGTTGAGAGAAGCTGCGTTTCAGCTCTTGCTTGGTCTGAAGCATTTGACAAGCAAGGACCTTGAGGGGTTTTTCGGGGGTGTGGATGTTTTCAGGAATATTCTCCAATACGAGGAAAACAAGTACCCAGTGGAAGAGCTCAGGACGGGCGCTGCCTATCTGCTGGTAAATCAGTTGCTGTTTTATCATGTCATTTCCAGATTTAAGTCAGAATTTGAACCGATTGATCCCGACATGATCAAGATTCCGCAAGACCTACAGAAATACTTCGCAAAGGTGTTGGATGTCAACTACAAAACAGTCTTTTCATACGACGTAGCGTCACTTATGCCGTCCCGATTTTCGGAAGAGGTTAGGACTATTGTCAATGTCATTAAGGGAGTGAGTCCAGAAAAAGTGGGTAGCGATCTTCTGGGCACGATCTTCCATGATTTGATTCCTTTTGAAACCCGGAAGAATGTGGCTGCCTTCTATACGAATGTTCTGGCTGCGGAGATGCTTGCGTTTGTGTCGATATTTGATTCACGTGCCAAGATTGCTGATTTCTCTGTGGGAAGCGGTGGTCTTCTGGTAGCTGCTTATCGGCGAAAGAGGTTTTTGCTCAATGGTAGCTTTTCTCAAGAGGCTCACAAAGGATTTGTCGAAGAGGATCTTTTGGGAGTCGATGTCATGCCTTTTGCAGCAAACATAGCAGCTTGTCATCTTGCCTTGCAGTCTCCTCAGTATTTTACTAACAAAGTAAAGGTGGCTGTCTGGGATGCAACAGATTTGAAGCCAAATCGCTATATTCCTTCTGTTGCTGAGCTCAAGCATGTGCTTTCGGGACAGACCTTTCTTGATGGTTTTTCGACCAAGAAAGAGGAAAAGAAGGGAGTCGTCAGCCTTCATAAGGGCAAGACGGAGGACATCAAGCTCGAAAAATGCGACGGAGTAATAATGAATCCCCCATTTACTCGGCAAGAGCGAATTCCCGACGTGTATAAGACCCTTCTGCTTGACAGGTTTAGAGACTACAAGGAATATCTCTCTGGTCAACTGGGGTATTACGGCTACTTTGTATTGTTAGCTGATAGGTTCCTTGAAAATGATGGACGTATGGCCTTGGTCTTACCTGCATCCGTACTGAGAGTCAGATCCTGTGAGGGAATAAGGAAACTCTGGTCGGAGAGATATCATGTTGAGTACATCGTACTCACGTCATTCAGGTCAGCTTTCTCAGAGAGCACAAGATTTCGAGAGATACTTTTCGTGGCTAGGAAAGTCTCTGATAATAAGGGTAAGCATAGGACCAAGTTAGTAATGCTAAAGAAGCATCCAAAAACCATCGATGAAGCAAGAAATTTCGCTAATGATATCACGACAAGTAGCGGTGAAAGCGAAAATTTGGAAATCAGGCAAATCGATTATTCGATTCTTAGAAATGATACTCGGAATTGGTTTAGATTCTTCGCCTTGAAAAACGCAACTCTCTATGAGAAATTTGTGGACCAGATGTCGAATGTCCCTAACATGCGCCTGGTTGATTCTGCATCTGTGGTGAGGGGATATGAAATGCAAGGGGGTATGGTTCAATCCCTTGTCGTTTATAGAAAAGCCGCGAAAGCACTGAAGTCGAAAGACATATGGATCAAGGTGGAATCGAAGCCCAATGGCATGACATTTCGGCACAAAGCTTCGGAGGCGGTGACCTTTTCGCTTCCAGAATCCTCTTTTTCACGGACCATCAGAAGACCATCTGGCCTGAATCGACTGAATGTCCACAAAGACCTCGATTAAGACCTCGATTATATGATAACAGACGTTAAACAATCATCAACCCTACGCCGCCTGAGTGATGCAATAGGAGCGAGCTTGTCAAGACGTTTCCTTGAGTCTTTACAGAGCGACATTAGCAGACGACTCGGCAACTTCTTCGTATCTGCTGACTTTGATCTCTCTGCTCCAGGAACACATTGGATAGCTTTCTACTCTCCCGTAAAAGTGGCGCCAGCGAAGATGCTTTGGTCTATGACTATGAAAGATGAATACGCAAAGATCATGTGCCTCTTCTTTAACAGCTCAATGAACTTGGTCCAGCTTTTGGCTGAACGAGCTGAGACGAGAGGGGCGTTTATGAGAATGCGTGAATACTTTCTTGAAGACTTCGTTGTCCCGGATATTTCAAAGTTCGACAAAGAACTTAGGGGAGAATTAGTGCGTCTCTTTAGCTCAATCGAATTCACCGAAGTACCTAGCATTCTGACGCAGTTGAAGACTAATCACTCTGTGCGAAAGAAGATCGACCGGGCATGGCTACAGGTTTTCGGATACAAAGGAGATGTGGATTCTTATATTGATGGACTGTATTCCTGTCTTGTAAACGAGATCGAAATCCTGCGGGATTTGATGATGGAAGGTTCGTCTTCAGAACCGCTTGACGACTGTTTAAAATCTCGCGGAAAGTGGCAGGCTGGAACCTCCTTATGCAGCCTGTGACTTCTAACACACTCGCCAACACCTGACAGCCAGTCCACAAGGGACACAGACTTGTTGAGGATGAACTTGCGAGGATTGACACCCTCGTCATTAAGGAATCTTCTGTTCTTTCAAGGAGTTTTCTTGGTTTCATTGACCCGTTTGATGTCGTATTGCTACCCTGTAATCCTGGAACGGACCAGCCTTCCTGAGCTTTGCCATTAACTATGCGAAGCATACTGACGGTTGTTAACTCAATCTTCTGGCCAGAAGGAGCTGTCGCAGTAACTCTAAAACGAACCCACACCTTGTCCCCTTCAGCAACCATGTCCTCAATAGCCCTGTGGAAATCTGGAGCGTCCTTGAAAGTCTTAACGTACAATTGTTTGACAGCTTCCCGCCCATTTAATTGATCTGTATGGTCAACAAAATCGGGCGCCATGATCTCGTCAAGCACGGTTAGATCTTTATTATTCAAGGCTTCAATTCCCTTGCGAACAAGAGCTTTGTTCTTTTCCAATGACATAGAACATCATCCTCCCCTTGTCCATCAACCCCAATTACTCCTTTTTAACGCTTAAATCTAGTTGCGAAAACTCTACCCTAATTCAGGATTTGACAAGGCTATTCATTAATTTCCATTTCGCTGATGCTAGTGCAGTTTCCTTCGATTTCGCTGTGAATAGCTCCTTTGCGTAGTTAACATACGTGGCGAAGTCAAAATCGCCTCTTTCCTCATACTCGATGCCTAACCTTCGAAAAAGCTCCTTTATAACAACCTTCTCAAAAAATGCAGCACCTTCGCCGAAGATTAGGCACAAGTCTCGATGGAAATCTTCCGGGTTGTCTATGAATTGACCGTTCTCGATGCGGAAGAGAAGGGCTTTCATGCCCCTCTCTCCCACAACACCTCTTAGCCCATCTTCTATACACCCGCGCAATACTTGGTGGAACTTGAACTCCATGCTATTGCGCCCTGCGATTCCTAGACACGTGAAAACGAACTATCGTGAATAAATTTGTTGCGGGATACTAATATGGATTTACGATCAGTTTCAGAATCGGGCTGGACGTCGTCGCAGCTGAAGATTCTACAAGGACACGCGTTTGAGCTCAAACTCTGAGAGCAAGCTGATTTATATTTGTTCAGAAACCTGCTTGCAACGCGCTCCAATCATTTGTGTGCATCACTTGTTTGTGGACACGATTGCCCATCTGTCCGTAATCATGGGATCACCCCTAGACTCAACCTTGAAACCTTCTAGAATCCTTTCCCACTCCGCTTTGTCCACATAACTCCAACGACCACTGTACCGAATCGATGTTTTTGAAATCCCTTGAACTCTTTTCTCTGCGTACAGCAGAGCCCCTGCCACCTAAGAATAGGATCATCCAGCAAAGACCACCGAGTCTCTTCAACCGTCTGAGGAGCATGAACGAAGCAACCACCATGTAGCGAGTCAGCCTTTTCCTTCAATGTCCCTAAGGGACCTCGCCGTGCAGAATCCTGACCAGCTTGGACAAGTCGATGTTTCCGCCTGAAACCACGCAGACCACGCGACCCGCTCCAGCCTTACCCGTAAGCGCCGCAGCAACAGACGCCGCCCCAGCACCCTCAGCGACGACACGATTACGCTCAAACAGCAACCCAATCGCCGAGGCAATCTCACGCAACGAGACAACAATGGACCCCTCCAACAGAGGCTGAACAAGCTCCCACATTTCAGGAAGGACACTTTCAGCTCCGATGCCATCCACGAAGCTTGGAATCCGCTTAACCGCCTGCGCAGAACCAGCGACGAAAGAAGCTGCCAACGGCGCAGCTGTTTCCACTTCGCAGGCATAAACCCTGGCACCTTGTTTCCGTTCCTTGATAATGGTTGCTATGCCAGCGGCCAGTCCGCCTCCACCGAAAGGAACAATGACAGAATCCACATCTGGCAGGTCTTCGAGAATCTCAAGACCGATCGTTCCATTCCCAGCAATCATCCTGCGATCAACGAAAGGATGAATGAACACGCTCCCCTCCAAACCGGCATAGTGACGCGTTACCGCAACCTGCCAAAATCCGTCCCACGGCAGCTGGATGATCTTTGCACCAAACCTCTCAATGGCCGTCAGCTTCGTCTTCGGAGCCGTATCAGGCACGATAACAGTACAGGGAATTCGGTTTCGATGTGCATGCCAAGCGAGAGCCTGCGCCATGTTGCCCGCGCTACAAGTGTACACTCCTTGCTCCCGCTCTCGGTCTGACAATACGCTGATCGCATTTCCGGCGCCGCGAACCTTGAAAGACCCAGTTGGCTGCAGATTCTCCAGCTTGAGGTAGATGTCGGCTGGCGCATCGTCAACACCAAGATGAACCAAGGGAGAGCGAAGAATCGATCCTGCAATGCGCTTTCGAGCCTGTTCAACCTCGTCAAGAGAAATCGGATTCATTCAACTACCATCGTTCCGAATACGGATACGCATCCTCATTCTCGCCCACTGAGAGATAAAAGGCTTCGCATGGACCAGAACGGATCTCATCTCATGCCTCGCCTGTGGATAAAACTTCACCTCAAAAACCAAACCGAACGCCTTCTGTTACATTTCTTTGAGGCTTGTGGAAGAAACTTCGATTGAATTGAATAATCGATGACTTGTCGCTAACTTTTAAAACTCATTTCACTCAATCTAATCTTTCAGTGATAGAATGTTGGATATTCCTTCTATTTCGGCGATAATTGCATCTGCAAGTGTGGTGGCTGCAGCTATCTATTATGTTCTGCAGCTTCGCCATCAGGCCAGAATGAGACAAACAGACCTCATTATGAAACTCTATTCAGTTCGCGATAGTAGGGAATTTCAAGAATCATGGAAAAGCGTCATGGCAAAAGAATTCGAAGAGTACAAAGACTATAAGAAATGGTATAACTGGACTGACTTCATAGTAGTCGGGTTATTCT
>Ga0315296_10004178_pt1 | contig 11859 bp, 12 predicted proteins | sample YL17G14_18_MG_FD_203921 | JGI IMG/M metagenome (GOLD analysis project Ga0315296, IMG submission 203921) | Sediment microbial communities from Yellowstone Lake, YNP, Wyoming, USA - YL17G14_18 | ecosystem: Environmental > Aquatic > Freshwater > Lake > Sediment | place: USA: Wyoming | collected...
GCCGGTCGCTGTCCTGTCCCAGGTGCCGAATCAGCCGCTATTCGACAACCTGTATGAGGACGCCCTCATCTCCTACACGTTCGCGCAATACCTGAAGGATGGCGACCCGACGTGGCCGCTGCTGTTCCCGATGACCAAGAGCGCCGTCCGCGCGATGGACGCGATCCAGCAGTTTGCCAAGCAGGAATGGCAGCAGGACATCACCAGCTTCATCGTCTTCGGCGGCTCGAAGCGCGGCTGGACGACATGGCTGACCGCCGCCTATGACGGCGGCAAGCGGGTCAAGGCGGTCGCGCCGGCGGTCATCGACACGCTCAACATGCCCAAGCAACTTCCGCACCAGCTCGAGATGTGGGGCAAGTATAGCGAGATGATCGAGGATTACACCTCGAAGGGTCTGACCGAGATGTTCGGCACCCAGCGCGGGCACGACCTGTGGATGGCGGTTGACCCGTACACGTACCGGCAGAAGTTGACCATGCCCAAGCTGATCCTGCTTGGCACCAACGATCCCTACTGGAACACAGATGCGCTGAACTTCTACTGGGATGATCTGGTTGGGCCGAAATACGTACTCTATGTCCCGAACGTGGGCCACGGCCTGAACGACTATGGTCGCGTGTTCGCGACGCTGGGCGCGTATATCCGCACCGAGGCGGAGGGGAAGGCGATGCCGCAGATGACGTGGGACCGCAAGATCGAAGGAGACAAGCTGACGATCACGGTCAACGCACCGGACGCGACAAGCGCCCGCGCGTGGGTGGTGAAGTCGGACGACCTTGACTTCCGCCCCGATAAGTGGGAACCGGTTGATATGACCGGGGGCAACGGCGTGTACAGCGTCACGATCCAGCGGCCGGCGGACAAGAACATCGCGGCATTCGGCGAGGTCCAATTCACGGCCGACGGCAAGCCGTACACGCTGTCAACGCAAAACGCGATAGTAAAGAAGTAGAGCGGGCGGCGGGCGACGCTTGACAAGGCGTCGCCTCCCAAACTGATACGGCGGCCGCCGCACCGGCAGCAGTGTCCCGAGGCATCGGGTCGCGCCGGTCCGGCGGCCGCTTGCAGTTGGCTGCATCGGTTGTGCGTGGCAGGATTGCGCATGCAGCCAAGGGAAACGTCACGCGCGATGAGTGACGACCTGAAGATCCGCATTTCGCCCATCATCCGCGAGGCGCTCGTGTCCGCGCAACCGGGAGAGGATTTGGATGAGGCGCTGCTGCGGGCCCTGAAGGCGCACCACTCGGAGCAGGCTTCGATGTTGCTGTCCGCTCTGACGCGGCTGATTGAGATCGAGGCCAAACGGACGGGCGAAGACCGGCAGCGCACAATCGCCCGCCTGGCCGAATCGGATCCGGGACCGGAAATCGTCCTCAGAACCTCGGGCGGCCAGCCGCAGACAACAGTCACAGAGACCCGCGTCATCCGCATCGGTGACAAGGAGTATGGATCGCTCGAAGAGGTTCCGCCCCATATGCGGCGCGGCATCGAACAGGCGATGCAGAAGGGGAAGGCGGCGCGGAAGCCGGGGTGCGCCTGGTTGCTGCTCGCCGGCGGGCTGTGGGCGATCATGCGCGCGCCCTGGAAGTGACGAGACATTTCCGCGGACGCCATCCGCCAGCGGATCACACCCTTACGGGAACAGCGCCCACACGGTTTTGATCGCGATGCGGCGGTCGAATTTGTCGGCATTGGGGTCGCCCACGATGACGTAGGCGTCCATGCCGCGCCGCACCGCCTGGCGATAGGTGAAATAGAAATTCAGGCCCTCGGCGCGCTCAACCAGCCGACCGCTGATGGTGCGCTCGTTGGAGAGGTCGTAGGCGCCGGTGATGACGATCTGGTGGCCCTGCTGGGGTTCGATGGGCGAGGCCATGTGCAGGTATTCGGCGCTGATCTGAAGCGCCAAGCTATCGCTCAGCTTCAGTCCCTGGCGCAGGGAGGCGAACAGCGAGGTGCCCTCGAGGCGCCTGCCGACTTCCACGTCGAACGACCCCGAACGATAGATGTCATTGACATTCCACCCGTGTGAGAGGTTGATGCCGGTGTCAGTGAACCGCTCACGGCGCCCGTAATGCGCGCTCACAGACTGCGAAGTCTCGTTGCGGAATTCCCGCCCTCCACCGACATTCACGAAATAGTACGAGGGCTGCCCGATGAGACTGTCCGCCCCGTCGAGGGAACTCCACCACCAGGTGAGGCGGACGCGGCCCTGGTCGTGGCGGTTCCACGTGTCGGTGCCGGCGGCGAACTGGCGCACGCCTTTCTCCGGCACGTAGGCGAGCGTGTCATTGAAGTCTGCCGCGACCTGCATATAGTTGCCCCACAACGAGATGCGCCCCTGGCCGCGCGAGCTGTTGGTAAAGACGCGCCAGATGGCGCCGTCGCCGGCATTGCCGGCGGAGCGGCTGGCGTAGTAGCGCAGCCCGACCGAGTCGGAGCCCACCTTGGTGTTGCGGCCGAGGTCGAGACCGGTCGCCAATGTCAGGTGATCGGGGTTCTCGGCGCCGAGCTGGCCGGACAGAGCCCAGTCAACCTCCGAGGCGGGCGCCAGCCTGTAGCCGTGCTGCAAGGCGAAGACGTTGCCCTGGTCGAGGGTGTTGACGAAGAGCACGCCGGTCTCATGCCGGCCCATGCGGCCCGTCACGGCGAGGCCGCCGCGCACGTCTTGGATGCGCCGGGTGTAGAGGACGATTTGCGACCCGTCGCCATAACCCTCGACGAAGAACGGGCGGCGCTCGGGCAGCCACCGCTCGGTGTACGAGAAATCAATGGTGTCAACGACGTTCTCGATGTCGCGGAAATCGGGGCGGTAGGTGCCGTAAAGCCGCAGGCCGGTGCGCAGCGGGCGCTTGACGTCGAAACCAAAGTGCATCCGGTTGCCGGTATCGGAACTGCTCTCGGCCAGCGCGTAGGGCAGGACGACGGTCGGCTCGTGGTAGGGCGGCAGGCAGAGATCGGTCAGGTGAGCGCACGCCTCCGGGTTGAACCAGCCGTGCATCCGCGGCCAGGTGCTCCATTCGTGCTCGCGCCCGAGTTTGCGCTCCAAGGCGAAGCCCCAGGTGCACGGGCCGTTGGGATAGCGCAGGATATTGAAGGGAATCGCTATCTCCGCGACCCAACCGTCGGAGTTGATACAGGCCGCGGCGCGCCAATCGCCCTGCCATTCGATCTTGGCTTTGCTTGCGCCGGGCATGTCCTCGTTCTGCGTGCCCCGGGGATTGACCTCGAACCAGTAAGCGTCGCGGTGCTCGTGGTAAGTGTCCAACTGGATGGCCACCGAGTCATCCAGGTGCATGGTGCCGTTGCGCTTGCGCTGCGACGCCCTGATCAGGTCCACGCGGGAGTCATGGCAGCGGAACGCGACATAGAGGTGATCGGCGTCCTGGCAGATATAGGCCCCGGTGGGCTCGGTCGCTGGCAAATCCTTTTCCTCGCGGTAGAACCCCTCGAGGCGCGCCGCTTGCTGCCAGCACGGGTCATCGAGGGCGCCGTCAATCGCGGGCGGAGTTTGCACGAGCACGCAATGAAACGACGGCGGGCCGGCGCTTTTTGTGTCGGCCGTTTGCGCGTCATCCGCCCACGAGAGCGCGGACAGAGTACCCAAGTGGCACACCATTATCAAGGCGGCGACCGCCCACCCCCGATCCATTCGTGCTTTCGTATGAAGCATTAACGGCATCTCTGCGTTTCTGATGCGACCCACAGGTCGAAGAAACACCGCGAGAGGTGCTCAGTGACTTCTGCATCTGCAAGCGCCCAATCGTAAACCCTGTCAGGCATACTGCCCCCGCTAACGCCAAGCGGGCGGTGTTGCCGCCATGCCCGAAATATTGAACGCGGTCGGTTCACAATCCTCAATGCCCAAATAGGCGACGCGCCCACCTCTTGCCACCCGAATGCTCTGGATGGCACGAAGCAGGCGCGTCAAGGGCTGAAATCGCAAATCCTGCGCTAAGATTATGGTTCTGTCGCCGGTCAGCCGCACGAATAGTACTTCATTGGCGACTCTTTGTCAACTCCGATGCTCATCGCGTGTGTTCGCGGAGAGTGGGTATCGCAGTTCAACTCCGTGCTCAACGCCGACGGAGGAGTGCACTGGGCGCGGGGTCGCCCCGCCGTCGCCGCGACGGCTATGGCTGGCAGGCTGACCCCGCGATTCGCGGCTCGCCAGAGGCGAGTCAACTTCAGCGCTTGCCCGCCGCAGGCGGGAAGCCGCGCCCGATTCGAGCGCGCGGCTCCGTCCCACACCCACTGAAAACGAACACACCCTGCTCATCGCGTGATCCGGGGTCATGATTTCGCCTTTCCCCTCCTCAAGACCTCGCCAGCGCGGACCAGAGACGCGGCCGCGACGTCAAATTCCGCGCTTGCCTGATCACGCGCCTCGCGCGCTCACAATCTCGACAACTTCGCAGAGTGACGTTGCGATCCAGTCAGGACGCGGATCATCGGTCGGCGCGACCGCCCCGGGCCGGTTCATCCACACCGAGCGGATGCCGGCAGCCCGCGCGCCGGCGATGTCGGACTCCAGTGTGTCGCCCACCACAAGGCACTCGTCTGCTCGCACGTTGAGCGCCTGAGCTGCCGCGAGCATGAACGCTGGATTGGGCTTGCGCCAGGGAACTTCGCCCGAACAGATGAAAGCATCGAAGAAGTCGCCGATGCCCCAGTGCTCGAGGTCGCCGCGGAGCAGACGCGCGGGAGTGTCCCACGGCGCGTTAGTGACGATCGCCAGCGCCATCCCATGCGAACGCAGGAGATTCAAGGCATCGCGACTATCCGGGTACGGCTGCGTACAGGCGCGGATTCGCTCGTAGAAAGCATCAGTCAATCGCTCAAGGCAGTCTTCGTTGGCGCGTAACCCGACCGCCGCCAAGCCCTCGCGCAGCCGATCCGCGAAATGCCACGAGCGGCCGCTGCGCTCGATCGCGCGCGCCCGCTCGCCGCCGATGACCTCTGCGACGCGAGCCGCGAATTCGGAGGGCGTGACTTTGGGACCTTCGGCCAGATCGCAGACGAGGGGACACATCTCCTCGAGGCGCTGCCGCAAGAACTCGCGCCAATGCCCCTGCAAGCCGTATTCCAGCACCGTATTGCCGAGGTCAAAAAGAACGGCACGGATGCTCATGTCGGCTGTGCCCCGTTGCCGGCTACCGCAACGGCGATGGGAATCCATTCGAGCAGTTCCCGCAGGTTCTCGACGCGGCGATCGAAGCCGTCATCACGCGGGTCGTCGAGTTCGCGAATGGCGCGGTCAAGCCGCACCGCCGTCATGCCGAGGGCGCGCGCGCCGGAAAGCTCCTTCGACATGCCATCGCCGACAAATACGCACTCCTGGGGAGCAACCGCAAGCCGCTCGGCCGCGTGGAGGTAGATGCGCGGCTCCGGCTTCAGCAGTCCCAGCTCGCAGGACAGCGCGAGGGCGTCGAAGCAGCGGTCGAACTCGAACTCGGGCAGCCAGTTGACCCGATATGACGCAATGTTGCTGACCAGGGCCAGACGGTAGCCGCGCTGTCTGAGCTCAGCGAGAGCGGGCCTGACGTCAGGGTAGAGCTTGGGCGCGTTCCTCGCGTACATGAGGCCGGTCAGTTGATCGGCGAGATGTGGGCCGCGCCTATCGGCTCCCGCGTTCTCGAGTGCGATCCTGACTCTTTGCAGCAGCGTGATCTCTCCGCGCAGCGAGGCCGGCAGGGTTGCCGCCCAGGCCCGGTCCCAGATCGCCGCTTGCACGCCGGCCCGCGCGAGCAGCGCCAGCGCTTCCGGCCGCGTCCCGGACTCGTCCGCGTAAAGTAGCGTGTCGTAGAGATCGAAGAGAACCGCGCGGAGGGTCATGGTTTCCCTTCCCCGATCACCAGTCGCGGCGGCACGGTGCCGATGGGGCAGGCGCGCAGACATTCGTCACAGTTGATCTGCCCCAACGGCGAGATGCGGACCGCGCTGGCAGCCGGCCCGCCTGCTTTGACGCCGTAACTCTCACACGCCTGCCGGTTAAAGCCGCTTTCCGACAGCGCCCCAGCCGGACAAGCGTCGAGACAGCGGTCACATCCGGTGCACGGCGAGAAGTCAATGGGAGCATCCGGCGGCAGCCACGCATCCGTGACCACCGCCCGCAGCCAGATCCAAGGCCCCCATTGGGGATGGATGAGCAGTTGGCTCTTGCCGAAGGCGCCAAGGCCTGCAAGGACGCCGGCCTTCTTGTAGGAGATATTGTGCCGCGGGTCGTCAACGCCGTATCGCTGATTGCGCAGGACTGCCGCGCAGCAGCCGGTGTCGCGCACAATCTCCACCGCGCGCCAACAGGCATCTCGCAGCAAGGCATCGCAAAAGGAGGCGGCGACGCGGGAATCTCCATAGCTGCCACCCGCGTGGAATCGGACCACTTGCACCGGATCAACGATGCGCTGCGCGAGGACGATGACCGAGCGAATGGGCCCGAACTGCGCCCCGAGTTCGCCCGCCTCTTCAGCGCCGAACGCCTCGCCCGGCGCGATGCCGATCAAGTCAGCCGTGCTGGCGCCCGCAAGCGACTTGATGCCGCGAGCGAGATTGTCCGTATCGGTTCTGTCGCAGTTCATCCCGGTTTCCTCGCGGCGAAGAGCGTCATGGTTTCCTCCACCAGCCACGGGTCATGCGGGTGGGCCCGAATGTGCTCGCGCAGTCGCGCCACGCCGCGAGCGTGGGCCTCCTCGGACATCAGCCGGAACACGGAGCAGACGCGCGGCTCCGCTTCGAGCAGCCACTCGTCGGGCGTGTTGTGCGTACGCAGGCGGACGACCTCCGTGTTGATGTCGGCGAACCCGGCATCGCTGAGCCACGATTCAACTTCGACGCGAAACGGCGTGCGCTTTCTGTCAATGGTCACCGCCTCAGGGAAGAAGCGGTGCGCGGGGTCATCTATGATGTCCTCGAGCGTGCCCTGGCGAATGAGCAGCACCGCGCCCGGTTTCAATGCCTGGTGGGCGGCCCGAAAGGCAGCAAGCGGCTCGTCGAGATGATGAAGCATCAGCGACATCAAGGCGCAATCGAAGCTCTGGGACGCCACCGGTGGGGCGAGTACGTCCCCGACCAGCCAGGTGACGCGCGCGGCCGCATCCTTCGTGCGCGCCTTCGCCAGCATCTGGGGCGAGTTGTCTATCCCCACGGCTTCGCAGCCGGTGCGCTGCGCCAACGGAATCGTCCAGCGTCCAGTGCCACAGCCCAGGTCGAGCAGGCGCTTGCCCGGGCCCAGTCCGCCCGCTTCGGCCAGCTTCGCCAGCCACCACTGGATGTGCGGCTTGTCGGGCCGCCGCGCGGTATCATAAACCTCTGCAATCTCGGAGTAGTCGGCCTTGCGATGGGGCATGGTGGCGTGCTTCTTCCCGTCTGCTGGATTCGGCGTGAGTGCGGCATTTGCCTTGCCGGGGCAGGAGCAGGCAGGAGCAGCGGGTTTGGGAAAGCCCGACCCGGAGACTCGCCTCACCGCGTCATGCGCAGGGGGATGTCCCACCAGGTGGCGCGCAGAGGCGTGGGGCGCCGTGGCATGGGTGGGCGTCGGGCGCGCGCGGAGGCTGCATCAGTGCCGCTGTCGTCTTTCATATCCTCGCCCACGCTGTAGATGAGGTAGCCCGCGCCCTCGCGGCGGTAGATGAACGGCTTGCCGGTGAACGGATCATCCGGGATCGCCCAACCGCCCGCCGCGCGCAGGTCGGCCAGTGACGCCGGATATGACCCATGTTCGATTTGATATGCGCGCAGCGCGAGCGCGGCCTGCATCAACCCGATCCGCGCAATGCCCTCATCTCTCCTGACTGTCGCCCGGACGAAGACGCCTGACGTCACGCGACTGATAAGCGCGTACCATGGTATGTCGCCGCGTTCTTCTTCGAGTGCTTCCAGCGACTTCACACTTTCCCGGTAGGGTTTTGCCATCAGCTCGATCTGCGCATGCATCAGCCGCAGGTAGCAAGTCTCATCGAGCTTCAGGAGCGGGCCCCACACCATCCGCGCGAGCCGCCACGTGCGCCTAAGTATCAAGTCCGAGGTTCCCACCCGCAGTTGGTCGAACACGCTTGTGCCTGGGCCGCTCATGCCAAGGAGACCCCAGAGAAAGTCGCCGGATCTTGCGCGACGGACCTGGTCGAAGGTCGTGAGGCCGAAGCAGCGCTCACCCTCCATCGCGCGTACCCACGGCCCCATCATATCCACTTTGCCCAGGAGATCGTAGAAGCGACGGCTTTCCCCGGCGGTGGGTGGGGCGGCTGTCAGGACTCCCGGCAGAGCCCCGGACACGATGCTGATACACGCCACGCGGACGAGGTGTGCGATAAGGGTGGGTTCGGCGCTGATATGATTGGAGATGCGAACCGCGATTGCGAGGTCGTTGAGCGCATCGGCGGCGCGCCCGTGGTGCGCGTCCACCAGCGCCTTCGCGGTCAAGAAGCACGCTGCCAGGCGCACCCCGCTCAGATGAGGAAAGGGAATCTCCATGGGATTGGGATTCTCCCAGTTCACCGGGAAGCGGCACGCCGGCCGCAGCGATGCTTGCTCCAGCAGCCGAAAATCCGCTTCGTGCCGGCCAAGAATCGCCTCAACTTGCGCCAGCGCGGGCCGGGGTTCGTGCGGCTTGGGGTTCCTCTCGACGGGCAGAAACAATTCGATCGCATCCGAGTCGTGCCGATCTTGCAGCCCAAGGAAAGCCTTTTCATAGAGCACGGCGGCGTTCTGGGAGTCCGGCACTTTCGGCGGCGCGGCTTGCGCGAGTGTCAGCGGCGCGCCCTGCGCCCGCACGCGCGCCAACTCTGCCCCCAGCCGCCGGCCTGCAACTACATTGAGCACCAAATGCGCGATGATGAGCAGGCCAAGCACCGCTGCCGCGTATCGCCAGGTCTTGCGCCACAGCCAGAGCACCGCCCGCGCTACCCACAGCGGCATCGCGCGGAAGGTCGGGAAAGCGGACATCGAAGGCTGATCTCGATCGGTCATCTGATCCTCCCCTCCCCCTCCATCATCGCCAGCAGCATCGCCTGGCGCTCGCGAAAAGCCCCCAGCGGAAGACGGACTGAGCCTGTCGCGCCGGCCGCGTGCCGCCCGTCACCGATGAGCCGCGACAGCCGCGCGGACTGGGCATGGTCTATCCCCATATCGAGCGCCAGCAATCCCAAGAGGCAAAGGGCGTATGCAAGCCCCAGCTTCCAGGTCGCGCGTTTCTTCGTCGAACGCGCCGCAGCGCGAAGTATGCGTTCCCGCGCTTCGGCAGGCGGCGCCGCCGTTGGCAGCGAGCGCAGCGTTTGCTCCAGTTCGCGATCCTCGTGATGAATCATGGCAATGACTCCTTGAGCGCCCGCCGCAGCCGTTCGATAGCGTAACGGTAGCGGCTGGCGACGGTATTGGGGCGCGCTCGCGTGATGGCGGCGATCTCGGCGAAGGTCAGCCCCTCGTAAACCTTGAGCGCGATGACCTCGCGCTGCTCCGGCGGCAGCTCGCGCAAGGCAGCCTCGACCCGGCTCGCGAGGAGCGCTTGCCCCGGGTCGAGGCGGGCTGCGTCGAAGAAAAGGCTGTCGGACGGCGCGACCGGCGTCTCGCGCTTGCGCCGGCGCAGCACGGAGATGGCCTGATGCCGAGCGCTCGTCAGAAGATATGCGCGGGGCTCACGGATGCGGCGAAAATCCTGACGCGCCGCCTTCAAGAAGACCTCGCTCAGGGCATCCTGGGCATCTTCGGCTGAGCCCAGCATCGCGACCAGCAGGCGATACACGGCGGGGGCGTGCTCGTCGTAGAGCGCGCCTAAGTCAACGTATGCGCCGCGCGCCGCGGGCCTATCGGTCGCCACCGCGTCCTCCGCGCAGGAGAATGCCTCCATGCGATCACGCACTCCCACAGTAATTGACGCCTCAGCAGCGCCTTTTTGTCTATCCGCTTTCATTGCGCCCCGATTCGGATCGGCATCCTTCCTCCGCCTCCGGTTCGACCGGGCGCAGGCCCGTGACCTGATATGGTCTAAATCCTTGCGCGATCCAGAAGGGCGCGGAGAGAGGGTTGGCGATCGCCCACCCCGCCTTGACCACCGCGAGGCCTTGCTCTCGAAACCACTCCATCGCCTCTTCAACAAGCATTCGACCGATCCCCTGACGCCGGGCGTTAGCGGTGACGCCGATGCCGTTGATGGCGCCTTGGGCTTGCGGAGCTATCACCGGCGGGCGGTAGGCCCTCGACGCATGAATGAAGCCGACGAGCTCGCCCGCGCTGACAGCCACCGCGATCATGTGCTCCGGGTCCTCCAAACACTTAGCAAGATATGACCGGAAGATTTGGTCAGCATCGTGAACCATGGTCCAGTTGGCTGGCTCGATTTCCTGATGCAGCTCCATCATTTCCCGCCACAGCCGCACGATGGCATCCCCGTCGCGCTGTGTCGCGCGGCGCACCTCGATCGGGTTCATTTCGCCCTCTCCTCTTGCCTCGGCCATTAAGTCGCTTCGCGCTGCAACATGCGCCGCACCCGGAGCGACTTGTTGAAGATGGCGCCGAGGAAACTCTTCAATGTGTCACGATCCATGGGGCGATTCCTGCGAGCCGATCGCCTCCGCGCCTACAAAGCGCTTGCGCATAAGAGCCGCCTCGCTTCTTTCATATCCCAGGTGGGCATAGAAGGCGCGCGCCTCCTCGCTTCCGGTCCATATCATCAGGTTGATCTGACACGCGCCGGCAGCGGCGAGTCGCCGCTCGACCTCGCTCACCAGCGCCGATGCGATTCCCTGCCGGCGATAGGCTGGCAATACCCCGACCCGATATAACCACCCCCGCAAGCCATCCCACGCGCCGATGGCGGTGCCGACAAGTCTGCCCGAAGCCCGCCAACCGCAGGCGAAGCGCCGGTTCAGCGTCAGTGACCGCCTAATGACTTCAGCATCCTCGCCTACATGCGGCCATAGCCCTACCTGCTCCCACAATGCCATAACTTCGCAAGTCCGCTCGGGGCCCAGGTCGCACAAGCCATCTCCCGCCGGCCGCTGCGATGCCTCCCACTGCTCGCGCAGGATCGCCATCAAGACGACATCGCGCCACTGATCGCCCTTGCGCCAGCCGCAGCGGCGCAGGCCCTCGCGGCGGAAACCGCATTTCTCGTAGCAGCGGATGGCGCGGGGATTCGCGGCCCACGCCTCAAGCTGGATTCGATGCAGGTCGCGCTCCTCGAAGCCAATGCGCAGCATCTCGCGCGTCGCCGCCGTGCCATAGCCCTTGCCCCAGCAAGACTTCTCGCCGATATGAATACCGAAGTTGGCGCTGAAGCCGTCGTCGTGCATGTGCAGGCCGGTGCCGCCGATGTGGCGGCCATTGACCTCGATGGCCAAGATAAGGCTGGGGTAATCGGGTGCCGATATGCGCTGGAACCACTCGCGCTCCTGCTCCAGCGTCATGCCTGGCTCGCGCATGAGAAAGTCCGTGACCTCGGAGTCATTGAACCAGCGGACGTAGTTGGGCAGGTCAGCCTCGGTAATCGGTCGCAATCGCACTGTGGCCTGGCTCATAGCCATCACCTCCTTGAAAAAGCTAAAACCACAGGCTCTTCGTGCTTGCCTGTGGTCTCGCCGGTTACGGTTGTAATCTATCTGGATTCAGGGGTCAGGGGGACCAGCAGGCAGAGCCGCGGGAACACGCAGAATCAAGCAGCGATCCGCGCCCGTGAGAAAGAAATCATGAATGCTCTGCCAGCCGTGAGTCGCCATTATGCGGTGAGCATAACATCACAGCAGGCGGTTGTCAAGCGCGGGTGTGACCTCGAAAAGTGGGAATGGGCGGGAGGATGTGGGACAGGCGCCCCATTCGACAAGCTCAGAGCCTGCCCCTTCGCTATGCTCAGGGCAAGCTCTGAGC
>Ga0315296_10004179_pt1 | contig 11858 bp, 8 predicted proteins | sample YL17G14_18_MG_FD_203921 | JGI IMG/M metagenome (GOLD analysis project Ga0315296, IMG submission 203921) | Sediment microbial communities from Yellowstone Lake, YNP, Wyoming, USA - YL17G14_18 | ecosystem: Environmental > Aquatic > Freshwater > Lake > Sediment | place: USA: Wyoming | collected...
ACGGCTATGGTGGAGCTATGGCCACATCAGAGGAGGGTTGTATCCGAAACGGCGGACTCCTGGCCGGCGGGACGGCTCCTCTGTGACGAAGTGGGAATGGGAAAAACCATTGAAGCCATTTGCGTAATACGGCGATTGTTGGCGGGTAGGGGCGTTACACGCGTGCTGTTTTTGCTTCCGGCTGCTATCGTGAAGCAATGGCAGATGGAGCTTCGGGAAAAAGGTGGGATTCTCGCGCCTCGTTTGGAGGGGCAAACGGCGTTAGTTTGGCCGGATGAAAAAGTTGAGCGGATTGAAGGCCTCGAATCTGCGTTGACACGTGATATCCTGCTTATGAGCCGGGAAACGGCACGAACCGAGAATAATCTGCCGATTTTAATGCAGGCGGAACCCTGGGACCTCGTTGTTCTGGATGAATCCCACGCAGCCAGACGCAAGAAACAGGTTGAAGGAGAATTCAATAGCGGGACACTTCTCCTGAATCTCATGCGACAACTCCAACTCAAGGGACGGGCTAAAGGATTTTTATTGCTCAGCGCAACGCCCATGCAAACACATCCCTGGGAACCTTGGGATCTATTGACTGTGCTGGGAGAAGGCGGAGCCTGGCTGGCTGAATTCAACGATATACGGCAGTATTATGAGGCGATTGCAGATCTGCGGGGGGGCAGGTTAGATAGCGGGCAGGCGAAAAAAGCGGCAGAGTTGCTTATGGCGGATGCGGACGTGCCGCCCTTTCCCGGAGAGAAGGGCGGGGAGATAAGCCAAAAAGGCCTTGCCTGGAAACTGACCTCGGCCTTGATCTCAAAGAGGGCAGGAATAGCGGATTGGATGAGATGTGCTTCCCCGCTCGGAAGACGGATGCATCGAAACACACGCGATACGCTGAGAGAATATTATCGGTTGGGCAAAATCAGCGCGCCGCCGCCGCATCGGGTCATCGAAGATAAATTGTACGACTATACGGAAACCGGCGAACGAAGAGTCTATGAATCCATAAAAAGCTATATCGACCGAAGGTTTGCCGAGCTTGAAACAGAGAAACCCGGCAAAGGATTCGTCATGACGATATATCGCCGCCGGGCGAGTAGCTCGCCGCATGCGCTTGAAAAAAGTCTCGAAAGAAGGCTTGATGGACTCCGGAGGGTCGTGGCGCGAATGGCCTATGATGCCGAGGTGGCAGAAGATGAAAAGATCGATAGCCGCGATGGGGCTGATGCGGGTATTGGGGAAGACTCCGAGAAGATTTCGACGGCTTATCCGACGGATCCAAAGATTGCCCAGGCGGAAAGCGTCGAGGTCCAGCGACTTCTCGACGAGCTTGAGGGATTAGAGGGAGCTGACAGTAAGAGAGACCAATTCTATGAGGTCCTTAGGCGTGTGACGGATGATGGCCGTGCCGTCCTCATTTTTACTGAATATGTTGATACTTTGGAGTATGTCAGGGATAACCTACTCGCTTATTATGGGAAATTCCTTGGCTGCTATAGCGGTGATGGCGGCCAGCTCTGGGATGGCACGTCGTGGAAGCACGTCACTAAGGACGCTATCACGACAAAGCTTCAGAATGGAGATCTCAAAGTCATGGTATGCACGGATGCGGCGAGCGAGGGATTAAATCTGCAAGCTGCCGGCGCCGTCATAAATTACGATCTCCCTTGGAATCCGTCAAAGGTCGAGCAAAGAATAGGGAGAATCGACAGAATCGGTCAGAGCCTGCAGAATATCAAAGTTGTAAATTTTTTCTTGAAGGATAGCATCGACGAAAAAGTCTACATGGTGCTGAGGCAAAGGTGCGGAGTTTTTGAACATTTCGTAGGTGCCATGCAGCCGGTGCTGTCTAAAGCCAGGACGATGTTGCTCGGTCAAGAGCCAGCAAACTTGGGGCAACTTGAGGAGGAGGCGATATTCCTAGAGAGAGACGCACTGGCTTCCGAAACTTATATGAGCAGCAAAGCGTCCTCGGAGGAGCCAGATTTCGAGCCTGCATTAACAAAAGACCAAATCAGGGCCGCGCTCGACTACCTGAGTGCAGAAATCGGTGTGGCAGCGAGTATCGACAAGTCTGGGAAGGTTATAAAAATTAAGGGAAATTACATAGCGGCAATAAAATGTTCCTTGTATATTCAATCACTTGAAGCAGATAACAGCCTTCTCCCTTTGACGCCGCTTGGGACTATTCCGAGAAGGATATTAGAGAGAGTATCGCGCCCGGGAGAGAACCTACCGCTAGTTGTGGGGTCGTATCAGGAGCGGAGCTTTAGGGTAAGTACCGTTTACTGGATTGGGAATGGCTCTCTAGAGAATATTCGTAGCTTTGACGAGATCGAAAACAAATTGAACGCTTGGCGGGGCGATTTACCGGATTCCGGATTGTGGATAACGGCCTTGGAAAAGGCAAAAGAAAAAGCACGAAAACTCGTAAAACATATGGCACGGCGGGCCGATGAAATCGAGAAAGAAGGAAAACGCCTCCAAGCGGAAGCCGCGCGACTAAGGCTTGTGAAAGAACTTGGGCGGTATCTTGTTTGTATCAATGAAGAAGTCGGGGACTTAAACACTACCCTTTATAAGCAAATGAACCGGGATATAGCCAGCAAGCAGCGTTTGGCAAGATGCCTGGATAAGCTCAGTGGGTATCCTGAATGGTCGGAATCACTTAAAGATGAGCTGAAGTGCTTTTTAGAGGAATTGAAGTCCAACGACCGAAACGCTCGCCTTCTCGGCAGCCAATTAGATGCCGCCTTGGAAGATCCGAGGTGGGGAGCAGCGGATAAACAGCCTAAATGAGTGCGCAGACTGTTGATTTATCGGACCGTTTTCGAAACGTTTATTTTGATACGAGCATCTATAACCGGCTTCTAGATGATAGGGATAGCGGAAGTATTATTAAAGCCATTAAAAGAAGCGAACTGGTTGTTATTCCGAGCGTTATCAACTTATGCGAGATGTTAATGACGGCTGATAAGGAGAGGAGGATTAAACTTATTCAACTATATCATGACCTAAGGGATGATTTTTTTCCGTTGAAGCCAGATCTATGGCTTTTAAGAGAATCGGCCGAAGCCATAGCGAGAGGGACCCAAGAATTGGGCGTCAACTATCCTATTGAAATTAACGATCAAACCATAGAAATATGCTCGGAAATAAAGAAGGTAGCAGGTGTGGGCATTGAAGAAACCCTTCAGGCGGCGCGAGTGTACGTACAGAAAATCGCAGAGACAGAAAAACTGGCCACTGAGGAGCAATACTTCAATTACTTAGATAGCGATGACGGACATATAGTCCTCCACAATCTATTTGATTCTTTCTGCAAAGCGCTCGGTTGCCAACAAACGCTAGGGGATGAGGCCGGCCACTATCTGACTCGATCGCCTGAGATGCCCTGGAAATATTTCCTTGAATCAACTGCTTATCTTTTTTATAGAAGAGCCTTCCCTCATAGCGGCTTCGGTAGAAGGGCAAATCCCGGGCAAATGGATCTGACGCAGTGCGTCTACCTCTTTTGGCCGAAGCGTTTTGTTGTACAGGACGGGCCCTTTTTCGACTTCCTTAAGCAACTTGGGAGGCTTCGTAACTACGAAATATTGATCTTGGACTATGCTGAATTCGTTACTGAGCTAGCAAGCAGTTAAGGAGGAATTTGCGATAAGCACGCATATCGGATCAAAAAGAGTAACCATACTGATGCTATCCAGTCCTGATCTTGTTCTTAGAGTCCCAATCTATCTGCCATCTTTAGGAAGTCGATTGGACGATTAAAGGAGGGTGTATGAACATATTTGAGGATACGAACCCCAAGAAGCTTTCCGATCTCCTAACCCTAATAGACATGGGAGAGATGGCCCTGCCGGATTTCCAAAGAAGTTTTATTTGGGATCCGAGTGCCACACAGGAGCTTATCACGTCCATAGCGTCAAATTATCCTGCCGGGAGTCTCTTGCGTGTGCGAGATCCCAATACACTATTTGCGGTTAGAGAATTCGAAGGAGCCCCCAAGCTGAACGGAAAAAAGCCGATCTATCTCATATTGGATGGTCAGCAGAGGCTTACGTCCTTGTACCAGGCGTTCTACGGTAAAGGAGAACATAGGTATTTCCTCAGGCTCGGATATCTTCTGGACGGGAAAGACTTTGAAGAAAGCATATTCCAGCTACGCGCTGGAAGAGCTGCTAAAAAATACAGCTCTTTCGAGCAACAGGCAGCCGAACTTATTCTCCCCCTTGAGCAAATATATGGTAAACACAATAGTTACTTTAGTTGGTTAGAGGACGTATTTGAAACGCAAGAGCACCCCAAAGAGAAAAAAAAGGCCTTACGAGATGTCCATAAACAATGGATTGAGCCTATTGAGCACTATGAGTTTCCGGTAGTTACCTTGTCCGATAGAACCGGAGCAGATGCGGTTTGTACCATTTTTGAGACGCTCAACAGAACCGGAGTTAAGCTTAGCGTATTTGAGCTATTAACAGCAAGATTTTGGCCGAAGAACGTGAACCTTAGGTCACTATTAGATGATGCCAAAAAACGATACGCTCTATTAGAGGAGTTTGATGTCGACCCTTATTACATTCTCCAGGCTATTTTTTTGCTCATCCCCGATAAAGCTCCTTCCTGCAAAAAAAGGGATTTACTAAATGAGTTGAATTCGGCTTACATTAACTCCTTTTGGGACCCAGTGACCGAGGGTTTTGAAAACGTGCTGAGGCTGCTTTATGAACAATGCGGAGTTCTTTCGCCGGCATGGCTCTCGTATGCCCCGATGCTGATTCCTGCTGCGGCCTTTTGGGCAAAGCAAGAAGCAACGGTAGGAATCAAGGCTGGTGCAACGAGAAGCAAGCTCATTCAGTGGATATGGTGTTCGATCTTTTCGCAAGCTTATGAAAACGCTCCAAACAGTCAGGCTGCGAAGGATTTTAGCCAACTCAATCTCTGGTCAAGTTCGGGCGAGGAGCCGGAGACTGTCAAGCAGTTCAGGTTCGACATTGACCAGTTGAGAGAGACAACGCCGAGGCAGCGAGCTCTTTATCGTGGGATCATTTGTCTGATTCTAAGCAATGGACCGATAGACTTCTTTGAAAGGAAGAAAATTACGTCCAAATTATTAGCAGATAACAAAATCGATGATCACCATATCTTTCCATATGCTTATCTTGAAACAATAGGGATTCCAAAGCTGAACCGCGATTCTGTTCTCAACAGAACGTTGATTGACAGAAAGACGAATATGAGCATTGGCAAAAAGCCGCCTTCCTTGTACCTGCCCGCAATCGAAAAGGAGATGGGAAGGGAAACTCTAAACAACATCGTAACCAGCCATCTGATGGCAGAAACGCTGGAAAAAATGGAGAACGAGGCCTTTGAGCCCTTCATAGAAAACCGTTTGGAGATCTTTAGACAACAAATGCAACGGCTAACTGGGAAGACAATTGAAAAGAGCGACGGCAAACTTGAGCCACGCTAACCCCCATTAATGCCTAAGAACGGTAGGAGATAAGAGATGATATATGTATATATTAATTATCCTAATTCCGGTTTTACTATTCACAGGAGTGCATCTTGCCCGCAGATCAGGGTTTCTCGGAAAGAAGGTCAGAGGATTATCCGTATCAATGTACCTGATCAAAACGAGATACAGGCAACTTTCACCAAGAAAACTCTGAAATTCGCCTCTACTAAAGAACTTAATGATTTGTGGCTAGAAATCTCAGTTGAGCTTCCAGAGCTTGAGGACGGCATCCTTAGTTTTATCAGAGAGCTGCTAGGAACTCGCTATAAACGGCTTATAAATGCTCCCGTACGAAGGCATTGCTAAATATTAATAAGTGATTTTGGAAGGGTCATAGAGTAGAAGATGACGGCCCCGAAGTTCTCGAAGGGAGAAGAGGTTCAATCCATTAGCGAGCCTTCCCGCATCGGCACGATCGTTGAAATATGCGAAGTCCACTCGGGAATCCAATGGTATCGCGTAAATTTCGGGAGCCGGAACCGTCCTAAAGTGGCGGAAATCGACCTGAGGCCGTTTATCCCGACGGAAACTCCTCTGGAGAGCCTGCTGAACGGGAAAATGGACGGCTACAAGGAATTCCAACGGCTTATTACCTATCAGCGGCTGATCAGAGAAACGCCTTTAAGCAACAATATCTATGCCTTCAACGCGTCGAAAACCCGGTTTTATCCGTATCAGTTCAAGCCTTTACTGAAATACCTGAACTCGGTAAAAGGACGTCTTTTGATCGCTGATGAGGTCGGGCTGGGCAAGACCATCGAAGCAGGATTGATACTTACGGAACTGCGGGCTAGGCAGACTGTTTTAAGGGTGCTCGTTGTTTGCCCGGCGAATCTGTCTGAGAAATGGCAAATGGAGCTCGATCGAAGGTTCGGAGAAACCTTCGAGATCTTGAATGCCAAACGTTTCGAGAAAATCCTCGGCGAGTTTGCTGAGAACCCGCACGGGGCCCGCATTAATGGGATCATTTCCCTGGAAGCCATTCGAAGGGATAACATCCTCGAACAGTTGGAAAGCGTATCTCCCAACTTTGACCTGGTGATCATTGATGAAGCGCATCATATGCGCAATTTCGGCAGGAAGCAAAGGGCCGCTGGGCTCTTATTGAGCGAAAATGCGGACGGCATGCTCATGCTCACCGCCACTCCCATCCACTTAGGGAATGAGAACCTGTTCAGCCTTCTCAATATCCTGGACGATGAGGAATTCCCGGATATCCTGACGGTCGAGAGCCGTTTTAAGGACAATGAACCGGTCGTCAAAGCCCAGGCTTGCCTGGGCCACATCCCTGCGAATGTCACCGAGGCACTTACCCAATTAGACATGATCAAGGGATCTGAATGGTTCAAGAAAAATCCTACCTATCGAACCATAGAGAACAGGCTTTCCGAATGGGCCTCCGCCAGCTTGACGAAGGAGTCTGAAAGAAGGGCGGTTGTCACTTCGCAGAGAGAGCTGTCCGAGCTGAACTTGTTGGGTCATATATTCACGAGGACAAAGAAAAGGGAAGTCCAATCCAATTTTTCAATGCGAAAAGCCTATTCTTTGTCCATCGAATTGACACCGATAGAAAAGGAATTCTATGAGACGGTGACAGATTTTGTGCGCACCGCCGTACAGAGCCGGACGGACATCCGGTTCATAGAAAAATTGGTCCTTCATATGCCTCAAAGAAGGATGGCCTCTTCGATGCCGGCCATGGTCGAATTCTATCGTAAGCATATGGGTCTCGATGATTTGGATAAGCCTGATGACCTCGACTGGGGCGGCGACGAAAGTGACGAGGGCCAAGAAGAGTATGAAAATCAGGATATCAGGGAAAAGCTGAGGAGAATTCTTAGGAAGTGGCCGAGTTCAGGCCGGGATTCAAAATATGAGAGTTTCATTACCATCCTCCGGGAACTGCGGAAAAACGATGAAAAGCCTTTGAAAATCATGGTTTTTTCTTTCTTCAAGGACACGCTGAAATACCTAAGCAGATCCCTGAGCCGGGATGGGTTTAAGAACCTCTTGATAAGCGGGGATGTGCATCCCAGCGACAGGACGGTCATTGTCGAGAAATTCATGATAACTCGGGATATTGAAATTCTCTTATCATCCAAAGTGGGGGGCGAGGGCCTGGATTTCCAATTTTGCGATACGATGTTCAACTACGACCTGCCTTGGAATCCCATGGAGGTCGAGCAACGGATCGGCCGCCTGGACCGCCTAGGGCAGGAATCTCCCGTGATCAGGATCTACAATTTCTATATGGAGAATACGATCGAAGAAGCCATTATCAAGCGGCTTTACGATCGAATTGACATCTTTACGCGCTCCATCGGCGAGTTGGAACATATTCTGGGGGAAGAACTGAACACTCTTGAAGACGAGATATTGAGCTGCAAACTAACACGGGAGGAAGAGGAACAACTTATTGAGCAAAAGGCTCGGGCCATCCTCAATCGGTACGAAGAATTAAAGAATCTCGAAACCAACGCGGCGGAATTCATCGGAACCGATCAGTATTTCGATGAAGAGATCAAGTCCATCATTAAGATGAGGCGCTATGTGACCGGCGAACAGATGCGGCAGTTCATCCTCGATTTTCTGAAGTTGAATTGTCCGAAATGCCGCCTGGTCTACGATAATGCTTCGAAAAAGGGCTTGTTATATCCTGATGAACAATTAGGGGTGTTTATTGCTGATCGTCGCGTGGGGTATGAACTTGCTTCATTCTCAAGCGCGGGCGATTACGGGATACCTATCACTTTTGATTCGCAGGCGGCCTTTGATAATCCTCGAATGGAATTTATAAGCGTCCTTCATCCGTTGACCCAGATGATCGCAAAATACTACTCAGAAGATAACAAGCTTAAATCGACCGCCCATCACGTGGTATTGAAGACTCCCTTGTTGCGGCCGGGTTTATATATGTACTTTATCTTTCGGCTGCGTGTGACGGCGGCGAAAACCAGCAATTCATTGGAAATGGTGGTTATCGACAGCGGCAATGAACCGGCCTGTGATGATGATATAGCTGAGGAACTGATGGGCGAGATGGTTGAGAAGGGGGAGGAATCCAGGGGCCCACGGTATGAGGTTGACAGAGAGCTTATGGAAAAAGCCTATCACAAGGCGACCGAGATATTCCTGGCCAGGGTCAATAAGATCAGAGAAGAAACCGAAAAAACGAATAACATCTTCATCGAAAGACGGCTGGAGAGCTTAAAGGTGTCTTTTGAGAAAAAGATCGATCAGAAAAAAGGCCAAGTCGACAAGGGGACGCGGGAGGGGAAGAGCGAACAATATTTGAGAATGATCAGGGTGGTTCTCAGTAGACTTGAAGACGATTATCACCAGAAAGTTCGGGAACTAGATAAAGCCGGGGGAGTGGGGGTTTCGTATGATCAAGTTGCTGCGGGGATTTTGGAGGTTATTTCGGAAACCCAGGGGTAAAGAGCGGCACGTTACCGAGCCTTTGGAAGCAGCCGTTAAAAGGGGGGGTAGCGTCAGCAAACCTCCTGATAGTCCCCTGATCCGGGTTTCCAGAGAAAGAGTGAGGATCCAGGTAGGCCTTGATTTCGGGACGAGCTCGACCAAAGTCGCTTTTTCGCGTTATCCGCGGCGGCTAACCCAGGTTGTGAATTTCAACCATAGCCTTCCTTTCTATCCAAATTTCTGCCTCCCTTCAGTCGCGGCGTTTGACCGTAAAGACCGTAAAGAACGCCTCGTTTTGGGCGCGGATGCCGAGCGTATACTTATGCATGAGCCGTGGGATCTGGGTTTTCGAAGATTCAAGGTGATAGTCGCCGGAAACGCAGACAGCAAGTATCGGGACTGTTTTACCGAGGAAAATTTCCACAAATATAGGAAGAGCCATGGGCACGATGAAACACTGACGCCGGAACGAATAACGGCCATTTACCTGGCGTATGTGATGTATCTGGCGAATAGGGCCGTATCAACGATGTCCGAACATTCGGGCACGGCAGTCGAGTTTGACTTCAACATCTGTATGCCCATCGACCACGTAGAAAACACGAACGTGAAGACGGCGTTTGTGCGCATCTTCAAATGGGCAGAGGCGATATATAAGATTTGGTTGATTCGAAATGAATCTTTAGATCCCATCAAGACCTCTCATGAATTCGAGGACTCTCCTGGGTCTCCCGACGAAAGTAGGGTCTTTGCCGTACCTGAGGCGGTTGCTGAAGTGGCGTCATATCTCGCTAGCCTCAGAAGGAAAGAGGGGATTCACGCGATCATTGACTTTGGAGCTGGCACAACCGATGTATCGGTTTTTAACTATATGAATCCTTTCGGGGAAGGCAAAAGCACTTGGTATTCGGCAAGGAATATTCCTCAAGGGACCATTGAGATTGAAAGAATGCTTACAAAACACGTAAGAAAAAGCAACCGCAGTTCATCCTGCAGATGTTTCGATGTATATCGGCAAATGGAAGGCCTCCTTGAATTCTGTAAAATCCACAATAACAGCGAACTTGCCGTCTCTATAGATAAAACATTAACGGCATTAAGAGATTCTGAGGCATATCTTGGGGCATGGAGAGCGGCCTACAAACATATGAAAAAGCAGACCGCATGGGATAAGGATAAGGTGCACATATTCATTACTGGCGGGGGAGTTAATTTGCCCTATATCGGACAGCTCTTCTCTAAACCGTGGTGGGAGCAGTTAGAGGGGCCTTATCATGTGGAGGTGATGCCGCCGCCTGATGATTTTGATCCGGGTGTTCTCAAAGCTCCATTCGAGCGCGTTGGTGTCGCCTATGGCCTGTCTATCCCACTTCCAGCCTTAGATGAATTTGTGCTTCCTTCTCAAGCCCCAGATCATACTCCGCCTCCTCTGCCGGTTCTTCAGTTTGACCGCGATGAGATCTATGCGAAGTAGGGAATTAAGATAGATGACTTGGCTAAATTGAAATGAAGAGCAAAGGAGGAACACTTGGTCAAATTGAAAGTATACCCCGACGAGGCCTTGGTGTATTTGGAGGGCATCGATAACAATAAAATAAGAAGAGTATTGGCGGCCAACTGGCATGTTGATGAAAATGGTTTTGTTCGTGCGCAAAGTGTTTTATGGCTTTTTTGTTGGGCAAAAACAGGCATGGGAAAACAAGAAACAGCAGAAGAAGCCCAAGCAGTATTTGATGCGATTTTCCCGTTCGCATATAACTTTATGGAGTCTCGAGTAGAACACGAATGGGCTCGGCAAAAGCGATATGCAACGGGGAATATTGAGAGGGACTTAGAAGATAAATTAGCCAAATAAGTGTAGAGAAAAATGAGATGAAAAGCATACTTGCGTAGAAGATTTGTGCGAGGTTTCCCGATTTGAACGAGAATAGCCCTGTCGCCCCGGGCATCTTCCCCCGCTCCACCCTCCCACTCCATGCCCAGCCCTCTGAACGAAAGGTCTATGAAGCACTCGCCTCGGCCCTGCCCATCGGCTGGTCCGCCTGGCATTCGCTCAAGATCCGCATTAGAGGCGCAGATTTCTCTGAGGCCGATTTCGTCATCGCCGGCCCGGCTCGCGGTATCCTCGTCCTCGAAGTAAAGGGCGGGATTGTCCGCAAGCGGGACGGCGTCTGGTTCCAGAACGAGAGGCCGATGAAGATGCCGCCTCTCGACCAGGCGCACCGGTTCGTCAGGGTCCTGCTCAGGAAATATGAAGAGCACGATCTCGTCCCGCCCGTCATCGGCGTTGCCGTCGTCTTCCCGGACACGGATTTCGTGAGTCAGCCGACGCAAGGCGACCTCGAGGGGCTCGTCCTGGGAGCACAGGAGCTTCCGTACATGGAGGAGCTCCTGCCGGGGCTTCTTGGGAGGGCCCTGCCCGCGGGCCTGAGGCGCCGCCCGTCGCCGGAGTGGACGGCGTTTCTCCACACGCTGTGGTGCGAGAGCTGGCCCTCGGCCATGAACCTGTCGTGCGTCGTTAAGGGGCGGGAGGCCAGGCGCGTCCGGCTCGACGGGGAGCAGTTCGCGGCGCTCGAGAGCGTCATCGGGAACGACCTCGTCCTCGTCCGCGGCGGGGCGGAAGGTCCTTGTGCTCACTTATACAGAGGCGCTGGGCCTCGAGCTCGCCGCGAACGTTGATGGGCTGGGGATCACTGTCTCGCCTGTCGGGAGGTTTGCCCTGGAAAGGCTTCGCCGGCGCGGGTTCGACGAGGCGGGGCGCTACGAGCCGGAGTTCTGGGACCGGGTGACGCGGCTCGCCGCGGAGTCGGGCGCGCTCTGGAAGGGCTGCGGCTTCGACACGGTGATCGTCGACGAGGGCCAGGACTGGGGAGGTACAAGGGACTGGAGCGGCCTGTGGTCATCATCGCGGACGTGAAAACCGAGGCCG